>Ga0310691_10008657_pt1 | contig 10405 bp, 14 predicted proteins | sample 176DNAGHGlowgp2_FD_203887 | JGI IMG/M metagenome (GOLD analysis project Ga0310691, IMG submission 203887) | Sheep rumen microbial communities from Palmerston North, Manawatu-Wanganui, New Zealand - 1766 DNA GHGlow gp2 (v2) (version 2) | ecosystem: Host-associated > Mammals > Digestive system >...
AAGAAGGCATATTGTGAGAAGTACGGATCGCATTAAATCCGACTTCCTTGAGTTTCTTAACCTTTCTTTCTTCGACTTCATCAAGAGTGACAGATCCTATAAGACCGTTATCATGGTGCAGGCATCCGCCCTTTAATTTTACGGTTTTTCCGTTGATCCGGAGACCGTGTACGGGGTCCGCAGAGACTGTTCTTATGCCAAAAAGAACGTCCGCTTCATCCGTTTCGTTTTCTTTTGCCGCCGTAAAGTGTGTACGATATTCGCCCATATCCTTAAGGGAGACCTTCACAGTGTAAAGATTCGGATTATCCGCATCCCACAGCAAGGGGTCTTTGACGGTAAATGCCATCCGGGCGGTCTCAATTTCGCCGTGCTCGATCTCGATCACTCTCTTTGTTTCGACAACGGCATCCGAACCGTTTTCGGGTACAAGTTTAAGCGTTACTTCCGCAAGTCTGTTGGTGGTCTTTGTATTTTCGACTTCGATGAGTGCCTCCAAAAAGGCAAACCCGTCGGAAATCTCTTTGGTATAAACGAAGATTCCGTCGGGCACGATGTGAACTTTCGGCCCGTGCATAAGCATTGCGCCGCGGTAAAGACCCGAACCTGTGTACCAGCGGGAATTTGGTTGCATGGAGGTATTTACATTTACGGTGATACGGTTGTCTTCGCCGAAAGTTACGTAATTTGTAAGATCGACATAGAAAGGCGCATAGCCGTTGTGACACTGTCCGACACGGCTTCCGTTTATATCGACAGATGCGTTCATCATTACGCCGTCGAATTTAAGGCCGACAGAGCCTCCTTCCCACTCCTTCGGGAAATTCACGTATTTGGTATAGTTTGAGACACCGCCCGTAAAATATCCGGAATCCACACCGGCAGGTGCGTCGGGGGATACAGGCGTGGAGATCATGCCGTCATGGGGAAGGTTTACCGTGATACCGTGATCTGCATCAAGCATTGTGATCGAATCAAGATAACTTCTCCGGAATGTCCATTTATCGTCAATTGTGATCGTTTTCATATTTATATTCCTTTCAAAAGAAAAGTTTCAATACATTCACTTTACAACATAGCAAGGCCGCTCACAAGGGAAATCTAAAGTATTTCACGGGTAATTTCCAATGCGGTCGGCGGACGGTCTTTGCGGGGCCCTCAGGTTTGATTTTTACGGCAAATCCAAGTATAATCCGATTGAAATGTATCGGGCATAAAGCCCGTTTAAGAGGCAGGTATGAGCGAAACAGGTGTCGTTTCAAACAAAATAGCCGTTTTCTTTCCGGGCATCGGTTATAATCCGTCCATGCCCCTTCTTTACTATGGAAGAGATATTGCGCTTGAGGCGGGATACAAGGAGTGCCGGCAGGTTTTGTATACAGCACCGGGGGAGCCCTCGCTTAGAGGGAAATTCAAGCCGGATCAGATGGAAGAAGCCTTTCATACTCTGTACGGTCGGGCAAAAGAAAACTTAAGCGACATCGACTGGTCGGCGTACGACGATATTCTTTTTATTTCCAAAAGCATCGGAACCGTTATCGCAGTGGCATATGCCGCGGAAATGGGATTAAACGGCAAAAAGATAAGACATGTTCTTTATACTCCGATTGAACAGACCTTTGGTTTTGAAATAAAGGATGCGATCGCATTTATCGGTACAAACGACAAATACAGCGATACTCCCGTGATAATAAAGCTTGCGGACCGGTTTAAGATCCCGCTTTACGTCTATGAAGGGACAAACCATTCGCTCGAGATCGGCGAGATATCACACGATCTTAAAACTCTTTCGGATGTAATGATCAGGACGCGCGAGTTTGTGGATCCGGATATGGAAGGAAAGACCGGAAAAGCCGGCGGAGACAACGGACCTGCCAAACGTAATGAACCGGTCAGAATGTTCTGGGGAAAGTGTGACGACAAAGATGTAAAGCTTGATCCTGCCGATATCCTGTACATTGAATCGGTGGATGATAAGGTTTTTGCATATACTCCCGAGAATGTTGTGCGGTTAGACAGGACACTTTCCGCTTTCACCATTGAGATCGGGGATGAAGCCTTTTTCAGATGCAGCAAGTCGATGGTCTTAAACGTAAACCGCGTTACATCACTTAAAAGCCTTTCTTCCAACAGGATCGATGCGACTATGGAAGGCGGCGAACATATCATCATCTCAAGGCGATATGCATCAGAGTTCAGGAGACTGTTAAAAGGGGACAGATAGTGCGACAGCACGGAATTGGTAAAGGAGACAACAGTGCCAAAGCACGGAACGGAGTCATATGAAGCAGGATAATAAGCTTACTCTATGGGAAAAATATCTGACACACGAAATAGGCATTGAATTTAAGGCATGTCTATATTTCTTTGCGATACTTTTCTTTTACTGCGTATACAGGATAGTGACTGGCCTTAAGACGGCGGAGATCGCGCATATGGCCGAAATGATATTTACATGCTATATAATCGGGTACATTCAGGTATATCTCTTCGGTAATTTTGATGAATCCGAAAAGCCGGGACTTTTGGAAATATCGGGAGCCCTGGTATGCACGGTCCTTTACGGTGCGGTTTCTTATTTCGGAAGCTGGTTCGAGCATAAGATCTCCGTCACCTTGTTATTGGCAGGGTACATATTGATCACATATATTTGCGTTTTCTTTATCTACTTTACAAAACGCCGGATCGATGACAAGAAGCTCAACGAGGAGCTTAAACTCTTCCAGACCGAACACAAAAAGTGAATGTTGGCGGCAAAAAAGTGCACCTTACGGGAACATCTGTTGTTCCCGTTTTTTTATTTTGTTATGTTGGTTTTGTAAACAGTGAAAACCTGTTAAGAACTTTATGAAACAGGATAAAGGTGATGTCAATCACAGGAACGGAGAGTATATGGCAAACGCGATAGAGATCAGTAATCTCACAAAAAGTTACGGAAAGAACAGGGGAGTTATAGATGTATCCCTTAAGGTTTCACAGGGTGATATCTTCGGATTCATAGGACCCAACGGTGCCGGAAAATCAACCACGATACGATCGATGCTCGGATTTCTTAAGTTTGAGGCGGGCGAGATAAAGATACTTGGAATGGACAGTGTAAAACAGCACGAAGAGATACTTAAAAATGTCGGATATATGCCTTCCGAAGCGTGGTTTTACAACTCGATGAAAGTGGCCGATGTAATAAAATACGCAGCGGATGTAAGGGGACTTGATTGTTCTGCCGAAGCGGAAAAGCTTTGCGAACGGCTTAAAGTCGATACCGGCAAAAAGATCAAAGAGCTGTCACTCGGAAACCGTAAAAAAGTCAGCATAGTCTGCGCCATGCAGCATAAACCGAAGCTCTTTATATTCGATGAACCGACGGGAGGCCTCGACCCCCTTATGCAGAAGCATTTCTTTGAACTCATCAACGAATATGTAAATGAGGGAGCCACATGCCTTCTTTCGACCCATGTGCTTTCAGAGGTCAATAAGTATTGCAAAAACGCCGCGATCATGCGCGACGGACGGCTTACAATGCTGGATTCTCCGAAGATCGACGACGATACATTCTTAAGTTTCTACGAAGATTGACAAGGAGGCCCTATGAAAACAATATTTTTAAAAGAACTGAAACTGAATTTAAAGAACTTCTTTATCTGGAGTCTTGCGGTAGGCGGGATGGGCCTTGCCTGCATCATGTTGTACAGCAGTATGGAAGGCGAGATGAAGAACATGGCGGATGCCTTTTCCAACATGGGAGCCTTTTCGGATGCTTTTGGCATGAGTACACTAAGTATCGCCAGCATAAAAGGTTACTTTGCGACCGAAGTCGGAACGGTACACGGTTTAGGCGGAGCGATGTTTGCGGCAATCCTTGCGATCGGTATCCTGTCAAAAGAAGAAGAGGGACACAGCGGTGAGTTTTTGCTTTCCCTTCCGGTATCACGCAGTAAAGTGGTCATAGCAAAAGGTATGTGCGTTGCCGTAATGCTGGTGGCGTTTACGGTTTTGTGTACGATACTTTATATCATAGGGTTCGCTGCACTCGGCGAGGAACTTCCGGTATCGGAATTTTTTAAGTTCATGGGCATGCAGCTCCTCATGAATTTTGAGATCGCGGCAGTTTGCTTTGCCATATCTTCGATATCCGGCAAAAACCGCATGGGACTCGGAATAGGGATCGCCATGATCTGCTATTTCTACGACATAATAGGTCGTGTTGTACCGGATCTTAAGGACAGTCTTTTTGTCGGACCTTTTTCATATGCCAACGCATCGGAGATCTTTTCGGGCGCCGACACACCCGTAGGGGCGATCGTGGTCGCTGTTATAACAGTTTTGGCAGGCATTGCGGTTTCTTTTGCCATATATAATAAACGAGACCTTGCAAGTTAAGTGGCATAATCCGCAAAATGTGATATAATGTCCGAAGTAAAGGAGAAATATCACATATGATCGAATCTTTTAAAAAGAACAGAAACGGCATCCTGCTGATGCTCGTATCGGCATTAAGCCTTTCGGTAGGACAGCTTTTGTGGCGTAATGCGGATCTGTCCGATATCGGAACAAAACTTTCGACTTTTCAGGGGATCGTGAGTGTGATCCTGGCGGTCCTTCCCGGTTTTATCATCTATGCGGTCGGTGCACTTGTAATGACCATCGCGCTCGGTATGGGAGAGCTTTCGATCCTTCAGCCCGTTAACACCACAAGTTATGTGTTTGCGCTTATCCTGTCGGCGATCTTTATTCCCGATGAACCGATCACTCCCATGATGATCATCGGTGTAGTCGTGATAATCGCGGGAGTCATACTGATAGGAGGTAGCAGCAAATGAATACATCCGTCGGACTTCCCATCATTATCGCAGCCTTCATCGCGATGGCGTTTATTGCTTCTTTTGCAAGTTATTTCCTCAAAAAAGCTTCGTCGGGAGAAGGCAGTAAATTAAAGATATTACTTTCTCCTTTCTTTTATCTGGGCGGAATGCTGTATGTTATCTCGGCAAGTATAAGCATTTTCCTGGTACAGATCCTGCCTTATGCGATCGTTATGCCGTTAGGATCGCTTACATACATTGTTACCTTGTTTTTGTCGGTTAAGCTTCTGGACGAAAAGATCACGGTCCGCAAAGTCGTGGGGATGTTAGTGATCATCGCGGGAGTTGTGATACTGGCACTCGGAACACCTCAAAAATAAAAATGAACCCGCGATGCATGGCGCATGGCGGGTTTTTCGTATGTTTTCTTTTTACGGATCGTCACATCATGGAAACAAAATCATCAATGAATTTGTCGACAAGTCTTAAATCTTTGGCCGAGGCGCTTTTTAATTTGGCGGCGATCTCGTTTAAGAGAGCTTTTCGCTCGCGATTAGATTCCGGTGAATCGTCGGTTTCGATCTTTGGAATGACATCTTCTACCTGAATATGTAAGACATTGCAGGAATCTATAACTTTCTCTATCGTGAAATTGCGTCTTCCTTGCTCTAACTGTGAATAATACTGATGGTCTAAGTTTATCTTCTCAGCCATGGCTGCCTGAGTAAGTTTGTTTAATTCCCTGTATTTGCGGATATTAGCAGCTATTTCAGCATAGATCGATTGGTCCATTTCTATACCTCATCTTATTTCTATAATTATTGTGAAAGACTTCACATACATAGATTATATAAGATTTGAGACGGTATTATGAACGAGCGCTATGCCATATTTACTGTAGCATAATGAAACATATATAAAAAGAAGCATGGATCATTGTGATCCATGCCCCGTATAAATCATTTCTTGGCCAATTGAGCCTCGAGTTCCGCAAGCCGTTTTTTTAATTCAGAGTTCTCACTCTGAGTTTTTTGTAGTTCGGTATTCACTTCGGCCAGCTCGGTATTCACTTCGGTCAGCTCGGTTTTCTTTTCAGCCAACTCGGTTTTTGTTTCTTCCAGTTCTTTTTTCGCTTCATCGTAATTTGACTGTATCCTGCCGTAATATATCTCCATATCCCTCTGAGTACGGTAATAGTCCTCACGCGCCCGGATCTTATCACGGATCAGTCTTTCCTGAGATATTTCATATACGGTTTCCGCAGCATCTTTAATGATCTCATCTTTCTGTGCCAGCATAGTAAGGTCCTCCCATGTAGTAGCTTTGAAAAGCTGTGCCCAGTAATCGATCCTGTAGGATCGGTCTTCTTCGGTTGCAAGATCTATACGAGTCAAGTCTACCACAGAAAGCCTTAATTTACTACTGTAGTGATGATAATTCCTGACATTTAATAATTCATATGTCGCATAGAATTCAGGGTATTCGTCAAAGAGTGTAAAATCCAGTATCCCGATTTGATGAACGGCTGTTACATCAGTATAATTCTCACCCTTTTCAAGATCATCAAAATTCCTGCATAAGTAGGACAAAGAACGCTCCACCCAGTCATGCCGGTTAATGACCTGCATTTCAAGGTCTATGATCTTTTTGCTGTTTAATAGAACCTTTACGTCGAGAATAAAGGTTTTGTCGTCAATGGACTCACCAAGTACGATCGGGTTTTGGATGTCAGCCGAAGCAATTTCTTTTTCATCCATATGAAGAAGTGCGGCGATGAGACCTTTTAGGACGCGATTGTTTTTTTGCAGTAGTGCTCTGAATAAATAGTCATTTGTCATCGGGAAACCGATATCCCCGGATGTGGGGAAAGAGAATGTAGAGTTTTTTTCCATAGATATATCCTTTCTCAGATAGATGTGAACGGAAGAACACCATTCGATAGATAATAAGTTGATATAAGAAGGGAAATTGGGGGTGTAATGCCTATGTTCAACAGACCTGTTTGAAGTGAGGTTAGGATAACAGAACGAGATAGTAAAATCAATTAGACAATGTGACGAAATCCGATGCCGTATTTACGTTAGGGAAAAAGAAAATGCTGATAAACACTGAGGTTGCGGTTCGTCAAAATGACGATAAAATTCATTTTGATTCACCCCGTGCGATAAGAGAGCAATCCAATCCAAGGAGATTTGCCAAATAGATAGCTTTTCCCAGTTCAGCAGAAGGTTTGCCGTTTTCGAGATCAGATATGAAACTCGTACTGAATCCTGTAAAAGAAGCTATGTATGCCTGGGTATAGTGTAACGCCTTTCTGCGTTCCCTGAGAGCTTTTCCAAAATCTTCGGAATTTTTGATGTTCATTTCAAACCCGTCCCATTTCAAAATTTGTTCGTTCGGCTTAATTATAAAGTTAAAAGAATTAATTTTGCCGAACGGCTATGTTTTACTATTTAACATAGTATTATAGCCGAACGGCTATGTCAAGAGAATAAAAAAGAGCATGGATCATTGTGATTCACGCTCTTTTTATCATTTATTATTATTTAGAACACTCCGGGATGTTAAAACCGGCTTCTTGCATAGATTTTTCGAAATCAGAGATAACCATCTCCAGTTCATTTGCACCATCTTCAGATGTTATTTTCCCTTTAGCCACGAGTCTGAAAACTGTAGTGCGTTCGCCTTCAGAAATTCCCTTGCTAAATCCTATTTTTTCCAATCTTTCAGCAACTTCACACATCGTCTTCACCTCCTTATCGGTGTATAAGATCTTTTCATATCTGTTGTCACCCGTCATGGCAGACAACAGTTTTAGTACTCCGTCTACATGAACTATTTCCTGCGGATCATTCGGAACATAGTTTTTGTTAAGTCTTTTCTGCTTAAAGAAATTTGCTACTATTCTGAAATCGCTTTCAAAACTGTTAATCACTTCATCGGACAGCCATGCAACTTCAAAAACATTAATCTTGTAATCACTTACATATTCATTCAAGCCGATGGGAATGTCAAATAGTTTTTTGAGATTCATAGGCTGATTCCAGTGTCCGTTACCGAAATAGAGGACGATTGTGATGACAGGGACGGGTTTGATATTTTCTTCCAGCAGTTGACTGCGATATGCTGCTCCGTCGTATCCAATCACTCTAAGCGGCATATATTTTTCAGCTTTTGACTGATTTTCAAACCCCATTATCGCGATATTGATCCCGTAATCGTTCCATCGTTTCAACACATCTCGTTCTTCCTCGTGGAGTTTACCCTGTTCGCCACGGTATTGTGAATGAACTATATCATCAGATAAACTCTCCGGTTTTATACGAGGCACACCGTTAAACAGCAGCCCGTTGACGATATCTGCAAAAACATCATTATAGCTTTCCAGCAGCTTTTCAGCTAAATCTTTTTCTGCCAATTTAAAATCCTTTCTTAGAAGTACTTCTCGGTATAGTCGGCGAATGCCCTGAATATTCAGAGATATGTAAGATGTATATTGAATTTGTAAAAAGAAAATAACAGAATCATGTGTCAAAATCAATTAGGCATTATGCCGAAATCCGATGGCGTATTTACGTTGTGGAAAAAGAAAACCCTGATAAACACTGAGGTTTTGATTCGTCAAAATGACGAGAAAGGTTTTGATACAACATGAAAGAAGACTATATAACTAAGATATAATCGTTAATAAATCGGTCGACCGACAATAACTCTTCAAAATACTACGGGGTATTTAGTAATCACTAAGTAGTAAATTGCACATTTCTGTGTTAAACTTTACAGGGAAACATTACTGACAATAAACCTTTATTTCATACAATCACACGAGGATGACCTTGCCATGAAGATCAACATCTACTACGGCGGGCGGGGACTCATCGATGACCCCACGCTGTTTGTTATCAACAAAATGCAGACCGTGCTCGAAGAACTCAATGTGACCGTCGAGCGTTTTAATCTGCATGAGCTCAAAAATTCCATCACAACGCTTCCGCAGACACTTAAGTCTGCAGACGGCGTTATCCTTGCCACGACGGTTGAGTGGTACGGAATCGGCGGTTTTATGCAGACTTTCCTGGATGCCTGCTGGCTGTACGGTGACAAGGAAAAGATTTCCGGCATTTATATGTGTCCAATAGTAATGGCCACGACTTACGGCGAGCGCGAGGGTAAGCTTAATCTTTCAAACGCCTGGGAGATCTTAGGTGGTCTTCCCTGCAGCGGTATCTGTGGTTACATCGAGGACATTTCGATACTTGAAAAGAACGAGGATTACTCGCGCCTTATCGAGAAAAAGGCCGAGAACATGTACCGCACCATCAACCAGAAGGTTGCGAGTCTTCCCGCCAGTAATCAGGCTGTCAAGCAGAATGTCTACAAGACCAAGAATGCGGATCTTACGCCTCAGGAGACCGAGCAGCTTTCTCAGTATGCCGCCGATGATTCGTATGTGCAAAAGCAAAAAGAAGACATCTCCGAACTTGCCAGCATCTTCAGGGATATGATGGGTGTCGGACCGGAAAACGACGACACGCTTTACATCGAAGACTTCGAAAATGCCTTCAGGCCCCGTGCCGGTGCAGAAGCTACATACTTATTTAAGATAGGCGGCCACAAGCTTCCACTCTTTATTTCGGTGGAAGGCCCCGATATCAATTGTGTGTATAAAGAAGTCGACAAGGTAGACGTTGAGATCTCTGTCGAAGATGAAGTTCTTAAAAAGATCCTTAAGGGTTCAACGACCTTCCAGCGGACCTTCATGGCCGGAGAGATGAAGATGAAGGGCGACTTTACGGCATTAAGAGACCTTGATAATATATTCGTATTTTCTTAAACGGAGGAAACCATGAAAGACGATTGCATTTTCTGTAAGCTTGCAAACGGCGTATTTGCCACAAATGTTATATATGAAGACAACGATTTTACGGTGATCTTAGATGCCGGCCCCGCAAACCCCGGACACGCTCTTGTGCTTCCCAAGGCTCATTCAACGGACATCTTTGATACCGATGAGAACACGATCGCGGGAGCCATGAAGCTTGCCAAGAAAGTGGCTGCAAGACTTAAAGAAGTTCTTGACTGCGACGGCGTCAATATTGTTCAGAATTCAGGCGAAGCTGCGGGACAGACCGTTTCGCACTATCATGTTCATGTGATACCGAGATTTAAAAACGACGGACAGACCATCGGCTGGAAAGTCGGAAAGCCCACTGATGACGAGCAGGCGGCACTTCGTGACAAGCTTGCGTTTTGATTCGTAAATGAAAAAAACAGATTCTTTTTACATCTATATAATTACCGTTTTTCTGGTGCCCGTAATGCTCATGCTCTTATGTATGAGCATTATCAGTACATCCTATGTTACACTCGGCGAGCAGGTCTTTTTTCTTAAAGACAACGTTGTTGTGAACATAGCGGTTTTATTGATATTTACGGCCGTTCTTGCGTTATTGTCGCGCATTAAGGCCTTGCGGGGATTGGTTGAAAAGATAAACGGTGACAAGCGCCTGTTTATGATACTTAAAGCAGGCCTTTTATTGTTGATGTTTGTTTTTTCTCTCATCTGGGTGTTTTCCACCCGCTTCACGCCTTTCGGGGACGCC
>Ga0310691_10008660_pt1 | contig 10404 bp, 7 predicted proteins | sample 176DNAGHGlowgp2_FD_203887 | JGI IMG/M metagenome (GOLD analysis project Ga0310691, IMG submission 203887) | Sheep rumen microbial communities from Palmerston North, Manawatu-Wanganui, New Zealand - 1766 DNA GHGlow gp2 (v2) (version 2) | ecosystem: Host-associated > Mammals > Digestive system >...
CTGCCAAACATATTGGGGATATTACTCCAAATAAAATAAATATAGATAGAAACATACAAATGATTTTTTTCATTTTTTATAATTTCAACAAAATATAAACAATTAATTATAATCCAATTTATCAAAAAATGCAAAAAATATATGACTTTTTTAGCTATATAATCCTTAATGTTAAAATTTAATCTTTAAGAAAATTTGGGATATTATCTTTTCATCATCGAAGTTCTTCTAAATATGGAGTACCATTCACGTTTCTCATTTGGAATCCTAGAGGTTGAGCAGATAGAACTAAACGAGTTGCTGCTTCCCAAGTTTCTGGATGTTCCATACTTCATGCATTAGCATTTCTATGACTGTTTACGTGAAGTTGCTTGTAAATTACTGTTTTTATTCAGCTTTGTATTATAAATTTTAAACAATTTTCACAACATGCATAATTACAATATAATGTACATCCACTTAAATCTGTCTTTGCAAAAAGAATCGAGTTCATCTCTGCATGAATAGAAAAATAGTATTTCATAGGCCTTTCTCGTGTAAGATAACGATCATCCCCCGCTCAAAGAAATCAATTATATCCGAATGAAACTGGGCGATGCTTTTCATCCACTATTACTGCTCCAACTTGAGTTGATGGATCCTTAGAACGAGTAGCTACTTCATCAGCAATATTGATAAAATAATTATCTCGATCTATTACATTACGTGCCGTTTCCATAATTTGAACTTTTTAATAAATAAATGTAAAAAAAGCTGAATATCAATCCAGCTTTTCTTATTTTAAACTATTTCTTCATTTGATAAACTCATTTATCTACTCTCTCAAATGTATCTTTATACTTCTGAAGGTTCAACATTACTGTATTTGGTGAAACCATTTTTTCCTTAAGAACTTCTTTACATAATTCTTTAACAGTCATTGGTCTATCGTTTTTCTCGAATATTCTAACAAGAATATCTTTTACAACTCCACCTTCATATCCCCACTCTTTGAGTCCATAACGTCAAAGTCCAAGGTTTACGAACATATCGTTATTCTTTACTAATTCGTTGTGAATTGTATTAATTTTACAGCTCTTATTTGGAAAGTAATCCATAATTTTAGCTGGCAATTCTTGGTAATGAAGTGGTTTATTAGTTCTTTTTAAGATATAATAAATCTTCAATTTCATAGTTTTTGGATTTACATCTGCGAAATCCTCAAATCCAACCTTTCCATCAAATACTGAGAAGTTTCTAATTAAGCTGAAGAAATTCACATAGAAAAGATCATTCTTGAGATAAGATACATCCTTGTATTCTTTTGAAAACTCTTCTTTAACTTTAGCTATAAACTCATACATATCTTCAGATTTCTTTTTCTTTTCAAAGTAATCATTCACATATAAAGCCATTTTTGTAAGCAAGTCTTCGAAAAGTGGCTCAATATAAAATGCTTTGTACAATAATTTATTTCTTTTTAGATATGTAACATCGAAGTCTGAAATCAATATTAATTTTAATTCATCTTTCGTAAATTTGAACAAATTTCTGTTAATTAATTTAGCTACTAACGCATCTTCTCCCAAAATTCCTCCATGAGCATCCAAAATCTTCTTTGCTTCGCTTAATACGCTCATATATGTCTCATTTCATACGATTAATCTCCTAAATCTCATCAGAGCTTGAGTTTCAATTTGTCTAATTCTTTCTCTAGTTAGATTGTATTCTTGACCAATTCTCTGTAAAGGTACTCATTTTTGTCATCCAAGTCAAAACTTCTTCATAAGAACAAGTCTCTCCTTTGGCTTACAGTAAATAAGTATATCCTTGAGATTAGTAGATTCTACACTAACCTGCAATTTTTTATCATCTAATTTTACATTGAAGTTCATAATGAAAAACCGTTATAAACTAAAGTAAACCTCACATAATAGTGAATAATTGACACCCAAAATATAATCACCTCCTGACTAAAGTCAAGCTAAAATTTGTTTTTTGTAAAGTATCGATATACTAGTGATAAACTGTGTTTTTTGTATTTTCCTACATTATTTTACTTAAAAATATTTACTCAAAATTTTTCTTATCAATAATTTGACAAATTTGAATAAATTATATATAATAGTGGTACCCAAATTTAAATCTTGACTGTTTTAAAAAATGGAGGAATCTAGACAATTAAACATCGCTAAAAAGACATTAGATTTAAGAGGATGATGGAAGCAAATTGAACAAAAAGATATTGAAAAAATAATAAATAAAAAAGATAAATGAAATTATTGGTGGTTTAATAAAGATAAAACGTGGCTTAGTACTATGGAAAATTGAAAAGTTTCTAATTATAAAGTTAACGAAATAGAAATCTTATTAAATGAAAAGTATGAGAAAATTCCTGAGGTTAAACAAGAAACAAAATCTGAAGTATTAATGGATCTATTCCTTACTCCAGATAATCAGGTTAAATGTACGGCGGAAGCCTATGAAAAGGCTAGATTTTCAAACAAGACTATGTTTTGGTTTATATCAAAAGGTAAAGATAAAGCAGTTATTGTACTAGATTTTTCCGAATGAAAAAAACCAAAAAGAACAATATATCCTTTGGATAAATACAATTTAAAAATGAAGCCTGTTAAAGTATAATCTGATTTTCCTTTACTTTCTTAAAATAATTTGTTTTTAATATTTATTTTATTATAAGTATTTTTGGTTTTATTTTAAATATGTAAAGGAATATGAAATTTAATAATCCTTTGTATGAGGATGAAGAACTTACTTACCAGGATGTTTTTCTCTTTCAGAATTATTTTGATGGTTATTCTAGATCTGAGGTAAACATTCAGCCTAAATTTAATTTTGGAACTCACCTACCAATAGTAAGTGCAAATATGAATGCTGTAACTGGGAAAAGAATGGCAGAAACTATTGCTCGTTATGGAGGACTTGGAGTCTTACCACAGGATATGAATATAGATACGCTTCAAGAAATTATAACTAAAATTAAGTCTGCTAGTGTAAAATACGATACTCCTATTACTGTGAAAGCAACAAACACAATTAGAGATGCTTTATGAATTATCCACAAAAGATCTCACAATCGTGTAGTTATGATAAACGATAATGATGAACCTATGCGAATTTTTTCAGAAAACGATATGAAAAATTTGGATCAGTTTTCACTTCTTTGAAATTTAAAGGCAAAAAAATTAATAACAGCAAAAGACTGAATCACAAATAAAGATGCATATAATTTAATGGATGAGAACTGAATATCTGCATTACCAATCGTAAATGAAGAAAATAAATTAATATGAATCTTGACTAAAAAAGACTGTATCAGGCACGAAATTTACAAGCCAACTTTAGATAAAGACTGAAAATTGAATGTGGCTGTAGCTGTAGGAATTCATGGATTCGATAAAATAGAAGCTCTCTATAATATGTGAATAAATATCTTTGTACTAGATACTGCTCACGGATACCAGAAAAAGATGATTGAATCAATCAAAAAGTTTAGAGAGATCTATGGTAACGAACCAATTGTAATTGCGGGAAATGTAATCACCCCCGAAGCAACTAGAGACTTAATTGAAGCATGAGCAAATGGAGTAAAAGTTTGAATTTGACCTGGTGCTATGTGTACTACTAGGATGCAGACATGAGTGTGAAGACCTCAATTTACGGCTGTGTATAAATGTACATTAGAAGCTAGAAAGTTATGATGATTTGTATGGGCTGATGGATGAGTAAAAGAACCAAGAGATTTAGCATTAGCTTTGGCTGCATGAGCAAATCACGTAATGCTTGGAACTACATTTGCATGAACTTATGAATCTACATGAGACATAAAATATGATGAAGACTGATTAATGTATAAGGAGAACTATGGAATGGCTAGTAAAAAGGCAGTAGAACTTAGAAGTCAGAAGTTAGATAATTTTGAGATAGAAAAAAGATGAATGTATCGTGAATGAATTAGTAAATCAAAGATTTATCTGAGAGAATGACTGGAATCTGTGGGAGATATTATCGATACTTTCACTACATGACTACGCTCTAGCATGTCATATGTATGAGCAAAAGATTTGGAAGAGTTCTATGAAAAAGCTGTAATTTGAGTACAGACTAATGCATGATTTGTAGAATGAACTCCTCATGGAAGAGTAAGAAAATAAAAGATATTCATAATGAATTGCCACACATGTGGCAATTTTTTAAAATTTAAAAAAAATTCCTCACCGATGTGAGAATTCTTTAATGGTGGGTGATATAGGACTCGAACCTATGACCCCCTGCTTGTAAGGCAGATGCTCTAGCCAACTGAGCTAATCACCCATAATAAATTTTAATGGCGGTCCCATAGGGAATCGGACCCTAGTTAGAAGATTGAAAGTCTCCTGTCCTAACCACTAGACGATGGGACCACAGAAGGAATCATCTTTAATTAAGTGGCGGGATGGACGGGGCTCGAACCCGTGACCTCCTGCGTGACAGGCAGGCGTTCTAGCCTACTGAACTACCACCCCAGGTAAGAAGTTCCTTAGATTGGGATTTTTTAATGGAGCCAGCCGTCGGAATCGAACCGACAACCGTCCGCTTACAAGGCGGGTGCTCTGCCAATTGAGCTAGGCTGGCATCTTAATCAGCATTAAGCTGATTTTTTAGATTGATAGGCGTGAAACATTTTTGACATTCTAGCCTTTTTACGAGCTGCATTTCTAGACTTAAGAACTCCAACTTTCAAACATTTATCGATTGCTTTGTAGATATTACTTAACTGTTCAACTTTTACCTCTTCACCCTTTTCAATCGCTTTGATGAATTTTTTCATTGCCATTTTCATTCTAAGCTTAAAATCCTTGTTTCTCTTCGCAAGTTTCTCTGCTCTATTCATGGCTTTTTTTGCTGACTTAGTGATTGGCATCTTGAAAAAACCGACAATTAATTAAAACTCAAAGATCCTCCGAGGGTGGGGATCGAACCCACGACAAATTGGTTAACAGCCAACTGCTCTGCCGCTGAGCTACCTCGGAATATCTTTACGTGAGATATATATACAAAAGTTTAAGTGTTTTTCAAGTGATTTTTATACTTTTTTTTATTTTATAGTTAAGATGCTTTATAACTCACCAAAATGGGTACATTTTTTGTAAAAATTTTACAACAAAGAAAAAAGTCTGATTTTTTTTGACTTTTTTAGCTTTTGTGATTATAATTTCTTATGAAGTTTAATTTATCTTTTACATGACTACCCATGAAAAATCATTCAAGAGAATTTAGAGATATTCTAGATTCAAGCAACATTCAAAAACAGCTTAATAGCATCAAAACTGATACACGCAAGAATCTATGTGATGTTTTAAGTATATCAAATGAAGATATTGAAGAATTGAGGAAATTAATAAACGTAAACAAACAAAATGCGTTAAAGAATTGAATAAACGATTGAATCCCTACTGGGGAAATAAAATTCAAGGGAAACATAATTCCTATTGATTTAATTTTCGAAAGAGTTAATTGGTTAAAAAAAGCTTATGAAGATGCGTTAAATCATGCAGATAAAGATAAAGAACTGGAGTTAGCAAATGATAAATTAATTTCTACAATTTTTATGTTGCTTGATGAAGAGAATAAAAAAAATCAAGAAAAAAAAGAAGCTAACGATAAAGCTAGAGAGAGAAAAAGATATGAAGATGCTGAGCATTCATTAAAACATAAATTATTGGAACAAAAATGAAGATGAATTAGTATCGAGCTTACTGATAAGTACGAAATTATTGCAAGGCTTAATACAATTGGAGTATGAGATAGAATTACTTTTAAAGATGGATATTCCATTACAATTACAGATAAAAAACTCTGAAAAGTAAGGGTTAGATTTGATTGAACCCCATCTCTTTCTGCTGAATGACATAAATGAGAATGATGGTGGAATTTAAATGATTTATTAAAAATTGATGATTCGTGAATTGATGATATCAGACAGTTAAACATTCCTCCTAAAACATGAAAGACTCACAAAACATCAACAACCGTATTACCTCCAGATAATACTGATAAAGATAAAGATAAAGACAAAGATAAAGATAAAGACAAAGATAAAGATAAAGACAAAGATAAAGACAAAGACAAAGATAAAGACAAAGATAAAGATAAAGACAAAGATAAAGACAAAGATAAAGACAAAGACAAAGATAAAGATAAAGACAAAGATAAAGACAAAGATAAAGACAAAGATAAAGATAAAGATAAAGACAAAGACAAAGATAAAGATAAAGATAAAGACAAAGATAAAGATAAAAAGAAAACATACATTCCTCCAAGGATTACCATAAAAGATGATCCAGATCTACCTACAGTTTTTGAACAAAATGCAGTTCTTTCTGATGTGTCAGAATCTTATGAAGATATGATTTCTCGTATGGTTGAGAATGAAATTAACGAAGAATGGCATAACACATCAAAATTCAATGTATTCAAGAGATGAAAACTCTTTTTGATGAGATGAAGAATGAGAAAAAAGAGAATCGAAGAATTGAAAAAAACTTATGAAAAAACTCCTTTCACAAGCAACGGGACTTTCAATAGAGAAATGGCAAAACAAGCCGCTCGTCATGATTTGGAAGAAATCTTATGAAAAAAATGAGTAACTCGTGATGCATTCTGAAAAATCAAGAGAGAATCTTTAGTTTCTGAAACTGAAGTGAAACTTGAAGGTAGACGATGAAAAGAATTTAAGGAAATGTGCCAGGAATATGTAGCTTGAACAATTTCACAAATTGAATTTCAAGACAGATTTAACAAATTTGTAAAGAAATTATGAGCTGCTGTAAATCAAAAATTCTTAGCGACAAACGTTTTGGAAAAACTTGATGCTATCAAAAATGATAATGAATTACTAAAATCAATAACATCAGAGTTGGAAAAGTATATAAGCGACCATAATTCTTCTCATTTTGGTACGATTCGTGCAAAAATTGATGATGACTTCAAAAAATACAAGAGAGATGCTAGATTTAGGAAAGAAATTATGGATATATTGTGAAATACTGCATGATTAACAAAAGAACAGTTAGATGAAAAAATCAACAAATTTATTAGACATCAAAAGGCTTTAGCCAAAATGTCTACTCAAAATTTGCAAATTAAATTGGATTTACTTACAAATGGTAAATGAGCATATCAAACAAACAATAAAGACCGTGAAAATTGGTTATTCAGATTTGGAAATAAATTGGATAAAATGCCTCGATGGTGACAAGCATTAACTGTTGCATGAATCAGTGCTTCATGAATAGTTGTCGGTGCTGCAACATGATCTGCTTTAGCGGCTACTTTGACTTTATCTGGATTAGTCTGAGCTAAGAATTTTGTTAAAAAGTGGTCACATCACACAAAAGAGCAGAATACTTATGAAAAGAATCTGACTAGAAATTATGAAGAAGAAATTGCAAAAATGAAAGAACGAGAAAGAATTATGACTGAAAAAGATAGTAATGGTAAATATACTAATTGATGGTTTAAGCGTTATAGAGCTAAAAGACAGCTTGAATTATATGGTAAAACTACTCAATCAGAATTACAAAATGAAAATACTTGAAACACTAGAGAACTTTCAGACTTTATTTATACTGCATTAGAACGTTACGATACACTAAATCCTGATGAAAAGAATGCGTTAAATTGTACACTTTTGGATGCAAAAGCTAGACTTGAGACATATTGGGCAAAATGACATAATTTCTTAAAATCAAAAAATAAAAATCAGATTGAAAAAGATTTTTATGATTTAGAGAATGCTCTTAACTTAAGTGCAAATCGTATTTTAGGTACATGAGCAACTTTAAAGGATCTTTCTCAAATCAGAGCATTGGATGGCTCATGAAATGAAGTGAATTATAAAGATTTATTAGATTTATACAAAAAGGACTATAATTCTGCTTCTAAAAAATTTAGATGAGAAAGAGCTTGGTTAGCTACAAAATGGTGACTTTGAACAGCTGCAATTACATTCGGAACAAGTGCTGCAGTACAAGCTGCGACTGGTACGTGAATGTTTGCAAAAGAAGAAGTTCTTCCTACCACGACATGGAAATCATGATGAAATGATCACTTTGCTTTATGACATGAGAATTTACCAATATCTAGTTCCACCACTTATTCAGATACAACAAGTGCTCTGACTGGGTTACCTCAATGATCAACTGTCGATTTCTACTATTGAGTCGGAACTGATGCAGTCCCTGCATCAGCAGGAAGCTACACAAATGCAGCAGTCTCAAGTAAAATATCAACTCTCAGCTCTCATATTTCTTCTATGTCCGGACTATCGTGAGCTCAAAAATCAAGTTTATTATCAGAATTAAGTAGCTTAAGCTATACTTGATACAATAATGATAATTTAGCTATTATGAGAGCAGCAGAAAAGCTAGAGCATATCGCAGAGGCTATGAATAGCGTAGGAGATCACAGCATAATTCTGAATTTACATAGGACTTTGGATGCTTCTGGTATAACATACAATAGTGCTGCAGAAAGATTTATGAAATGAGTTATAAAAATTGCTACTCCTGGAGCAGAATGATGAAATAAGTGGCTAGTGGTTGGTCTACCTTGGTTCTCTAATACTTTTAAGAGAAATAATGAAGGAAAGCCTAAAGAAAGACCTGTTGAACAACCTACTGATCAACCTGTAGACAGACCAACTGATGAGCCAACTGACAGGCCAGTAAATAAGCCAGTAGACAAACCAAGTGATAAATGAGAAGAAAAGTGAGATAACAAATGACATTCTACCATAGTAGTCCCCCCAATGAAGTCAGATGAGACTAATGAGATAACGGAGTTAAATGATGGACAAAAAAAAGAAGTACAATCCGATTTATATGACATTTTCCATAAGGATAAAGATGAAGATGATTTTAAAGAAAAATATAAAGATAATCCATTAGCTTTAAAACAGTTAGATGAAGCTAAAGATTTTTGGAAGAGATTTCCTAAAATTAACTTTTATGATAAAAGTGTTGTAGATTCTTTAAAAGAAGAATTTAAAGATAATCTATATATACTAGGTCGCATCAACAGAGAATTAAAATCATGACTAGATCCTCAGTTTAAGCACTATTTAACTAATTCCGATATCGAAGAATACAAAGATAGAGCAAAGACTTTGGTTGATTCTGCAATATCAAGTGAAGATTATGCAAGATATTGAGTTCGTCCTATGATAATAATTAAAATTTCTGATGATCTCTCTATCCCTTTCTATTTAAGCACATGACTATGAGATAAGAATTGAGTACCAGAGAACAGATTTTATCCTATCTTCTGAATCTGATCTGATTGACGATTAAATAAATGATCAGAATCTGAAATCAACAACTATTATGGTTCTCCTTTACTTGCAGCAATTGCTAAAGAATTGGATAAAAAATATAAAGATAAAGAAATTAATGTTTCTGAACGATGAAATTCTAATAAAGAATTTGACGAAAAAGCAAACATTTGAAAGAAGCCTGTTGTACGTAAAGATTCGAAAAATTGATATAACAATATAAATGAGATTCTCAAAAAAGTATCTGAGATTAAAGAATCTGATTAATTTGCAATATCATAGAGATTTCATAAAATAATATTAATTTAATTCATAAACAAAATAAAAATGAATATTGAACAAGAACAATTTCTAAACGATACACTCGTTATGGCTGGATTTGATCCTAAAGTGGATGATTTTGAAATGCTAAAAGAAGATATGCGTCCAATTTTGGATGAATATATTGAGTTAAACTTATATAAATTCTTGAACGATAAAGAAAAGACTGAATATGATGAACTCGAAGACAAGAATTTAGAGTTTTTCAAAGATAGACTTTCTAATTTTGATAATATTTTGGCTCAATTATATATGAATTGGCAAAAAGAATATCTAGAAAATTTTAACGACTAGTCATTAAAGAATAATCATATAAACGGAGTAATCATACTCCGTTTTTTCTTTTCTTGTTTTTATTCAGACTTTTATTATCATTATATTTTGAGTGAAGTGTTTTATAATTATCTTTGAATTATGCATCTAAATATAGCATTTTCTGGACCTGCTGGATCTGGAATAAATACTGCATGAGAATTATTAGCTCAACTATTAGCTGAAAATTGATATTCAGTTTGGGTTGATAAAGAATATGCGAGCGTGATAAAATGAAGCAACAATACAATGTTTGTAAATGTTTCTGATAATGGCAAACCATATTTTTCAAAGAAAGTTCAGATTTTTATAGCTTTGGATAAATTAGCAATAGAAAAGAATTCTGAAATATTTGATTTGGATGAAATTATCGATTTGAGTACAGTTAATACTGCTAGAAAAAATACTTTTGCGTTCTGAATCGCAGTTAAACAGCTAAATATTCATCATAAAGATGC
>Ga0310691_10008661_pt1 | contig 10404 bp, 13 predicted proteins | sample 176DNAGHGlowgp2_FD_203887 | JGI IMG/M metagenome (GOLD analysis project Ga0310691, IMG submission 203887) | Sheep rumen microbial communities from Palmerston North, Manawatu-Wanganui, New Zealand - 1766 DNA GHGlow gp2 (v2) (version 2) | ecosystem: Host-associated > Mammals > Digestive system >...
AAAGTGACAAAGTGACAAACTGACAAACTTGTTGCTTTAGAACGGATAATGGCAAAACCCTTGGAATAGTCGCTGGGACAGATACTGCTTGGGTATGTGACAGCTACAGTGACCCTGGTGCCTGCCCCACGGCTACTTCTTCCCCATCACACGGGGACAGGCACGGTGTGCGCTCATAACGACTACTACACAAATGAACAACAAAAATATCGAGCTACTCGTGCTACTGAGACGTGTAACTTATTTATATTCAGCTGTTTGCTCGGTGCAGGATACTTGAAAATGGTGCTACTATGGTGCTACTGATGCTGCACCAGCTCGGGGAATGTTTTCTATTTTGCGTATGCGCGTAAAGCATTTTGCGTATGCCCGTAAAGTGTTTTGCGCCAAGGCGTAAGGTTGCTGGATAGGCATCTAACACCTTATTAGATAAGGCTTTACGCCTGTTTGTGACGTCCCTATACCCTGTAAAGTATTATCTGAACGAGTCAAAGGTGACGTCTGAACGAGTCAAAGATACCATCTGAACAATAATGCTGTCATGTGTCAGACTGTCGATGAAGGGATTGGGCAAGCCCTTGGTTACTTCTCGACCATTATGGTCAAAAGTCTTGCGGTATACATAGACCACAGGCTCTTAAAAAGCATCACATGTGGACATCACGTGGGGCAGGCACGCTGTGAGGTAGGGTGACTTCTCCGGGGAATAGTTATCCACATTTTTATTGCCCCCTATATATATAAATATAGGGGGCTAAAATAAGGATAGATCTATTCCCCGGAAATTTGAAGGCTTTTATTGTGAAATAAGTGCCACTTAATTTAAAATAAGTGCTTGTTATTTTTGAATAAGTGGCTCTTTCTGATGGTTTCTTAATTCATGCTGTCCTCACACGTCATCACATCCTCACACGGGGACAGGCACGCTGTGCTGCATCACAGGGGGCCAGGTACGCTGTGCGCTTTTCTGCCTAAGGAGGTTAAAAATACCTAAAAAGGTGTTTTCTCATGCAAGATTTTGCCTTCACTTGTATTAATATAATAGAAAAGAAGTATTTTTGCAATCATAAGTGAATGAGTATGAAAAAGGGCGGTTTTGATGATTTCCAGGTGTTGCTGACTATTCCAAATCATGGATGGAGCATTGAGAGGCATTACTGGGTGGCAACAAGTGGTACAATAAAGGTAATCGACAAAAAGGGTAGTGGAGATAACTTAACTTTTACTCTGATGCTCAACAATGTAGAATTCACCACCTCGCGTGTAATTTATGCTCGTCGCCATACTCGTCAAGATGATAGTGTTTACTGCACGATAAATGGCGTTATAAGGTTTGAATATACCAATAGATACAATAATTAGGGCTCGCCCGCTGTGAGGCTGATCATTTAGGGATTTCCCCGTTGAGGTTTAGGGTTATCCCCTTGCCTGGAGAGATTTAACAAAGTAATTTTGCAGCGTCGGACGGGAATAGCGTTCGCAGAGTTAACGTATGGTTTAATCTCAAAAAGGATAGGATTATGAAAAGATTGATGATTGCAATGCTGAGCCTTATGCTCGTGGTGCCAATGATGGCACAATATGGGTCACGTACCCGTTATCGCGACAGCTTCGATTCATCACGCACAGGTTCGCTCTTCGCCACGCTGGGAGTTAATTTCTGAGCATTATTTTGTACCCTATCGGGTATGATTTAGGTAATTATTGTTAAATATATACCCTTTCGGGGCTATTTACTTGCATATTTCGGAAATTTTGCCTAAAATTGTACCCGATAAGGTATAATTGACATGACAGAGTCGTTGCTTTCTACTACCATCAAGCAGCTGCGTGAGGAGTATCATCTTACGCAGCAAGATCTTGCCTTTAAGTCGGGTGTAGGTCTTCGTTTTGTACGTGAATTGGAACAAGGCAAACCTACCGTCCGTATGGACAAGGTTAACCAGGTGCTTGAGCTGTTTAATCTTCAGTTAGGTCCAGTGCCTATTAAAACCGGGAATGACGAATGAGGCAAGGACAAGTATATTGTAATGGAATAGTAGCTGGTGTTATTACCGAAGATGAAAACGGGTATACCTTTGAATATGATAAGGCATATCTTGCTCGGAATGATGCTCAAGCTATAAGCCTTACATTTCCTTTACGTAACGAGCCATATACAAATAACGTGATGTTCTCTTTCTTCGACGGATTGATACCCGAGGGTTGGATGCTGAATATCGCTGAACGTAACTGGAAGATAAATCGGCGCGATCGTATGGGGTTGCTGCTGACATGTTGTCGTGATTGTATAGGTAATGTTAGTATACTACCCATCAGTATTAAGGGGGAGCGCGTATGAACGATATTAAGCGATGTCTCTGCTGTTATAAGCCGCTCCGTGAAGGAGAAAATGATTTCCATCCCCGATGTGCAAAACGTCTCTTTGGACAAACATCAGCTCCAGCCCTTCCATATACCCGTAAGGACATTAATAAGTTGGCACAGCTGGTAGTAGAGAGTCGTACAACGGATAGTAGGAAATGCGGATATGCACCTTAAGAATTTCTCGCTTTACAGCCAAAAGCCTGGCAAATACATACTTACGCCAACTTACGACCAAGTATCTACTGCCATAGTGATGCCTGAAGATACCGATGAAATGGCTCTGCCGTTGAATGGCTTTCAGAAGAAGCTGCTTGCTATGGACTTTGTACAGGCAATGGAGGCAACCGGACTCACAGAGCAGATGGCACTGAGAATCATATCTCGATTCATATCTTTACGTGATAAATGGTTTGCGTGCATAGATGAATCCTTTATCTCCGAGTCGCAAAAGATTCAGTTCAAGGAGCTAATTAACAAACGTCTGGATACTGCAGCTAATTATTAATTGATAAAACTTTTATTTCAATGATAAATAAAAAGAATATACTTTTGAGTTTGGGCTTGGCGGTTATCAGCCTGGTGATGGCGGGATGCTCTGAGGATGGGACATCTTCGTCGGGGATTACGTGGGACAGTAGCTTTAGTGGAACTACAGAGATGTATCCGGTGGTGAACCAGAGCAGTGAGATAAGGTTTAAGGCCGAGAGCAGCTGGAAGGCCAGTTGCAGCGCAAAGTGGTTAACCTTCTCGCCAAAGAGCGGTGAGAAGGGAAACCAGGTGATAACGGTGGCCACTACCTCTACCAACCGCACAAAGAACACCCGTACCGCCCAGCTTACGATAGAATCAGGCGGCTCAACGAAGACTGTGACGATAAAACAGCGCGGAGACTATGCTGTCTTCGAGCATGATGAGCTGAACTTTACGTCAGATGGCGGTCCTCTGAATGAGAATTTCGTTTCGAGCCTCGATCAGGACAACCTGTTTGTATATGCCACCAACGGCCTGGATGAATGGATACAAAGTACAAACAGCAATGACCGTACCCGTCAGGAATACAAATATTCGTTTCAAAACCTGCGTGTGCTGCCCAACACATCGAAAGACCCTCGCACTGGAGCCTTCTTCCTTACGATGAAGGACAAGTCGGGAAATCCTTTGGCCCTGGATACACTTTTCATCTATCAGGAAGGTGCCACCGACGGCTATCAGTCTACCGACTATTCTCAGGACGGAAAGGTATCTCAGCTTAATATCGCCTCTCAGGGCAAGGGTATCCCCATCGTGATTATGGGCGACGGATTTGTGGACAAGGAGATTGCTGACGGCAGCTACTCGCGGACCATGAATCAGACGATGGAACATCTGTTCAGCGAGGAGCCGATAAAGTCGCTCAGGGAGTATTTTAATGTCTATCAGGTGAATGCTGTGTCGAAACGCACCAGCTTCGACGGGACGTCATCTACAGTATTCGGCATGGTACCCGACCATCAGACGATGAACATCGATGTGAGTGGCTCGCAGGTGATGAAATACGTGAAGAAAGTGGAGGGTATAGATTCGATACATGCCCTCGCCGTGGTGATAATGAACATGAACATCAACAAGGGTGTGACATATATGATGGGTAGCAATAAGATTACAGACTATAGCTATGCTATCGCACTCTGTCCTGTGATCGACAGTCTGAAGAGCGAGATGTTCCGTTCGGTGCTGGTGCATGAGGCTGTGGGTCATGGTTTTGCAAAGCTTGCCGACGAGTATGTGCGTTCTACCGAGGGCTCGGCCACGGATGATGACATCAAGGAACTGAAGGAACGTCATGAAAAATTCGGCTGGTTCCTGAATGTCGACTCAGAGAAGGACTCTACGAAAGTGCTCTGGACGAAGTTTATTTACGACTCGGAGTTTGCCAACGAGAAGATCGGTACCTACGAGGGCGGATATACTTACTTCAAGGGCATATACCGTCCGTCGGAGGAGAGTATGATGAGGAGTAATGATGCTCCCTTTAATGCTCCCAGCCGTCAGGCTATATATAATAAGGTGATGAAGATGGCGCTCGACAAGACTCCTACCTACGAGGAGTTCGTGGAGTTTGACAAGGCCCATAAGCCCACGACCTGGAAGTATCGTGACAGAACGAGGCAGAATGGGGGAGATATATGGCGCCCAGCTCCGCCGAGGATATTCTGGCGATAAGCTATCTCTTACTGCGGAAGAAATCCTGCATCAGCTGGCGGCACTCATCCTCGAGTATGCCGCCAGTAATCGTTGATTTGGGATGCATGGCATGGGGAGCATACTCGTGATAACCCCGTTTCTCATCGAGACAGCCATAGACGATGCGCGGTATCTGTGCCCATCCGATGGCTCCGGCACACATCACACAGGGCTCTACGGTAACATAGAGGGTACAGTCGGTGAGATATTTCCCTCCAAGGAGGTTGGCTGCAGAGGTTATCGCCTGCATCTCGGCATGGGCGGTAACATCGCAGAGGGTCTCAGTAAGGTTATGGGCGCGGGAGATAATCCGGTCTTTGCAAACCACTACCGCCCCGATGGGAATCTCACCTTTGCTATATGCCTTGCGAGCCTCGTCGAGGGCACGCTGCATATAGAATTCATCTTTTTTTTGTTGTTCTTCTGCTGTCATGGTGCAAAGGTACGAAAAAAATGATAAATGATAAATGATAAATGATAATTATTTAGTAACTTTGCGGGCAGAATATGAATTTTAATATTATCCATATCGATGAGACCGACTCTACCAACCGCTGGCTGAAGGAATGTCACAAAAGGATTGACCCCATCGTGGCATGGGCGGAGTATCAGACGGCGGGCAAGGGCTGCGGGAGTAATAGCTGGGAGAGCGAGAGAGGCAAGAATCTGACGTTCTCGATGCTGATACATCCTGAGGAGATTCCGGCTAAAGAACAGTTCCGTATCACGGAGATTACCTCTGTGGCACTGTGCGAGACGTTGGAGAAGTATCTCGATGAGAAGGTGGAGATAAAATGGCCTAACGATATCTATGTGGGTGATAAGAAAATCTGCGGGATGCTGATAGAGAACCAGTTGCAGGGTAATAAGATAAAGAGCTGTATCATCGGTATCGGACTTAATGTAAATCAGCAGCAATTTCTGAGCGATGCCCCCAATCCCGTGTCGATATATCAGCTTACAGGCAAGGAGAACGACCGCAAAGAGCTGCTCAATACCTTCCTCTCTGCATTCAAAGAGACCTATAAAAGCAAAACAACTTGTTTTACATACAGGGAAAGGCTCTTTAGGCGAGAAAAAGACGGTCTTTATAGAGATAAAACAAGTTGTTTTACTGCGACGCTTACGGATGTTCTCCCCGACGGGCGGCTGGTATTGCAGGATAAGAACGGCCAGGAGAGGATTTACGCATTCAAGGAAGTACAATTCATTATATAAACACTATAGATTATGGCAAGATTTAAGAGAATTCTGTTGAAGCTCTCGGGTGAGAGTTTGATGGGTAAACAGGGTTATGGTATCGACCCTGAGCGTCTGAGCGACTATGCACGTCAGATTAAGGAAGTGAGCGAGATGGGTGTTCAGATCGGTATCGTTATCGGTGGTGGAAACATCTTCCGTGGACTCTCTGGTTCACAGAAAGGTTTCGACCGTGTGAAAGGCGACCAGATGGGAATGTGCGCGACAGTTATCAACTCGCTGGCACTTAGTTCAGCCCTCGGAGCTGTCGGAGTAAAAAACAAGGTGCTCACCGCCATCCGTATGGAACCTATCGGTGAGTTCTATACCAAGTGGAAGGCCATTGAGGCAATGGAGGCAGGATATGTCTGTATTTTCTCTGCCGGCACAGGATCACCTTACTTCACCACTGATACAGGTTCAAGCCTGCGTGGTATCGAGATCGAGGCCGACGTGATGCTGAAGGGTACCCGTGTAGACGGAGTGTATACCGCCGACCCAGAGAAAGACCCGACGGCCACAAAGTTCGACGCTATAACATATAAAGAGGTACTCGCGCGCGGACTGAAGGTGATGGACCTGACAGCCATCTGCATGTGTCAGGACAACAACCTGCCTATCTACGTGTTTAATATGGACGTAGTAGGTAATCTGAAGAAAGTTATGGATGGTGAGGAGATTGGTACGTTAGTACACAATTGATTATTTCACCTCTTCGTACTCGACGTACTCGCCATCACCGTTGTCGAAGATCTTCTTCTTCTCCTCAGTCTCGCGATCGTCGATGATAGTTACACCACTGCTTGTAGTTGTTTCTCTGCGGGTAGTGGTTTCTTTTTGTGCCTGCGACTGCGACTTGGTTTTCTCCTTCTTATTGCTTCCGCTGCTTTTGAAATAGTCCTTGCCAAAGGGGTTCTTGTCTCTCTGCTCATTCTGGTAGCGCATATATTCCGTACGGCTGTACCTCTTCTCGTTCTTGTTGATGAACTGCTCCTGTACATCACGGATATTCCTTATACCCTTGTACATCAAGTATAGAACTACCGCAGCAATAAATGCTATGAAGAGAATGATGAAAACGATGATACCTACAAGTCCTTTTAGCATAATAGATATTGTTTTTTAGTTATTTTTTATTAGTAGCTACTGATAGGATGACATACCATGCGATGATGGCTGCAAAACCGCTCACTTTCAGAAGGAGCAGTAGAGGAATACAAGAGAGTATAAAGATATACTTTATCTCATTGCCCTTCCAACCCCAAGTCTTGAATTTCAGGGCGAACATCGGAATCTCAGCAATAAGGAGATAACTGCTGATGAATGTTCCTACAAGCACAGCCCATTCCATGCCCTCGAAATAGATGTTATACTCCTGAAGTCCCAGTACTAATGATCCCCAGAAGAGGGCATTGGCAGGAGTGGGAAGTCCGATGAATCCCAATGCCTGTCGTTCGTCGAGGTTGAACTTTGCCAGTCGAAGGGCTGAGAAAGCTGCCATGATGAAAGCCAGGAACGGGATAAACGGCAGATGGATATGGAATGTACAGAGATAGCTGAATACTATCGCTGATGGGGCAAATCCGAAGGTGATATCATCGGCAAGGGAGTCGAGCTCCTTACCGATAGGAGAACTGACGTGAAGCAGACGTGCCACCATGCCGTCGAAGAAGTCGAATACCGCACCAATCACGATAAACAACAGAGCCATTGTGAAATCGCTCTCGAATGCGAACCATGTTGCTATGCAGCCCGAGATGAGGTTGCAGCAGGTGATGGTATTGGGGATATGCTTCTTGATGCTCATCGCTTAGGCTAATTTTGCGATTACTGTCTGGTCGCCGGTGGTGGGCTGACCCATAGTGACACAAGCCTTTGCGGTGAGAGGCAGATAGACATCAACACGAGATCCGAGTTTGATGAATCCCAGGTGCTCATCGATGTAGCACTCCTCACCATCCTTGGCGTAAGTGACGATTCTGCGAGCCAGAGCTCCGGCTATCTGACGAACGAGGATATCCTCACCCTCTGGAGTTGTAATCATGATGTCTGCATGCTCATTCTCCTCGCTGGCCTTTGGAAGCCATGCCTTGTGATAGTTGCCGTCCTGATGATGTACGAACTTTACTTTTCCATCTACAGGGAACCAGTTGGCATGAACGTTCAGAGGACTCATGAAGATAGATATCATCAGTCGCTTGTCGTGGAAATACTCATTCTCCTCGGCTTCTTCTACAACAACAATCTTTCCGTCGGCAGGGGCTACAACGAGTTTATCGGTATCACCATTAAAATAACGTATAGGACAACGGTAGAAGTTGAGCGCCATAAGCCAGGCTGCTCCGAAGATAACTATGAATATCCAAAAAGGTATTGAAGTATTCAGGTATTTCCACAAGAGGTAACCGATGATGGCTATTGCCAAAGCACTCCATGTGAGCTCGTGAGTTCCCTCACGATGAATCCTGATTTTCTTCAGTTTCTTGATTCTTTCTCCCATTAGAAAATAGTCATTCGTTTTAATTTTGCTGCAAAGGTACTGATTTTTTTCGTATGTTACAAACTTTTCACGTTTTTCTTTTGGTATTCTCAGGTTTTAGCAGTAACTTTGACCCACAAAATCGAAAAAACAGAGCTTTTAGATGGAAGATTTCATACATCTGCACGTACATACATACTATTCTATACTCGATGGACAGTCGAGTATCAAGCGTCTCGTAAATAAGGCCATAGACGACGGGATGAAGGGCATGGCCATTACCGATCATGGCGACATGTTTGGCATCAAAGAATTTCACGATATCTGTAACGGTATAAATAAAGGTAGGAAAAAAGAAGGCCTGGAACCCTTCAAACCTATCTTCGGATGTGAGATGTATGTTGCCAGAAGAGGTGACATGATGCTGAAGGATACTAAGGAAGACCTTGGAGGATATCACCTCATAGTATTGGCAAAGAACGCCAACGGATATAAGAACCTGATTAAACTGGTGAGCAACTCATGGGTTGACGGATTCTATAACCGTCCGCGTACAGACCATAAGCAGCTCGAGAAATACCACGAGGACCTTATTGTCTGCTCTGCATGTATCGCCGGAGAGGTGCCTGCCAAGATACTGAAAGGAGATATCGCAGGAGCACGTGAGTCTATCGAGTGGCATAAGAGGCTCTGGGGCGATGACTATTATCTGGAGCTGCAACGCCATGAGGTGACAGACCCGACTCAGAGAGCCAACAGAGAGACCTATCCCTTGCAGCAACAGGCTAACAAGGTACTTATCGAACTGGCTCGGGAATACGGGATAAAACTTATCTGTACCAACGATGCCCACTTTGTGGATAAGGAGAATGCCGAGGCTCATGATCATTTGCTCTGTCTGTCTACAGGTAAGGACCTCGACGATCCTACCCGTATGCTCTACTCCAAGCAGGAGTGGTTTAAGACCCGTCAGGAGATGAATGATATCTTCAGCGATGTGCCCGAGGCGCTCTCAAATACCCTTGAGATATTAGATAAGGTGGAGATATATAGTCTCGACAATGACCCTATCATGCCTTTCTTCCCCATTCCAGAGGAGTTTGGTACTGAGGAAGAGTGGAGGAAGAAATTCACCGAGGAGCAGCTCTATGAGGAGTTTACTACCGACGAAAACGGCCAGAATCCTCTGCCAAAGGAAGATGCCGAGAAGAAAATCAAGAAACTGGGGGGCTACGACAAGATATACCGTATAAAGTTCGAGGCCGACTATCTGGCTAAGCTCGCCTACGAAGGAGCAGAGCGCAGATATGGTAATCCTATACCTGAGGATGTGATTGAGCGAGTGAAGTTCGAGCTGCATATCATGAAGACGATGGGATTCCCGGGTTACTTCCTTATCGTGCAGGACTTTATCAACTCTGCCCGCGATGAACTGGGAGTGATGGTAGGTCCTGGACGTGGTTCTGCAGCAGGATCGGTGGTGGCTTATTGTCTGGGAATCACTAAGATCGACCCTCTGAAATACGATCTGCTGTTTGAGCGTTTCCTCAACCCAGATCGTATCTCGTTGCCTGATATCGATACCGACTTCGATGACGACGGACGAGGAAAGGTGTTGAAGTGGGTAGAGGATAAGTACGGCCATGAGAACTGTGCACATATCATCACCTACGCCACTATGGCCACGAAGAACTCCATCAAGGATGTGGCCCGTGTGGAGAAGGTGCCCTTGGGTCTAACAAATGCATTGTGTAAGGCTATCCCCGACAGACTGAAAGACCCTCAGACAGGCAATGACCTGAAGATGAACCTTCCCAATGCCATCAAGTGTACCCGAGAACTTCAGGAGGCTGAGGCATCTACAGACCCCGCTCTCGCAAACACCATCAAATATGCGAAGATGCTTGAGGGAACGGTGAGAGGAACGGGTATCCATGCCTGTGGATTTATCATCTGCCGTGATCCTATAAGCGACCATGTGCCGGTATCTACTGCCGATGACCCGGATTTCAAGGGAGTGAAGACCAACTGTACACAGTATGACGGACATGTCATCGAGTCGACAGGACTTATCAAGATGGACTTCCTCGGACTGA
>Ga0310691_10008663_pt1 | contig 10404 bp, 10 predicted proteins | sample 176DNAGHGlowgp2_FD_203887 | JGI IMG/M metagenome (GOLD analysis project Ga0310691, IMG submission 203887) | Sheep rumen microbial communities from Palmerston North, Manawatu-Wanganui, New Zealand - 1766 DNA GHGlow gp2 (v2) (version 2) | ecosystem: Host-associated > Mammals > Digestive system >...
CTTTTTTTCCGGAACGTAAAAACGCAATCCCCTGCTTTTTTTCATGTCGCCTCCCTTTACAAGACCAGCCGCTTCCTCCCAATTACCGCATGCCCGTCGGCGCGTTCTTAATTTATCCGGGATCGCAGGCATAATCTTTAACTATTCTACCATAAAATTTAAAAATAGAAAAGACGTTCACCGAAGTAAACGTCTTTTTTCTCTTGGAAATTACTTTACAAGCTCTCTCACCTTTGCCTTCTTACCAATGCGGCTTCTCAGGTAGTTCAGCTTAGCCCGTCTAACCTTACCGTGACGGATCACTTCGATCTTTTCTACGTTGGGAGAATGAAGGGGCCAGGTCTTCTCAACGCCTACGCCGTTAGAAGTCTTTCTGACGGTGAAGGTCTCTCTGTTGCTGCCGCCCTGTCTCTTCAGGACAACGCCCTCAAAGATCTGAACTCTTTCACGGTTACCCTCTTTGATCTTACCGTATACTCTTACGGTATCACCAACGTTGAACTCGTCAACGGAAGCCTTTAACTGTTCAGCTTCAATTTCCTTGATAATGTCATATGCACTCATGTTTGTGCCTCCTTGATAAAATTTGACGTTCTTAATACCCATTCCGGTAACAGAGGACCATCTCTTCTTTGCAACTTTGATATAATATCATACTTTTTCTATGATTGCAAGTCTTTTTTCGTCCAAAAAACGGTTTTCTTGCCAACGTACAGGCCCATTTTCTGCTGCATCTTTAGGGAGGCTTCGTTTTTTACCCGGATGTGGGCATAAGGAAGCCCTCCGCGCTCCAAAGCCTTATTTACAAGATAGGATGCCAGGGAGGATCCCACGCTGGTCCGTCTGTACTTTGGATCTACAAATAAAAGTCCAAGGCTCCCTCCCATGTGGATCCCGCAAAATCCGGCCAGCTCACCATCTTCAAATGCAGCAAAAAAAGCACCGCTCCGGATTCTTTCCTGAAGGTATTCCTTCGCTTCCCGGCCATAGTTTTCTGCCGCATAATCCAACATTTCCGGGGGAAAAGGGCGAATGTCCTTATGGGCAACGGGCAGGGCATTCTTCTGCGTATAGACGCTCTGATAACACTCATCCATCTCCCCATATCCAAGCTCGCCCTGCAGATAGTCGATCAGCGCAGCACAGTTATGCAACAGTACGGGATGACCGGCGGGTGCCCATTTCATCAATCTTTTACCCGTCTCAGGATCATCACAGCACAGCATGACCGTGCCCGTATTAACGTCGACGCCAATGGCCTGATCTCCCTCCGCATAAAGAAGCTTTGCCGTTCCGCGCATCAAGCCGTCGATGAGGTACGCATTTTCCTTTTTGTGTTTCAGAAGGCTTTGTATGGTTTTCTGCCTCCGCTCATATTTTTCATAAAGGTCTGGACGCAGCTCCCTGGTAAGCCTTTCGGATTCTTCCTGACGCCATTTTAAGATCTTTTTGTGGTCTCCGGACAAAAGGACCTGCGGAACCGGTTTTCCATGCCATACCTCAGGCCTGGAGTACTGAGGATACTCCAGCAGATCATTTTCAAAGGTTTCCGTCTGAGCGGATTCCTCACTGCCAAGAACCCCGGGGATCAGTCTGGAGATGGCATCGATCATCACCATGGCCGGCAGTTCTCCGCCCGTAAGGACAAAGTCTCCGATGGACACGCGGTCCGTCACGATCTCCTCCAGGGCTCTCTCGTCAATACCCTCGTAATGCCCGCAAAGGATGATCAGTTCTTCTTCCTTTGCAAATTCCTTTGCCATGGACTGGGTAAAGGTTTTTCCCTTCGGCGTAACGTAGACGGTCCGGATCCTCTTCCCTTCCTCTCCCCGCTTTTGCAGCGATCTCCAGGCATCGTAAACGGGCTGTGCCTGTATCAGCATTCCCGCTCCGCCGCCATAGGTATAATCATCGACCTTCCCATGCTTTTCCAAAGTAAAATCCCTTACGTTGACCGCCGAAACGCCGATCAGTTTTTTTGCCATGGCTCTTTTTAATATGGAGTTGTCGCAGCCATTCTCTATCATTTCCGGGAAAAGCGTCAATACGTGAAACTGCATTCCGTCATGCCTCCCTTTGCCTATGGCATCAATCCGTCCATCACGTGAACTCGTACAAAGCCTTCCTCCACGTTGACTTCCAACACGCACTGCTTAATGGCCGGAAGCAAGAGCTCCCCGCCGTCACTAAGCCTTATCACGTAAACGTCATTGGCACCGGTGGCCATGACGTCCTCCAGCGTTCCGATCTCCTGATCCTCTTTGTCTCCGTCCAAAACGCGAAGTCCCATAAGATCCGCAATAAAGTACTCATCCTTTTGCAATCTCACGGCCTTGTCTCTTGTCACAAACAGACTGCACTGGCGAAGCTTTTCCACTGCGTCTCTGTCATCAAAGCCTTTCAGCTTCAGGATCACCATCTGCTTAAAAAACTTAACGCTTTCGATCTCAACTGCTTTTTCTTCTTTTCCCCGAACAAGGATCACCTCTTTAAGGCGCCTGAAGCGCTTCGGATCATCCGTGGTGGGAAATACGTTTACCTCACCGTTTACGCCGTGAGGGGAAGTGATCACGCCTACCTGAAATCTTGTTTCCATGCTTCAATCCCCTATATAACAGTAGAGACCGCCCTTTCGAAGCGGTCTCCGGCATCGCAAGATCTTAAATGATCTCAACGTCAACCCTTGTGTTGTCCTTAAAAGAAGCTGCCTTAACGACAGTTCGGATCGCCTTTGCGATCCTGCCCTGCTTTCCAATTACTTTACCCATATCGGAGGCAGCCACGTGAAGCTCAATCACAATATTTCTTCCTTCGACTTTTTCAGTCACAGTGACTTCGTCGGGATTATCGACTAGAGCTTTCGCTACTACTTCAACTAATTCCTTCATAAATCCACCTCCAACAAGATTAGCTTATTTTTCGATGCCGGCAGCCTTGAACAGCTTTCCTACAACCTCGGTAGGCTGAGCGCCGTTTGCAAGCCACTTCTTCGCAAGCTCCTCGTTGATCTTGAAGGTGGAAGGATCGGTGGAAGGATCATAAGTACCGATCTCCTCGATAAATCTTCCGTCTCTGGGGGAACGGGAGTCAGCAACGATAATTCTATAAAAAGGTGCCTTCTTCTGTCCCATTCTTCTCAATCTGATCTTTACTGCCATTTCTTTTTTCCTCCATTTACCTAAAAAATAATTTGTAACATATACTCAAAAATCATTTCCGGAATGTCCTATCATGATTTTTTCGTCAAAAGTAAGTTGTTTTAGAAGGGAAATCTTCCGCCCTTCATTCCGGGGAATCCGCCAAAGCCTCCCCTGCGCTTTCCGCCCATGCCGCCAAACTGTTTCATCATCTTCTGGCTCTGCTCAAACTGCTTGATGAAGCGGTTTACGATGGCAACCTCAACGCCTGCGCCCTTTGCAATGCGGAACTTTCGCTGAGGATTCAGGATCTTGGGATTTCTGCGCTCCTGCTTTGTCATGGACAGCACGATGGCCTCCATCTGTTTCATCTGCTTCTCATCGATCATTCCTTCAAGATCGGAAGCCTTTACGCCCATGCCGGGAAGCATGCTCAGGATACTGGTCAGGCCTCCCATGTTGCGCATCTGCTTCATGCTCTCAAGGTAGTCTTCAAAATCGAATTTTCCCTTTTTGACGTGGTCCGCCATTTCGCGGCCCTTTTCCTCGTCTATGTCAATGGCTTCCTGTGCTTTCTCGATCAGCGTCAGCACGTCGCCCATGCCAAGGATCCTGTTAGCCATGCGGTCCGGATAGAACTGCTCCATGTCCGTGAGCTTTTCACCCATGCTGACGTAGAGAATGGGTTTCCCGGTAACGGCCTTAATGGAGAGGGCTGCACCGCCTCTGGTATCGCCATCCATCTTGGAGAGGATGACGCCGTCAACTCCAACCTTCTGGTTAAACTCATTTGCCACGTTTACCGCATCCTGACCCGTCATGGCGTCAACAACCAGGAGGGTTTGATGAACGGTAACGTTCTCCTTGATCTCCTGAAGCTCAGCCATCATGTCCTCATCCACGTGAAGGCGTCCGGCCGTATCAAGGATCACCACGTTGTAGCCGTTCCTCTCGGCATGCTTCAGCGCTTCCTTTGCGATTTCCACGGGCTTTACGTCCGTTCCCATGTCAAAGACGTCGATGCCGATCTTATTACCGTTTACGTGGAGCTGTTCCACGGCTGCGGGACGATAGACGTCACAGGCAACAAGCAAACATTTCTTTCCCTTCTGGCGGAACTTCCCGGCAAGCTTTGCCGTGGCGGTGGTCTTACCTGCACCCTGAAGACCTGCCATCATAATTACGGTAATGGCTTTTCCCGGCTGGAACTGGACCTCCGTAGTTTCGCTTCCCATAAGGGAGATCATTTCTTCGTTAACGATCTTTATTACCATCTGGCCCGGATTCAATCCGTTCATCACGTCCTGGCCAACGGCTCTTTCCTCCACGGCTTTTACAAATTGTTTTACGACCTTGAAGTTCACGTCCGCCTCAAGAAGTGCCATTTTCACTTCCTTTAAGGCGATCTTTACGTCCTCCTCCGTCAGCTTTCCCTTACCGCGAAGACTCTTGAATATGTTTTGAAGTTTATCGGTTAAGCTTTCAAATGCCACGCCACTGCTCCTTCACTCATTCCATTCACGTAATGCTTTATGACAGACGCCTAAAGCGTATCCATAAGATCACCGGTTACCCGTCTGATCTCGGCAAGCCGATCTTGAAGCTCCTTAGGCGTTGCTCCCTCACCGGTCTTAGTCAGTTCATTGATCCTGGCGATCTTTTCCTTGGCTTTTTCAAAGCGTTCCACCAAGCGTAGCTTGGATTCATAATCCGTCAGGATCTTGTCACAGCGCTTGATCAGGTCATGAACGCCCTGCCTTGTGATCCCCTGCTCCGCTGCGATCTCTCCAAGGGACATGTCATTAAAAACTGCCGCCTCATAGACCTGTCTTTGATGCTCCGTCAGCAGATCACCATAAAAATCATAGAGAAGTACCTGTTCAAAAATCTTTTCCATGCCTTTCCTCCATGCCTTAGGTATCATACTATAGATCCGGATGTCTGTCAAGTATTTTTTCTTTACACCCTGAAATAATACTCCGTGCCCTCTCCCTCCTGGGATACGTAGGGACCATACATGGGAATGTTACAACACAAAGTTTTTCTTCCTTCGGGGAACAACAACTCGTAACCTTTACTTGAGTGAAGGCCCGGCAACTCCATCTCATCCCCAAAGGAAATGATCTTCGCAGAGGATCCGATCTTTAGGGGAAATTGTCCCTTGGGCGGCTTTGCGTACAATTCCTCCTTTTTGTCAAAGCTAAAATAGATCCAGCTCTTGGAGGCTTCCACTTGGCGCGGTTCCTTTGCATTTTCCGTCAAAAGAAGCTTTCCCTGCCGGTCAAAAAATGCCACCTCGCCTGTTTTCCGCATGATCCTTGCAGTCACCTTATCAGAGGATGCCTCCACGTAATCTCTGGTCTCCTTTACCGTAAGGCTTCCGCTTTCACGTTCAAACTCACCTGACGCTTTCGGAAAATTCTTTCCCTGCCCTTTTTGGAAGGAAACGTGCAATGCATTTTTCCCTGCCGCCTCAATTCGAAGCGTCCCGCAGCCGCTGATAACGTTTACGGCATTTTTCTCCTTAAGACACATTTTAACTGCAAAGGAAGGTTTGGAATGTCCCGGGGGCTGAAGCTCTTTTTGTTCGGGCATGGACCCAAATTCCCTGCTTAGTCTCGGATTATTTACCGGTTCCTCCTTTTTCCGTCCCGCGGCTCCCGTTCCCATTTTCTCTTCATAATACGACGGAAGCTTTGTTTGCTGCGAAATAAGTCCTGTTTTTCTCTCTGGCTTTTTTACGTTGGATACCGTAGCTTTTCCCTGCGCCGTCGTACGTCCCGCAGGCTTTTGCTCCTCTCCGATCTCAAGTCTTCTGGGGCCTACGTAATTTCTTTCCTGAAGGAGCACCTCCCCCCACTGGGCCCGCTCCCTGGCTTTTTCAGCATGCGTCTTTTCTTCCTGCGGCGGCAGGGACTTTCTTGCGGGCTTTGAGCTTTCCACGATGGCTTTGCTTTTTTCTTCCTCTGTCACGGGCCTTCCAATGAGCCCCGTCACCTTTCCCTTATAAAATACCTTTAGTTCATGAAGGGCACGCGTTGCCGCAACGTACAGGCGTTTAACGTTTGCATCCCCTTCAGGATAATGATCCGCGGACGCATCATAGATCAGCACCGCGTCAAATTCCAGACCTTTCACCAATTCAATGGGCAAAACCAAAATACCGCTTCCAAAGGATAAGGCATCGCCACTGTTTGGAAGCAGCGCCATCTTCTCAGACAGCGCTTCATAGACCTGATCCGTCATGCGCTGGTCTGCACATACTACCGCAATGGTCTCGTAGCCCTTTTGCTGCCATGCCCTCAGGGCGTCTTCCGTTGCCTCGAGTAAGTCTTTTTCCGTCCTAAATCCCTTTACGGATACCTCCTCACCATGTCGTATAATGGGTTCCGTGGGATATACCCGGAAGGAGCCGTGATGCAAAACGTTCGTGGCAAAATCAGAAATTTCCACGGTATTCCGGTAGCTTTTTCTCAAAAGCCCAAAGTAGTCAAACTCCCCCGGCAGCATAACGCTTCGAAGCTCCTGCCAGTCATTCAGGCCATACTCAAGATACACGTTCTGAGAGACGTCGCCCATAATGGTATAAGTACAGGTGCTCAGGCAATATTTAAGCGCACAATATGCCATCATTCCAAAGTCCTGCGCTTCATCAATGACTACGTGCCCCGCCTCACGGATGATCTCCGTCTCCTTTAATCTTTTGTAGAGATATGCCAGGGCTGCAAGATCATAGACGTCAAAGGAATCTTCAGGACTTTTGACCCGGATCCCCGCCTCCGCCTGACTTGCAAGAAACGCCTCGTATCTTTCGAAGATGGACCCCTTCCACTCCCTGCGTCCAAAATACAGTCCATACTTTCTTCTGAGAGTTTTCTTTTCTTCTCCCGTATAGGAATAGTATTTCCCGCAGATTTCATTTTCAAGCTTTCCCAGGAGACGTTCCGTCAGAAGCGAAACCTTGTCTGCCCTGGAAAGCTTGTCAAACCGGTCCAGAAGACTTCTGATCATGTCTCCGCTCATGAGACGCACGTGATTCTTTTCCAGATCTACGTCCTCCATGGGAAAAAGGCTCCTCTCATATTCTCTGGTAAATCTTTCCAACGCCTGAAACCATTTTCTTGTTCCCTTGACCGGCTCGGTAACGCCCCTGACCACAGGCTTGACTTTATATTTTTTAGGATCCCAATCTTCATAGAGAAGCCTTACAAAAAGCTGCTCCATGGTCATTTGTGATACGCCGTAAACGTTAAGCTCCGGTAAAACGCCGGTTACGTAATTCAGAAGGACCTGATTACTTCCTATGACGTAAAAATCCTCCGGCTTAAACTCCAGTTCGTAATTGTACAGGATATAGGAGATCCTGTGCATGGCAACGGTGGTCTTACCCGAACCCGCAGCCCCCTGAATGATCATGTTATGCTGTGGTTTTTTCCGGATGACTTCGTTTTGTTCCTGCTGAATGGTTGCAATGATTTCACCAAGAACCGCTTTTTTATTCTTGGCAAGATATTTTGTCAGCAACTCGTCATTCGCCACCACGTCGCTGTCATAAAAGTCTTTGAGCCGGTCATTCTCTATCTCATACGTCCGTTTTCTTTTCAGGTCAACGACAAATTTTCCTTCTCCCTTAACGGAATAGCTCGTGGTTCCTATGGAGGAATCGTAATAAATGCCGGCAATGGGTGCCCTCCAGTCTATGACCTCCGGGTGGGCCGGATCCTTTGCTATAACGGATCTTCCAATATAATAGGATTCATCCTTTTTCACCGTCTCATCCGCAAAATCAATCCTTCCAAAGTACGGTTTTTTTCTTGCCTGGGCTGCCCTTCGAAGTTCAAAATTGGACTCCCTGAATCTTGCATCCGCATTATGCCACAGGGCCTGCTGTTCTTTATCGCTTTCATCAAACTCCTGCTGCATGGCATGCAGCTCCGCTTCCAGGTTCTTTACGTCCTGCTTTACTCCGTCCAGCTTGGCCTGTGCAATGCCAATGATCTCCGAAAGTTTTTGTTCCTCGTCCTCCCTAGTGATTCCAGGTATCAAACTCATGTATCCCTCCTGTGTGTTTATAAGCTTCCATCACGTTTCTTGCCGGCAAAAATGAGTATACTAAAAAAAATAAAATAATGCTAGACTTTTTCTTCCGTTTGTGTTACAGTATGTAATGTACTTGTGCAATAAAAAGCCATCCGCGTTGCGGGTGGCTTTTTTCGTCTTTCTTACTTAAAAAATTCATGTCCTCCATGTTTAAAAAGCATCGTCAGATTTTGGTCAAACCATCTCATACTCTTTTGATCCGCATACCTTCTCGCCGCAAAATACAGTGCGCCCTCAGAAATGTCTTCCCCCGAAAGCGCCCGTTCCACGGCCGCCCTGGATTCCTCACTTACCGTGACCGCCTCATATCTTCCGTTTGCCACGGGTGAAAACTGCGTCACCCCTTTACTTTTCTGAAATACCACTTCCGAAATGGTATCGGGAAAAGCCTCATCCTTAACCCTGTTTAGCACCACGTTTGCAACCAGCAGCTTTCCGTCCGCATCCTCTCCTCCTGCCTCCGCCTCCACGATCCGCTCCAAAACGCGGATCTCACTCTCCGGATATGCTTTTATCTCATCATTCCATGGTTCCCCTGCCATTATGGGAGCATTTGCGTTGCCTTCTTTCGTCTGCCCGTCCTTTGCAACGCTTTCTTTCGCCACGCCGCCCTTTGCACTGCCTTCTTTCGCCACGCTTTCTTCGTTACTCTTAAAAAAACCATCAGAAGACTCGGCATTCACGGGGCCATGCGGAACGTGCGTCAGAAGGATCTGTCCTGCGGGAGCCTGTCCGAGGCAGGCCGAATTCTTGGTTACGTTTTCAGGCGTAAGTTCCAAAACCGTCCCCGCCTTGCGTTCCCATCCCTGCAATGCTTCCTTTCCCATAAGCCACAGGAACGAACCAAGCAGAAATAAATAAATTGCACAAACGGCAACAAAGCTCTTTTTATACAATAAAATCCCTCCCTCATCTTCAGCTCTTAGGTACAAGCTTAAGATACTATATGAGGGAGGGAGAACTTTTAGAATAATTCAGATTTTAAGCCTTTACAATGGCTTTCTTGGGACATTTACCCATGCAGGTGCCACAACCGGTACATTTATCCTGATCGATCACGGCGCAGAAATTATCCACCGTCACTGCCTGCACCGGACAATTTTTCACGCAGATCCCGCAGCCGATGCAGCCTGCGTCGCAAGCCTTCATGGTAACGGGCCCCTTTTCCGTATTTGCACAGGCAACGGCCACCTTCGCCTCAAAAGGAATCAGGGTGATCAGATGATTGGGGCAGGCCGAAACACATTTTCCGCATGCTTTGCACTTTTCTTTGTCCACAACGGCAATGCCGTTTTTTACGTGAATGGCGTCAAAAGGGCACTCCTTCACGCAGGTGCCATAGCCAAGGCAGCCCTGTCTGCATGCCTTGGGACCGCCCCCGGGAACAAAACGCATCATGCGGCAATCCTTTGCTCCGTCATATTCATACTGGATCTTAGCCTTATTGCAGTCTCCCTGGCAATGAACAAAGGCAACCATTCTCTTACCGTCGCCGGCATCCACGCCCATGATCTCCCCAATCTTTTTTGCCACCGGCTCACCGCCAACGGGGCAAGCGTTAACGGGCGCTTCTCCCTTTGCGATGGCAGCCGCCAGTCCAGAGCAACCCGCGAATCCGCAACCACCGCAATTATTGCCCGGAAGCGCGGAAAGAACGGCTTCTTCTTTTTCATCCACCTCAACGCGAAAACGGATCCCCGCAAGCCCAAGGAAGAGTCCGATCAAAATTCCCACTGCGGCAACCAAGACTGCCGCGATCACAATACTTGTCACGTCCATACTCTACCTCCGACCGATCACAAAAGTCCGGAAAATCCACAGAAAGCAATGGCCATCAGGCCTGCCGTCAGTAATACCATGGGCATTCCGCGGAAACTCTCCGGCACGTCATTATTTGCCGTTTTTTCACGGATTCCTGCCAGGATGATAATGGCAATGGTGAATCCAAGTGCCGTGCCAAATCCGTTAACAATACCCTTTAGGATCCCATATTCCTTTTGCACGTTGGTAAGAGCCACGCCCAAAACCGCACAGTTTGTAGTGATCAGCGGCAGATACACGCCCAAAGCCTGATAAAGGGACGGCACGGATTTCTTCAAAAACATTTCCACAAACTGAACCAGCGCAGCGATCACCAGGATAAACACAATGGTCTGAAGATACTGCA
>Ga0310691_10008664_pt1 | contig 10404 bp, 7 predicted proteins | sample 176DNAGHGlowgp2_FD_203887 | JGI IMG/M metagenome (GOLD analysis project Ga0310691, IMG submission 203887) | Sheep rumen microbial communities from Palmerston North, Manawatu-Wanganui, New Zealand - 1766 DNA GHGlow gp2 (v2) (version 2) | ecosystem: Host-associated > Mammals > Digestive system >...
GACCAGTTTCAATTGACTTGCTTCTTACATTTACATTAATATTCTTTGCTCCTGAAGGTTGAACATTGTCTAGACCTAATGTACTTGTATAAGTTGCAGATGTTGCAGCAGATGTTATTGAACTCTTTGCTAAACCTCTTGTTGTTTCTGCACTGAAATTAATCCCACTATCAATATGATATGCATTAAGAGCACTACAATCATTAAAATCATTACTATACAATTTATAATTATACCATGGCTGTGGCTCTGGTGTTGACTTATAAATATGTATAGGCTCTTGATAATGTTTTTCTTTATAGAATGAAATACTGACTAATCCATTATTACGAATAGCTTGTTTTGCTTCATAACTATTTTCAACCTCATAAGTTGAGAATAAGAATTTTCGTGCTTCATCAAGATATCTTTCTAACCAAATACGTTGACCTGGTTTGATGATAATACGATTAGACATTCTTTTTCCATTAATTGAAATGTCTGCACCAATTGTGTAATCGTAAGGATTAAAAATTTGAATTTGGAACTCTGAGTTATTTTTCATGTAAACAACTCTTGAATACTCTGAATTTGAATATTCTTTTAAAAGTGACTTGTTAACCGCAATCTTGGCTAACGGATTTGTAATTTGTACCATAATGTTTAAGCTTTATATTTTTTAATTTGTTCTAATACAACTCGAGTCTGTTACAACTCTTAAAGGTAGGCGTTTTTACTACCTCAGTACCAAAACACTAACGCTTATTGTTAATTAAAAATAAAATAATTATATAAATATATAGTAAATATCTTATTTAAAATTTAAAAAGAGAGGAAATTAATTCCTCTCTAATAGTTTTTCGTTTTTCAATTTTCTCTTTATAATCCCTGGAAAATCATTTTCATAAATTGCAATTGATGTCATCTTATAATCTAAGTCAGGTTCTCTAAAATATGCCCATTTATATTTTGACGGATCAAATGGTGCAAGGCTTTCATACCATTCATTTATATCAACTGACAAATATATAAGATAGTCATTATTCCAGTCCCAAGAAGGGTCTCCATTTTTTAGTATCTACCAATTTTCAAGTAACCATTCAGCAACAGCATGACCACCTTGAACTGCTCCATAAATAGGATCTAAATTCTTATCTATTAAAATATATAGCTTATTTTTCATTTTCTAATAATTTATTTTCTTTAATGAATTTCAATATGTTTTGATATCCATTTATTCTTTCACAATATGCATTATCATCATAATATGGATTATCCAATTCTTTTTTAATATAATTATAAAGATCTGCTACACTTTGTTGAATATTAGAGTATTCTTCAAAATCATCTAAGTAAGTAATTGACCAATATCCTTGTGATGCATAACTCATTGAATAATCACTTTCATCTTCTTCATAACAAAGTAATGCAGGATATTTTTCAAAGTCTTTAACTTCAAGATAATGACTTACCTTTTGTCTATTCCAACTATCAATAAAGCTTTGCGCTTCCTTTTCATTTTTAATTAATATTTTATTATAAAGTTCCATATTATTTCAATTTTACTTCGTTATCAACTATTTCAAAATTATTCTCGGCAAACTTATTATATATTTCAATAACTTTTCTTTTAAATTTTGGTATTGCTTCATATTTCATACAACCTTCTCCACCACCATAAGTATACGCATCTTGTCCATACCAAAGCATTTTCCAACATTTACATATAATTTCACTATCTAACCAAGCATGTAAAGCTAAATTATCAACTAATTCTCCATTCTTAAAGTCACAACCAATACGATGCTTGAACATATAATAAGCTACATATACGTGATGGTGATGTCCATATTCAGCTTGTTTAATATATTGTTTGAATGCTAAATATTGCTCTTTAGTTGTAGCATTTATTGAAAAATCTTCTTTCTCATATATTTTGTTAAATTCATCACTTGATTTAACTAAATCTATTCTAAAATTATTATCTTGTGTATTCATATTATTATCATTTATATATTTGACATTATTAAATTTAAATTTTCATCAGAATATTCAATATTATATTCTTCACATTTTTTCTTATAGAAATTTTTACTATTGCCAATAATTACTTCTCCATGAGTTTTACCTTTATTATCACCATATTCTATTAGTTTATCCCAATTTTTTATAAACCAAGATTCTGGATCATCATCTTTGTAATAATCTTTGAAAGAGTGCACATTTCTATTAGCCCAGTATTTTAAACCGTGTCTAATCCAACGATAATAATATAAAAGATTAAAGATTTTATACGCCCTGTTATTAATTTCATCTACTATATCTTGTAAACTCTTTTCTTTAGGACGATTTGCAAGTTTACGAGTTTTCTTTTGCTCTCTTTGTTCATTTCCGAGTTGAGCTATCTCAGCTTTCATAGCATTAACTAATGCGTTTCTAAATTCTTTGTTTTCCATAATTGTAAATAAATATTTTTGTTTATTGAAAATATGAAATTTTCAAATTTTCATTAATAATGTTTCTGTGTTCAAGAAAAACGCTCTGTTCAAATATTATTGAACACATAAAAAATATTGAACAGATTTATAACAAAAATCTATTTATGGAAAACCATCTTCAAAAATCTACCAAAATTGTTTCATAATTTTAATTTAATTTAATTTATAAGTTAATATTAAATTGTGACATATAAAACTCCGTACATGTACTTCTTCCTTATGAAAACTATGTCACATCTATTTTCGCGTGTCCCATGTAGGACTCGAACCCACCTCAGCTGGTTTAGAAGCAGCGGCCCAACCTCTGGACCAATGGGACAAATAATTTACAAATATAATGAATGTTTATGTTACCATCCATACATAATATAGTAATATTGTATATTATTTCAAATATTGGTACAACAAATTTTGAAAGCTATACGGGAGTCGAACCCGCCTCTCTTGCACTACCAAGCATACTAACCGATATACTAATAGCATTTTACACTGTTCATCACGCAGCGTTCCTTAAATATAAATAATTTCCTATAAGTGATGAATTTATTTTCCATTATTTATATTATGCAGGCGGTGTAGGATTCGAACCCACATGAACGGTTTTGGAGACCGCAATACTAACCATTGTATGAACCACCTATATTGATGAGTAAATTTGCGAGCTACGGACTAAAGAAACCACGACTACAAAACGTGGATTGCATTATCTCTTTGAGATTTTACTCTTCTGTTGCGTTGCACCTTATGAGCTCTCACGATACTCAACTCCTTTCACCAGACGAGGGACGGATAATACCCAATCTGCATGATAATCATAAGCTAGCATTTTATTATCACTTACTCTGGTCCTACTTAGAGGCCTGTACTCATCAAATTATATTAAAAACTTGCTTCTGGTGAAGTCAGATTTAAATCATATTTATAAATCATCGGTTCCTTCATTCTTCTCCGATAACCTCATTGCATGTATACCTACAATTGCTAAAACGGTAGCCAGTGTCATGAACTGTGTTAAGCAAGTTAAATAGTTGGGCCAGCAGGAATCGAACCTGCATTACAAGGACCAAAATCTTGTGTAATAACCGTTATACGATAGCCCAATATATTAATCCATTATTATAAACAAACTCGTAACATTCTAATAAAGAAACAAATTACAATGTAAATCAATAAAATAATAAAAATCAAACAAACAATAAAAATATGAAGTATCTCTATTATTCAACAGAGTTTGTTATGTGGAGCCACAGGTAATCGAAACCTGATCCCCAGCGTGCAAAGCTGGTATAATAGCCGTTATACGATGACCCCAAATGTAAGTTTTTACAGGAACTTACAAACCTTTATACTTATTAAGGCCATTCACCGAGTGGCATTTTAAATCCTTGCACACCTTCAAATGCTGGATTTGAATTTTTACAAGTGCCATCAACAGCGTCTACCCAAATTTGTTCTTTAACATTACCGAAAATCCATTGCGTATTAATAGCTTTAGGACCAATTGGATTTCTTAATGTAACATGCTTTGAATGTGGTTTAGGGAAATTAACTGCCATCACTTTATCCCAAGCTTCAGTATACTTAAGTTTAATAGCTTTATCTTCTAATGGATAATTCTCAATCCAAAATCCTTGAATAGAATCATTAAGTACTGTTCCATCACTAAAATGTTGATACTTATGAACCCATGTATCAAAACCATTGCCCTTTTCTACAACTGTTTGAAAAACATTAACGATCATTACAGGATCACTTGTTGCATCTTCCGCATCCATAAATTCTGGAAGAAGAATTTCAGTTTCAAACCAACGATAATCACCACCATGATTCATATACATTGATTGACGATCCATTGAAATGACGTTTTCTACATTCAAAGCAACTGTTGAATCTTTTACAACCACTGTTGTATCTGTTGTTTGCTTTTCATCAGATTGTTTTGAACATGATGAACATGAACTAAAACCAATCATTAAAGAAAGTAAACAAATGACAATAAATGTCAAAAAACTTTTTCTCATCTCATATACATAATATATTTATGAGAGCCGGAAGTCAGATTCGAACTGACGCGTCCTTACGGATCATGATTACAAGTCAAGCGGAGTCGACCACTGTCCCATTCCGGCAAATAATTTCATGTAACAATCAAAGAAAGTATAAATATAATCCTTAACATATTGATGTAACTCTCTTCTACAACAATGAAATTTAATTTAAAAATGTGGTGACAACCTGACAAATTCACCACTGAATTGGTTATGAGTCGTTGGGGTTAGGTAGATAGGATAGTATTTGCATACGCGTTACCTGTACCTTACTGAGCCTCCCAATTCATTTTTCCTATCTTTCTACTTACGTCAGTACGTGTCCCTATTACGGGCTCGGAGTTGCGGGATCTGGAGTCGAACCAGAAGCTAAAGGTTATGAGCCTTTAATGTTACCTTTACACTATCCCACGATATTAGTTGCGGGGGTTGGAATCGAACCAACACAAGCATTTTCTGTCTCAAGGTTATGAGCCTTGCATCTTACCATTAGACTACCCCACGATATATTAATAATAAATTTTCAAATTTAATTTGTGGGCCCGGAGGGGATTGAACCCACGACCTTCAGATTATGAGTCTGCTGCTCTAACCAACTGAGCTACGGGCCCAACGAAGAAATAATATTGTGCAATAACAACTATGCCTCGCCCTAATTGTGGTTGTACTTCCCACGATAGCCCGCATGCGCTGAATATCTAATTTCTCTGAATTTAATTTTTATTCTATCAGAACCATCGTTATTGACTCTTGCATAAAAAGATTTATTCCTACCTTAGGAGCATGTCATCTTTTTAACAATATTATGCGGTCCCTACGGGATTCGAACCCGTCTGAATCTCCTGAGTGACAGTCAGGCGTCCACAACCAAAGCAGACCCAGAGACCTTATTTAATTTTATCTTTTTTATCATATAAATCAATAAAATGGTTTCCATATTTATTAATTACATAATTAATATAGAACTTTATATCGTTTTTATATAAAAATATAACATCTTTATTATATTTTTGTTTTGCTAAAGAATTTTTTGATTTAATACCTTTAATTTCATAAATTTTATCGTCAATTTTAAAATCTGGATAATAATTATATTCTTTATTATCTAAAATATATGTTCTTTTTTCTGTACATCTTTCAATATTAATATTATGATCCAAATAATAAATAACAAATGCTAATTCCCATGATGAATCACAATGTATACCTTGATACCAACCTGATTTATAATTTCTTACAGAACCTTCTTTAAATCCTCCTAAATTATATTTCTTATTTATTTCAATAAAATTTTCTGATTTAAATTGTTTACGACATTCATTTGAACAAAAATGTAATTCAGATTTAATTTTATATCCATATTTAGTTAATTCATAATTTTGAATAAATTGTTTTCCACAATATTTACAAATACTTAATGGAATATCATTTATATTTTTATAATATGTATTTAATTGTAATGGTCTTTTACTTCTATTTTGCATTGCAATTAAATTATTTTTATGAAATTTTTCTGAATTTTTTACACCATTACTTATTTTTTGTTTTGTTTCTTCTGAATGATGTCTTGTATAAGAACAACTTCTACAGCAAAAATATTTATCTCCTTTTATTGGAAATTTGGTTTCTTCTTCAATAACTGTAAATTCTTTTCCACAATTCTTGCATTTAACTTTAAATTCTTTTTTCATATTATTAATATAGTACTTTATAATTAATAATAATCAATTGAACCCACTAAAATATTAAATTTCAAAGAAAAAATATATCCATCATGGCTTAGCCTCAAAGATTTTTCTCATCGGACAGACCCAAACCATTGAACAATGCGCGCCTATTGTTTCTCCTTCGGCCCTGTTTTAGATGCTGATATATTTTTGTTAGTTGCCACTGTGGGGCTCGAACCCACGACCCCGAGCTTAAAAGGCTGAAGTAACTCTCATCTTCAACAGTAATATAATTACGTAACCAACGACAAAAGTGATACATTACGTGCTCTACCATCTGAGCTAAATGGCAATCTGCGGGGGAGGAGGGATTCGAACCCACCACCATCGGATTAACAGTCCGCCGCTCTACGCCAGGCGAGCTACTCCCCCAATACATAGTTTTTTAACTGACCCATTAGTTTCTTAAGAATAAGAACTATTTAACTTATCCTGTTCAAAGAACAAATACATAAGCGGAACACCAAGGAATTGAACCTCGAACACTCCCAGTCGACGCGGGAGCAGTTTACCGTTAGCCTAATGCTCCATAAGCGAGTTATTTGAAAGACTGATTTACAGGACAAATACGTTTTCAAACTTTCCTATCCCAAGTACTCCATAACTCGGTTCCCTTATAAGTGGTGGACCAGAGAGGACTTGAACCTCCAACTCCCCGTCAGGTGTTTTTCTCTTATTACTACTGGTCCGTGGCCGTCGCCACATTGCGGGTAGGGCTGGACTCGAACCAACACTCTTTTGTTTAACAGACAAATACATTAACCTTTGAAGTAACTCACGATTCTACACTACCTTATTGGAGAACAACGAACGAAGTTTTAAATCTTTTTTTATGTTACCTACCCATATTTGCACGAGCTGAAGGAATCGAACCCACATCCTTGGTTTTGGAGACCAACATAATAACCATTATACTAAGCCCGCATAAACCAGTATTTTGAGACTGGTAACTCACCTACTCACTTCAATTTCATACATTTTCGGCTATTCGGCACTCCTTATCAAATTCACCTTTCGGTTATAAAGTCCTTACCTTATGTCATTAAGACATTTACCGCATATGCGTTCCGAATAGGGAGGGCTTGTACCATGTTGCAATGATTTTACATTACTTCCCGTCATCTACATGGCGAAAGACTAGCACAAGATAATGGCTTGCATCGCTCTACCTTGGCACGAGTACAGCGGGTGGGACTCGAACCCACATACACCAATTACGTGGTTAATGTCAGTGTATAAGACTGCGACGATACCGCTGTAAATAATATTCTACCCACCTGCGCCTTCCAACGTATGACCGCCTAAACGCATCCTACGGCCTCGGAAATTATAGCGAATTTGCAACTTCCCATAACTCTGTACCACCCTCGTGCCGGATTTTCCTAATGTTCGTCATACCTACGAATTTACTAATTAGTACTTCTCTGCACTCCGACCTGATAGAATATAATTGGTTGCGGAAGTGAGATTTGAACTCCACCACTAAGGTTATGAGCCTTGTATGCGACCAACACACTGCTTCCGCGATATTAAAAACATAAGGTTTTGTTCTAAGCCGATCTTTGATTACTGCCTTACAAACGATTCTTAGAACTTTTTGTGGTGCCTCCATAGGGACTCGAACCCTAATAGCCGGATTAAGAGTCCGGTACATGAACCCTTCTGCCATAGAGGCAACTAATTATGTGGAGCACTTAGGAGTTGCACTAAATAGGAAACTGCTTACCACTACAGTAACTTAAAACCTACCACGTTGATTATTTGTACATTTCTTCGGATTCTCTCCCGTCTCATCAACCTATGCCCCGAGTTTTTATGTACGCCCACTGGGACTCGAACCCAGGACACCTAGATTAAAAATCTAGTGCTCTACCTACTGAGCTATAGGCGCAAATCTCCTTTATCTATTGACTCCCATATCGGAATTCTACCGAAATGAAAACGTTGCATCGTAAGGAGCGGGATTTTACCCCTAAGATAAATTTGATTAATTATTGTAACCTTATTGCTGGGAGCCGCACGTTCATCCATTCCGTATCACGGAATACCTTAGTGCTCGTAAGGCTGATGAATCTCCCGTATAGTGCCATCGTGGGAATCGAACCTATTCACATATTCAACTTCTATTCATATATATTGTCTCGAGCTATATACTTTCGATTGGTTGAACCCGCCTGTACGGGGCGGCTACAGTTACCAATATACTGTGATAAACCGGCATTACGATAAATTTTTACCATTCCTTTTAAGTTATGCCTAACTAAAGCAATCTAAAATTTATAAACAGAAGCTTAGTGCCTGAGGTAGGATTCGAACCTACTTACTGCGAGTCCACTACGACAATTTGTTAATGCAGATCGGTTTTACAGACCGGCGCCGTTACTCAGGCTTGATATAGAATGCTTCTGAGTCATCTATACCACAATAAAATACTGCTTCCTTCATAACTACTGTTTTTTATAAATTTAATAAACTCGGACTTACACTGTTTTAACCATTTCTAAACTAAGTAGTACTACTTCTCTGAGGATTCGAACCTCAGTTCTGATGCCAGTGGGGTGGGAGGGATTCGAACCCCCTGTGTTTCATAGTAACGGATTTACAGTCCGCCGCCCTTCCACCATCAGAGCAGCCACCCCAAAAAGTGGAAATTTACCAGGATTTCCACATACCTGCTAAACATTTTTATACTTAGGAATAGTTTAGATTCAACCAAAGTTTTACTTGTTGTAAAATTACCTACTTTAATGGGGTAGGTAAATTCCCAAGACTAATTTATTTTCACAAACCAATTAGTCAAAATCTATCTCCATTTCTTTCCAATATAATTTGTTATATTTATTAATTAACAAATATAACAAATAGTCATATTTGCGGTCCGTACGGGATTCGAACCCGTACCACACGGCGTGACAAGCCGGCATTGTTACCATTCAACCAACGGACCAAATATGGTTGTCATCCAGATACCAAAAACTGGGAGCAGATTTCTCGATTATCCATTCCAACGTCATTGTCTTTACACTTGATACACCTGGACCAAGAGGAAAAATGATAACCCTTATAAGCATGGCATGCAAGTGTGGGGTGTTGCAGATTCGAACTGCAGTGAATTGCTTGTAAGGCAACCATCCTAAACCACTGAATGAACTCCCCAAATTTGTGGGCCCGGCCGGAATTGAACCGACGACCTTCAGATTATGAGTCTGCTGCTCTAACCAACTGAGCTACGGGCCCAGGAGATGCGTCTTACCATTTGACCATTTATAAAGCATCTTTCTAAATTAATAGGTACCTATCAATAAAGCGATTACAATACAAAGTTAGATTCGAACTAACACCTCATCTGTAGCACCACCGGGACTCGAACCCGGACGGGCCTTCCGGCCCAACAGATTTTAAGTCTGTCGCGTCTACCAATTCCGCCATGGTGCCATCATTTATTGTTATCAAAATTTCAAAGAACCATTATATTATAATAATAGTAAATTATATAATATGTTCAATAAATATTTAATTTGTGCCTTCGTGGGAATCGAACCTATTCACATATTCAACTTCTATTCATATATATTGTCTCGAGCTATATACTTTCGATTGGTTGAACCCGCCTGTACGGGGCGGCTATAGTTACCAATATACTGTGATAAACCGGTATGGAACCAGGAACATTATTTTACAAGATGAACACCTGGTGGATATCTTGATACTTAATTATTAAATTTATTAAATATGTGCCTCCGGTGGGACTCGAACCCACGATCTTCGGCTTAAGAGGCCGCAGCTTTAACCAACTCAGCTACAGAGGCATAATTTATAATTGTGCCCGCACAGGGACTCGAACCCTGATCCTCGGATTAAAAGTCCGGAGCATACAACCCTTCTGCCATACGGGCATATTGTACCCCCTCAGGGACTCGAACCCTGGATCCTCGGCTTAAAAGGCCGCAGCTTTACCAACTCAGCTAAGAGGGCATGTACATAAATTTTAACTAAATTTTATTACTTAAATAATTTTGTTTTAGTTTTGATTTTACGTGCATGCTTCTTTTGGTTAAAACATAATACCAATTTCTCTCAGGAAACATACACAACTAACGTTTTCGTTTCATTGTTTTCATATGTTTTTAATTTATATTTATAAGTTATTAT
>Ga0310691_10008665_pt1 | contig 10404 bp, 20 predicted proteins | sample 176DNAGHGlowgp2_FD_203887 | JGI IMG/M metagenome (GOLD analysis project Ga0310691, IMG submission 203887) | Sheep rumen microbial communities from Palmerston North, Manawatu-Wanganui, New Zealand - 1766 DNA GHGlow gp2 (v2) (version 2) | ecosystem: Host-associated > Mammals > Digestive system >...
AGGTGCATCGGGGTCAATATCATCGGCATTGACCCAATCTTCCCAACTTTCAAAGAAGCAGGCGAAGTCATCACAGTCTTCGATAGGGTCGGCAACGTGGCACATATTACATTGGTCACAGTAGGGACAATCACCGTAGGCATTGACGGGGCAGTAAACGGGGTCTCCATTGCGGTAACCGTTGGTTTCCCAATCTTTCTTACTCATTCTTAAATCCCCTTCCTTCATTTTCTATATATATTATATCATAGTATTTGAAAAAGTCAACTCATGAATTTAGATGTTTAACATCTAATTTATGTGGGCGATTACTCGCCCCGTGGTTCTTCCACGTCAGTAATATTTTCTGAATCACAATAATTAAGAAACATGTCGCGCGCGAAATTTTCAACTGCTTCAACAGAAGGTTCTTCGTTACACAACTGGCAGTAAATAAAAGCGGCAATGTCCATCATGTGATTTGCTACGTCCCAACTAATTGTCTTTTCCATAATAATTCCTTTCTGGTTTTTAGAAGTGGCCTTCTTCTTTCTTACATATATATTATATCATAGTATTTGAAATTTGTCAATTTTTAATTTTAGATGTTTAACATCTAATTTTCTTATCGAGTTAGTTTTATCTAACTTCCAATAAAAGGAAATGCCCCTTAATAGGGGCATTCAATTTCCGCATACTGCGCGAGGCGATGTAATTTGTTAATCAATCCGGTTAAGTAGTTGCTTTCTTGCCCCGCTTCTTGCTTTGCGTCAATATAGGCGGCGATTGCGTCATATACGACAAGGCATTCATTCAGTTTGGGAGACTTACGGCGCATAGCAAAATCGATTGTCTCTCCCAATTCGCGGAAGGGGAAGAAAGAAATGCCGGGGGTAATAGCGTGGCGCTTGGCAATCCTGGAAAGAATGAAAGTTTCGATCATAGCATCATCCAAGGCGGTGTGGCTTTCTACAAAGTCGTATTTATTACAAAGATATTGATAAGAAGATTCGGCGCTTGTTTTGAAGAAGATGCCGGAAGCGGTCAGCAAGCCGTGATTCAAGCATTCGGTTTTATAGGAAACAGTATTGAGAAGATGAGAAGTCGCAAGTCCCCAAAGATCAAATAAGGGGAACTCTTCACCGCGAAATTTGAAGCAGTCGGCATCAAATTCTTTTTCGGGGTCTTTGCGGTATTTTTCATTGGCAATCCGTCCGCACAGTTGGCGCTGAACCTGTTCCCACCGCTGATAGTCCGGGCTATACAATTTCCTGATATACAATTCAGTGAAGGGAATAGCTTTCTTGAAGTCAAACATAGAATTGAACGCGCCCACCGCGTCAACCGTCCGCAGGTCTTCAAGATAGATTTCCATGATTTCATCCCACGGCTTGATCGTTGTTTCGCCGCGCTTGAGCATTTCCAGATACCGCGGGCGCTTTTCAGCATAATACGCGGTGTTAAATACGGCGGGAACGGCGAAGGTTTCGGCTACAAGGAATTGTTTGCTGTCCAGGATTTCACCCTTGCGGTTGGTGATAGTCCAGCCGATGTCATACACGAGAGGCCGCGCGATGGCGATTTTCTTTTTCTTTTCGGGGTCGCCATTAGCGATTTCATTGGCGAAGGGCAGGGTGGCGGTCTCGGTGTCGGTGACCATGAAGCGGTATTCTTTGCGCATAAGCATTTCCCTTTCTGGTTTCAAGTGTTTTCCTTCACTTCATGTATAGAGTATATCATATAATAGGAAAAGAGTCAACAAGGAGATTTAGATGTTTAACATCTAAAAGTAAAACAAAAAAAAAGAAAGGGCTTTACGCCCCTTCCTTCAACTGGTAGGAATTAACTTTGCCTTCGGTCTTGACGACTTCTTCCGCCCACTGATGGGACAGGCCGTACTGGATGCGGGCTTTGGTAAAGCCTTCGGGCAGTTCGTTCTCACAATGCTCGAAGATTTCCGCAACGGTCACGGGCTTGCCTGCCACGCGCAGGGCTTCAAATACGAAGGGCTTCGCCTGATCGTATTCAGACGCTTTCTTCGCCTTGGCTTCGGCGCCGCGGTTCAGTTCCTTGCGGAGGTCTTCCATGACTTCGGCATTGTCGTAGTTGATGGCGGTCAGAGCGTTGTAAATGGCTTCGTAAGAGGTTTTCTTCATAGCGGTTAAATCCTTTCTGGTTTTTTAGAGTTTTCCTTCTCTTATTTACGCATTTATTATACCATGGATTTTGAAGTTTGTCAAGAGGAAATTTTGTTAAGTTTCTGTTACAAGGGACTTGCAAGTGAGGTTTGTTTTTGCTTGCGCGTTTTAATGACTATCCTTTAAGGAATCGTAGCGCTTGCTGTTCTTTTCCTCTCCCTTGGAACAATTATATAATATCATAAATTTAGAAAGAAGTCAACACTTAGATTTAGATGTTAAACATCTAAAATAGGAAAGTGGCTGAAGCCACTTAATCGTCGGTGAATAATTCAAAATCAACGCTATATCCCGCATTAACCGCCTCAGAGATAGCCTTGCGGATATTATTGAGATATTCGTTTTTCTTTGCCGCCTTGCGCCGTTCCTGCTCCTTGCTAACATCATTGAGAATATTAGCCAGTTCTTCATCATTTGCCGAGCGAAGCATCTGGCATAGTTGACCATGATTGAAGGGAATGGTTCCATTAGAGTATCCGACCATACTTAGCACTTCCTTTCTTTTGATGTATAGAGTATAACATAGAATAAAAGAAATGTCAATATTATATTTTAGATGTTAAACATCTAAGTAAAAAGGAGAGGATTACTCCTCCTCCTTCTTTTCCTTTGCCTTGGCCACTTTCTTGGCCTTTTCCGCTTCCTTCGCGGCCTTTTCTTCGGCCTTGATGCGCTTTTCTTCCTTCCACGCTTCTGCGGCCTCAAAGGGATCGAAGGCTTCGGCGGTCTTGGTAGGCTTGTAAGCCTTGGTCTTAATGGTTACTTCACACCAGATTTCCTGACCTTCAATGTTCTGGAGAATAGCCCAGGAGGCATCCGCGAACTGGACAGCGGACTGGTCTTCCAGAGCATCACGCATGGCAGAAATAGTGGCGTTGCGGGCGGCGTTCTTCATTTCGGTGGCGTTCATAGGCATAATTCATACTCCCTTTCCGGTTTTTAAGAGTTTTCCTTCTCTTGATTACGGTATAAGTATATCATGAATTTAAGAAAAAGTCAACTATTGATTTTAGATGTTTAACATCTAAAAATAAGGGGTTGCTTTTTCGGTTATCTTATGTTATAATGTAACCGTAATAAAGAAAGGGGGCATGAAAATGAAAACTGATTACACTGTACGCGCTCAAAAGTTCCTTGAAGAAATTTTCCCGGTGATTGAAAAATTTCTGGATGACCCCGAAGATCTGGCCGACGCGCTGTTCAATTATTGCGATAAAAAGCATGAGCGAGTACAGGTTCGAAATGGTGTTTCCCGCTGGGCGGTGATTCGGTCTGATTATGTTATCAAATATGATTATAACGAAGATTGCTGGGCTGGGAATTGTCCAGATGAAGTGCGCAAGTATGCGCAGGCAGAAAAAGACGGCTATGCTTATCTGTTTGCTAAAATTACTTCGGTAGTTTCTCATAATATCACTTTCTATATTATGCCACGCATTAAGAATATTGGAAGTCATAGAGATTTTGCCAAGGCTCTTACGGGAGATGAATTTGAATATATTTGTAACGTTGCTTGCGATTTACACTATCACAACTATGGATGGAAAGATAATAAGCCCGTCATTGTTGATTATGCCTTTGACCCGTAAGGGTCTTTTATATTTAGATGTTTAACATCTAAAAAGGAAAAGCGCGGTTATTCCGCGCTCTTAATCATTCCTTTCAGTCCCTTTTCATTTAGTTCTTTTACAACTTTCTTTGCTTCGCGCTTGCGTTCCTTTTCTTTTTCGGCGGCGGCTTTTTTTGCTTCTTTCGCGGCCTTCTCGGCTTCGCGAGTTTTTAAGGTTGCTTCATATACTTCTGCTTCGGCATACCCGTCATAAGCATCATAGCTACCATTGCCATCCCGTGAACCACGAGGAATGGAAATCTTTACCAGATAGAAAAATTCATTTCCATCTGCGTCTACACCTGGAATGGCAATTTCGCTGGGGCCCACGCGCAAAACATCAGAGTTTAGCTGGGCGGACAGAATGGGCTGAATGGTGGACAGGAGTTCGTTTTTCATTTCATTACGGCTTGCTTCTTTACCCATTTTTCATCCTTCTTTCTGGTTTGGTGTTTTCCTTCACTTTTCATATAGAGTATAACATAATTTTAGAAAATTGTCAAGTATTTTTTCGGGATAATTTGAAAAAATTTTTATACAGAATTTTGTATAATTATGTGAAAATGAAATTAGATGTTTAACATCTAAATATTATAAGGGCCAATGCCCTTATAATACATTGATTGCTTCAATATAGAAAAAACCGCAGTTCATTAAGTAATAATATTTATTCCAATTTCTAAGATTAAATAGTTTTTCTGCGGTATAACAAAAACTTCCATTCCACCAGTCGGGCCGCTTCTCTCTTCCACGGGGTTTTTCTTTGCTTTCTGCATAACGTCCGATAATATACCCAATTGCTTTATCCCGGGAAGTGAAAAAAATTTCTTCCTCATTATCATTGTAAGAACTTCCACGAACCACCTTGTAAATCGTCATTTTCATTCCCTTTCTGGTTTTTAGAAGTTTTCCTTCTCCTTTTTCTTTACGAATAAAGTATATCATATTGAAAATGAAATGTCAACAGAATAAATTAGATGTTTAACATCTAAAAGAAGCTAAGAAAAAAAGAGGGCTTACGCCCTCTTGTATTCGTTGACCTTGCCTTCAATCTTAACGACTTCGGCGGCCCACAGTTCGCGCAGAGCATACTGTACCTTGCTCTTACTCATTCCTTCGGGAACGGTGTTCTTTACGGTTTCCCACAGTTCCGCAAGCGTCACGGGCTTGTCAGACAGGGCGCTGATTACCACGTCATGCGTGGCGGCGTACAGATCGCGGTTGGCCTGGGCCTTTTCGGCGTTCTTGTCCAGTTCGGCTTGGAGTTCGGCATATTCGGTGGCGAGTTCGGGAACGTTCTTGATGTAAGCGGCGATGGTGATCATGGTGTTCTTCTTCATATCTTTTTCCCTTCTGGTTTTTAGGACTTTTCCTTGTCCTTTTCATGTATTCATTATAGCACAGTTTGTGCTTAATGTCAAGAGGTTTTCCAAGAGAAATTTCACGATTCAGTTCCCTATGGGCTGACCATTAGTTCACTTTCTACTACTCTCTCCCTTGGAACGATTATAGTATAGCATAACTTTAAGAAAAGGTCAAGCATTGGATTTAGATGTTTAACATCTAAAATAAAAATTGGAAAGAAATGGGAGTTATTCTCCCATTTCTGTAAAGCTATACAATCCGTCACGCGCATATTTTTTTACGTATTCGCCTTGATGGATAATTTTTCCATTGACTTTCACGGTGTAAGGCGTAAGGCGCGGACGCTGTAAGATTTTTACAACTTTGTAATCTTTACCATATTCTGCCCCTATACCAACACAAGCTTCCAAAATTTTACTTTCAATATCCACATCATACGCGCCCATGTGCGCTTCTTCAAAGTCATTATCTTTTGTAAGGTATCTGTATACAATTTCTGCGCTTGCTTTATAATTTCCGCTATCTGTAAAATACTGGTGCTCTTCGCAGAAGTCTTTATATTCTTTTGTGTTAGTGATAAATTCGGAAGCATAGCCCCAAATGTCATGAATAGGAATATCTTCCAAAGGATTATTACATTTGAACCAGTCACAATTAAAAGTAAAAACTTTGTCGTCAAAATCGCTGTTATAGGCGTAAGCATCGGTCACTTCATATTGAACAATATCACGCCGAATTGTTCGCATAATATAGCCCCATTTGTCCATGACGGCCTTTTTAGACCGCATTAGGCCGATATATAAAGGGCGCTTTTCTTTGTAGTAAGCACTCTCAAATAGCGGTAAGTTGTGCCAAACTTGTTCGACGATGAAATGACGGCGCGTGAGAGGTACATCAATTTCATCATTGAAAATAGAATACCCTACATCATAGCAGAAGGGCTTGTCGAGAGAAGTCGTTTCAGTATCGAATACCATATAAGCCATACGGGTGCCTTTCTGGTTTGTGGTGTTTTCCTTCACCTATGGATATAGTATATCATGACGATAATGAAATGTCAAGATTGAATTTAGATGTTAAACATCTAAAATTAAAAGAGGAGATTAAATCTCCTCTTCCTCCCATTCATTATTACAATTTAACCAAGGGACATTACATTCAAGATCATCATTATATGTATTAAGTTTTACTGGGGTAATAGAAATAGAGTGAATGCCATTTTGAATTTCTGAATAATTTGAAAAATATTCTTCTCGCGCTTGAAATGCGGCCTCCGGGGTATCAAAAACCCCAATCAGATAATCGTTCGCGTCTGCATCTTCTTCAAAAGAATAATGATGGATAACTACATACAACATATTTTTATCCTTTCTGGTTTTTAGGAGTTTTCCTTCTCTCTTTCTTACGGGATTATTATATCATAAAATAAAATAAAATACAAGTTTTATTTTTAGATGTTTAACATCTATAATCATAAATTGCCATTAAAATGGCAATTCGGCGCACATGAGGCGTAAAAATTCCACGTCTTTTCCCCATACTCTATACTCCATCATTTCTTTGCCGGTGATTTTGTCGGTATAACTTCTACGCCAACCGCCACCAAAAAGATGGAACAAGATACCACGCGCACGACTATATGCTTCATAGATTGGATAATACTGGATTTCAACTGTTACCTTAATCATTTTACTTCCCTTCCTTTCGTAAGTATATTATCATATTATAAAAGAAAAGTCAATAGTTAATTTTAGATGTTTAACATCTAAACAATAAAGGGTGATTACTCACCCTTCAAAAGTCCTTTCAGAACTTCCAAAATTTGGTTTGGCTCATACGCTTCGCCCTTCCATTCTTCACGGTTCGGCGCTTCATCGTCAAACAGAATATCATCCTCATTTTCCATGAAGGAAGATTTAGGCGTGCCATAAGCCACAATGCGGATAGCGTCCCAGCTTACCGATCGCAAGTGCTTTTTCAGCCATGCCAGCTTTGCGGCGGTTACAGCTTCGTCATATTCGGGTGTGGGGCACTTGGAAAGCCAGCTGATGATTCCAATCTGATACCCAACTTTCCGCAAGCGGTTCAGATAGCGGGCAAGCAGGCTCATATTCAGCATGGCCTCAGCTTCTGCATAAGGTGTAGGGTCATAGGCGCGGAGCATAGTAAGCCAACCCTCAACCGCGTACAGATTGGCAAACGTTCCATCAAGATCGAACCAGATAGTTTTCATCGTTTCATCCCTTCCTTTCTACGGGTATAGTATATCATAGAATGAGGGAGAAGTCAAAGGAAGATTTTAGATGTTTAACATCTAAATAGATTGGGAAGCCTTAACGGCTTGCCCACAACAAAGTAATCAGAAGAATCAAAACGATGAGGATAAAGCTAATCCAAAGCGGGGACAGAACCCAAAGCCACGACCATGTAATGACGTTGCACAATTTAAGGATAATAAAAGCAATCGTCAGAAGTCCGCAGAATCCGATGCCACCGCGAGTATTGTTTTTATTATTTTCCATTTTAGTTTCCTTTCTGGTTTTTGGGATTTTCCTTTCCCTTCCGTTCTTACAATAGGATTATAGCATAAGAAAATGAAATTGTCAATTATAATTATTAGATGTTTAACATCTAAATTAAAAAGGTTGAGTTTTACTCAACCTTAGTTTCTACAATCTCAATCTTATAATACAAGATTCCGCGCTTAATCAAAGCCTGAGAAGCGCGAACGGCAGTCTGCGCTGCTTCAAAGGCTTCGGCTCTGGTATTAAAGATATGGCTATCAAGCCAGAACTGGATGACGACATTGTTTTTGGGGTCGAAATTAACGAAGTGGATGCCATAGCCATTTTTCATTTTAATTTCCTTTCTGGTTTGTGATGTTTTCCTTCATCTTTCTTACATGAATATTATAACATAAAAAATTAAAAAGTCAATATTTATAATTAGATGTTTAACATCTAAATATAAAAGCAAGTCCTTAGACTTGCTTAGAATAAAAACACCATTTCTCATTGAAAATATATTCAAGCGTGAACCCTTCTTTTTCTAACGTGTGCCGCATTGCTCCATTAGTAATCCATGGGGTCGCGCCGATTTTTTCTTCATTATATTGATCGCTGATGTGTTCAATCATTTGCTGGGCGTATCCCTTGCCACGGTAATTTGGATCAACATACAATCGCTTCATTGCGGTATAATTATAATAAGGTTCAGGAACAGCGGCGCAAGTGGAAACAATTTTATCAGCTTCTACTCCAATATATAGGCGTCCAGCTTGAATATCTCCCATTAAGAGTAAAGAGGAAATATATGGGATATTGGTGTCAATGGTTCTAATTTCTTCCATATCGTTGATAGTTGCCAATCTAATTTCCATATTGGCATCGCCTCCCTTTTTCAATTTACGAGTATATATTAACATATTATAATAAAAAAGTCAATAATAAGTTTTAGATGTTTAACATCTAAAACAATAAGCGCGGCATTAACGCCGCGTGAAGTCAATGATAAATTCTTTTGTTTCAAGGTCTAAGCAAAGAACGCCCGTGCATTCTCTGTCTTGAAGGTAAATCGCGGCGGCGCTGAATACTTCTGTAATATCATTACAAGTTTCTGCCTTAGTAAATCCATCATCATACATAGTGGTTAAAACGTACATATCTGTCTCCTTCCGGGAATTTAATTCCCTATCTTTTTTACAAATAAATTATATCATTTTAAGAATGAAATGTCAAGTTTTAAAGTTAGATGTTTAACATCTAATTTCTAAAATAAAAGAAAACCGCCCCGAAGGGCGGTTAAAAATTACTTCCGGCGGTATTCGTTTACCTTGCCCTGAATTTTAACGACTTCATTTTCCCAGTAGTGGGTCAGGCCGTAAGAAATCTTGTTCTTCGTGGTGCCTTCGGGCCAATCACCTTCGCCCGCGGTGAAGATTTCCGCGACCGTCATGGGCTTGTCATTCAGAATGTTCAATACCACGGCGCGCATCGTGTCGTAGGTATCCTGCTTCGCAGACGCCTTTTCTGCGGCCTTAGCAAACTCATCTTCCAGCTCGCGGATGCAGGTCAGCTTGTCGGCTTCGTTGGTGTTCTCGCCAGTCAGGATAGTATAGATGGTCTTGATAGTAGCGTTCTTCATAGTTTCAAATCTTCCTCTCTGGTTTGGTGGGTTTTCCTTCCCTTGATTACGTGAATAGTATATCATGAATTTTGTAAAAGGTCAAGAATTAGATTTAGATGTTTAACATCTAAAATTGATAAGATGGATTATAGGCAATCCATCTCTGCCAATTTCTCGGTATCTTTGCATCCGCGGTCATAGCCATAGTGCATGCCTGCCATATAACACATGCTCATAAGCATAATATCGCGGTCACTGGGCATAATTTCTTCACGCCCATAAGTGCCGATCATCCAGTCAACAAACGCCGCGGGATAAGAGGTATTACGAATTTTCTTCAACATTTTTCTTTCCTCCCTTTCTTTCAATAAGAGTATAACATAGAAAAATAAAAAAGTCAATAGAATATTTTAGATGTTTAACATCTAATATTGAATTTGGGCATTATGCCCAAATTGTTTTTCCTTCGTGAGTGAAAAAAGTTTGATTGCGGTCAACTTTCTTTTTGAGATATGAAGGAATTTTTTTCGTCCCTTCATATACTGCTACCAGCTCGCGATAGGTGGTGACATACATGGTCACAATTGTCAGCTTGTCAGCACTTTTGATGATGGTGATACCAGTATCTGTGATGCAGGTATAGCAGCTGTGGGTGAATTTCTCTTTGACAATTTGCCCTAAACCGATCTCGTTGATGATATGCTGCACGCGGTTCGCGCGCTCATACTGGCAGTGATGGGACATTTCCATGGTAGCAACTCCTTTCTTTTTTCTGAGGTAAGTATATCATAGAGAAAGGGAAAAGTCAAGAGTGAGATTTAGATGTTGAACATCTAAAAGAAAAAAGCTGGATAATTGCGCACTTATCCAGCTCGGCCAAATTACATACGTCCAGCTTGCCGAAGGCTGCAACGCGGCGGGACGCTCGCGTAATATTGCCGCTCTTGTAAAGCCCCTTACAAGACTGGCTTACTCTAACCGGGTGGAGTTTCCATTTTCAACCCTCCCTTCTTCCTTTCGACGTGTACAGTATAACATAAAATGAAATTGAAGTCAATAGTTTATTTTAGATGTTCAACATCTAAAATAAAAAGAGGGCTTATGCCCTCATGTATCCAATTTCATTAT
>Ga0310691_10008666_pt1 | contig 10403 bp, 9 predicted proteins | sample 176DNAGHGlowgp2_FD_203887 | JGI IMG/M metagenome (GOLD analysis project Ga0310691, IMG submission 203887) | Sheep rumen microbial communities from Palmerston North, Manawatu-Wanganui, New Zealand - 1766 DNA GHGlow gp2 (v2) (version 2) | ecosystem: Host-associated > Mammals > Digestive system >...
GACGGCATCATGCCGCAGACCGTCGAAGCGATCAACCACGCGAAGGCGGCGGGCGTCCCGATTGTCGTCGCGATCAATAAGATCGATCGCGATACCGCGGATCCCGAGCGCGTCAAGCAGCAGCTCACCGAATACGGCCTCGTCAGCGAGGAGTGGGGCGGCGACACGATCTGCGTGCCGGTTTCGGCAAAGAAGCAGATCAACCTCGATCAGCTCCTCGAAATGGTGCTGCTGCAGGCGGACGTTCTGGAGCTCAAGGCGAACCCCGACCGTCTCGCGAAGGGCACGATCATCGAAGCGCAGCTCGATAAGACGCGCGGTCCGGTGGCAACGGTTCTCGTGCAGAACGGCACCCTGCATAAGGGCGACACGATCGTCGCCGGCACGGCGTACGGCAGAGTGCGCGCGATGATGGACGACAAGGGCCGTTCGGTCAACGCGGCGGGTCCGTCCATGCCGGTCGAGGTGCTCGGCTTCAACGAAGTCCCCGCAGCGGGCGATATGCTGTTTGCGGCGGACGACGACAAACTGAACCGTCAGGTCGCGGAAGAGCGCCGCGACCGCATGAAAGCGGCGCAGATCAAGCAGGCGCAGAAGGTCTCGCTCGACGATCTGTTCAACCAGATGGCGGAAGGCGAACTCAAGGACCTCAATCTGATCATCAAGGCGGACGTGCAGGGTTCCGTCGAAGCGGTCAAGCAGGCGCTGGAGAAACTCAGCAACGAAGAAGTCCGCGTGCGCTGCATCCACAGCGGCGTCGGCGCGATCACCGGATCGGACATCATGTTCGCGTCCGCGTCGAACGCGATCGTGATCGGCTTCAACGTGCGTCCGGATTCCTCGGCCCGCACCATGGCCGAAAAAGAAAAGGTCGACGTTCGCACCTATCGCGTCATTTACAACGCGATCGAGGACGTGGAAAACGCAATGAAGGGCATGTTCAAGCCCGTTTATCAGGAAGTCGAGCTCGGCCGCTGCACGGTCCGCAGCACGTTCCGCATTTCCGGCGTCGGCACGATCGCGGGCGCGTACGTCAACGAGGGCAAAGTCACGCGTTCCGCGCAGGTGCGCGTGGTCCGCGGCGGCATCGTTCTGCATGACGGCAAGATCGCCTCGCTGAAGCGCTTCAAGGACGACGCAAAGGAAGTCCTCGCAGGCTACGAATGCGGCATCTCGATCGAGAACTTCAACGACATCCTGGAGGACGACGTGATCGAATGCTATACCATGGAGGAAGTGAAACGCTGATGGCAAAGGTCAGAAACGAACGGCTCCGCGAAGAGCTCAAAAAGACGGTCAGCGCGATCATTTTCGATATGAAGGATCCGCGCATCCCCGCGGTGACCTCGATCACCGAGATGGAAGTCACGCCCGATCTCAAATACGCAAAGGCGCACGTTTCGGTGTTCGACACCGACGAGAACGCGGCAAAGACCGCGGTCGACGCGCTGAACCATGCGGCGGGCTTCATCGCGCACGAGGTCGGCAGCCGCATGACGATCCGCCGCGTTCCGGCGATCCGCTTCGTCAGCGACGATTCAATCGCGTACTCGGTGCATATTTCCGAGGTGATCCGCTCGCTGCACAAGGACGACGCACCCGAACAGGAGGAGGACGAATGAACCTCGAACGCGCGGCGTCCTTCCTACAATCGCATCAAACCTTTTATCTGGCAGCCCACCAGTCGCCCGACGGCGACACGCTGGGCTCTTGCCTTGCTTTGCGCGCGGCGCTCCGCTCGCTCGGCAAGGAAGCCGTCGTGGTCTGTCCCGACCGCGTGCCCGCGTATCTCGGATTTCTGGAAGGCGCGGACCGCGTGATCGGCGCGGACAGGATCGAACCGCCGAAAGAAGCCGTCGTTTACGTCGACTGTGCGGATCATAAGCGCACCGGTCCGCTTGAGCAAACGCTGGAGACCGCGCCGTACGCGTTCTGCATCGATCATCACGGCACGAACCCGCGCACGACGAAGGACGGAGACTGGGTCGAGGAAGTCGGCGCAACGGGCGAACTGATTCTCAGGCTCATCCGCGCGCTTTCCGTTCCGGTCACGCACGGCATGGCGGTCGCCCTGTATACGGCGATCGCGACGGATACCGGCAATTTCGCGTATTCCAATACGACGCCGGAATCGCTGCGTGCGGCGGCGGATCTGCTTGCGTACGGGATCGACCTGCCGGAACTCAACCGCGTTCTGTTCCGCTCGATGCCGCTGAAAAAGGCGAAGCTGATCGCCTACGCGCTGAACGAGATGGAACTTGATGCAAACGGCAGGCTCAACCTCGTTGCGATCCCGCAATCCGTGCTCGATGCGCTCGGCGCTTCGAAGGAAGACTGCGAAGGACTGATCGACTATCTGCGCGACGTCGACACCGTGGAAGCGGCATGCGTACTCAAAGAAGCGGACGGGACCGTTCGCGTGAGCATGCGTTCGAAAACGACCTGCGACGTAGCGGCGGTCGCGAAGCGGTTCGGCGGCGGCGGGCACGTCCGCGCGGCAGGCTGCACGCTGGATCTCCCGCTGGATGAGGCGACGCGCACGATGCGCGAAGCGCTGACGGAAGCATTGGCATGATCGAAGGAATCGTAACCGTACTGAAGCCGCCCGCAATGTCTTCGAGCGACGTCGTGGTCGACGTACGGAAAATCTACGGAACGAAGCGCGTGGGGCATCTCGGCACGCTGGATCCCGAGGCGGCGGGCGTTCTGCCGGTCTGCGTCGGGCGCGCGGTGCGGCTGTTCGACTATCTCGTCGACAAGCAAAAAACGTACCTTGCCGAAATCGTATTCGGCACGGCGACCGACACGCAGGACGCGCAGGGGACGGTAACGGAAACGAGCGGCGAAACGGTAACGGAAGAAATGCTCGATGCGATCCTGCCGCGGTTTTCCGGCACGATCGTGCAGCGGCCGCCCATGTATTCCGCGCTGAAATTCAACGGAAAAAAGCTTTACGACCTTGCGCTTTCCGGGGCGGAGATCCCCGATAAATCCCGCGAGGTTACGATCTATTCGCTGAAGCGGACGGAAACGCTCGGACCGAACCGGTTTCTGCTCGAAGTCTGCTGCTCGCGCGGCACGTATATCCGAACGCTTGCAAGCGATATCGGCACGGCGCTCAGCGTGCCGGCGCATATGGCGTTTCTGCTGCGCACGGCGTCCGGCGCGTTCACGCTCGACGACGCGTTCACGATCGCGGAACTGCAGCAGCGGAAGGAAGAAGGCCGCCTTTCCGAAACGCTCATGAGCTGTGAGAAGGCGTCGGCGTTTCTTCCGCGGCTCGATCTCCGGTCGGACCGCAGACGTCCGACGGTGAACGGGCTTTCCACCCGGACGAATGCCGCGGACGGGACCTATCGCATTTACTGCGGAGATTTTCTCGGCATCGGCGTCGTGAACAACGGCGACGCGGTGCTGAGGGTACATTTGTATTCGGAGGACGTATGAATCGAACGGTTGTGGCGCTCGGCATGTTCGACGGGGTTCACACGGGACATCGGGCGCTGTTAAGACGTGCAGCCGAAATCGCCCGCGCAAACGGCGATACGGCGGTCGCGTTCACCTACGACAATCATCCGAAAGAACTGTTTTCGGGCGCGTTTTCGTATCTATGCACGAAGGAACAGCGCGAGGCGCTGATCCTTGCTTCCGGATGCGACCGCGTGGACAGCATCCCGTTCGACGCGGCGTTCGCGTCGATGGCGCCGGAGGCGTTCGTGGACTGGCTGAACGCGCGCTACGGCGGGACCGTTTCGACGATCGTCGTCGGCTATGATTATCGCTTCGGCGCAAAGGCGGCGGGGGATACCGCGCTGCTGCGATTGCTGTGCGGGCGGAGGGACATTTCGCTGGAGGTCATCGACGAGGTTACGGTCGACGGGAAGACCTGTTCGTCTACGACGATCCGGAACGCGATCCGGGAAGGCGACGTCGAGTGCGCGGCAAAGCTGCTGGAGCGACCGTATACGCTCTCGGGCACGGTCGTACACGCGAAGGCGCTGGGACGCCGGTTCGACCGCCCGACGGCAAACCTCGAGGCGGGCGTACAGATCCTTCCGAAGGACGGCGTTTACGCAGCGTTCCTGTACTTTGAGGGAACGCGCTTCGACGCGGTGACGAACGTCGGCACGAACCCTACGGTCGGCGGACGCGCGCGCACGGTGGAAACGCATGTGATCGGCGAGAAGCTCGATCTGTACGGAAAGCGGGTTTGCGTCGCGTTTTTGAAGCGGCTCAGGGACGAGCATACGTTCGAATCGAAAGAACAGCTGTTCCGGCAAATTGACGCGGACGTCGATGCCGCAAAAAAAGTTTGTGAAGAATGCAAAAAAACTGTTTACAATCGGTATCCGTTGTGCTAAACTGTCAAAGGTTAATCCGTAAGCTGGGTTGATGCGACTCTCCGACGCCATACGCAGTCTACGGGGATACAAAAAAAGGAGGAAAAAATCATGACGAAACAGGAAATCATTGCAAAGTACGCGCTGCACGAGGGTGACACGGGTTCTCCCGAGGTTCAGATTGCGCTTCTGACCGAACGCATCAATCACCTCAACGAGCATCTCAAGGTCAACCAGAAGGACTATCACTCCCGCCGCGGTCTTCTGAAGATGGTCGGTACCCGCAGAGGTCTTCTGAACTATCTGAAGGAAAAAGACATCGAGCGCTACAGAGCGATCATCGCAGCATTGAACCTCAGAAAGTAAAGGACGGGCGGAGGGCAACTCCGCCTATCTTTTTTGGCTGCGGGTTTCGCATTGAAACGGGAATTATTAAATCAAGATAAAGAGGAAAAAAGAGAAAATGCAAAGAGTGTTCGAAACCATGATCGGCGATCGCAAGCTGATCGTCGAAACCGGAAAGTACGCCGAGCAAGCGGGCGGCAACTGCCTCGTGCGCTGCGGCGGTACGGCGGTCATGGTCAACGCAACGGTCGCGAAAGAACCGCGCGACGGCGTTGATTTTCTGCCGCTGTCCATTGAGTTTGAAGAGAAACTGTACGCGGTCGGCAAGATCCCCGGCGGTTTCATCAAGCGGGAAGGCCGTCCGACCGAAAAGGCGATCCTGACCTCGCGCCTGATCGACCGTCCGCTGCGCCCGTTGTTCCCGAAGGGATTCTACAACGACGTGCAGGTCATCGCGACCGTTCTTTCCGTGGAGCAGGATATCCAGCCCGACGTGCTGGGCATGATCGGCTCCTCCATCGCGCTGTCCATCTCTCCGGCGCCGTTCATGGGCCCGACGGGCTCCGTGGCGGTCGGCATGATCGATGGCGAGTACATTCTGAACCCCGACTGCGCACAGCGTGAAAAGAGCCGCCTCGCGCTGACCGTTGCGGGTACCCGCGACGCCGTCATGATGGTCGAGGCAGGCGCAAACGAGGTCACCGAGGAGGAAATGCTCGGCGCGATCCTGTTTGCACACGAAGAGATCAAAAAGATCGTTTCGTTCATCGAGGAGATCCAGAAAGAGATCGGCAAGCCCAAGATGGAAGTCAACATCCACGTTCCGGACGAGGACCTCAACCGCCGCGTCCGCGAATTCGCGATGGACAAGGTCGTCTGGCAGATGGACACCTTCGATCGCCACGAGCGCGAAGTCCGCACCGAGCAGGTCAAGGAAGAGACCAAAGCGGCGTTTGCGGAGAGCGATCCCGGCAGCGAGAAGGACGTCGACGCGATCCTGTATCAGATGCAGAAGGAAGTCATGCGCGACAAGATCATCAACAAGAAGATCCGTCCCGACGGACGCGCGCAGGATGAGATCCGTCCGATCTGGAGCGAAGTACACATGCTCGAGCGTCCGCACGGCAGCGCGGTGTTCACCCGCGGACAGACGCAGGTCATGACGATTGCCACCCTCGGCACGATCGCGGAAGCGCAGATTCTCGACGGTCTGACCCTCGAGGAAAGCAAGCGCTATATGCATCAGTACAACATGCCGCCGTATTCGACCGGTGAAACGCGCCCGGTGCGCAGCCCCGGCCGCCGCGAGATCGGTCACGGCGCACTCGCGGAGCGCGCGCTTCTGCCGGTGCTTCCGAGCGAAGAGGAGTTCCCGTACTGCATGCGTCTCGTGAGCGAAGTCATCAGCTCGAACGGCTCCACGTCGCAGGCTTCCATCTGCGCGAGCACGCTGGCGCTGATGGACGCGGGCGTTCCGATCAAAAAGCCCGTCGCGGGCGTTGCGATGGGCCTCATCAAGGACACGGAGAGCGGCAATATCGCGATCCTCACCGACATTCAGGGCCTCGAGGACTTCCTCGGCGACATGGACTTCAAGGTGGCGGGTACGCGTGACGGCATCACCGCGATCCAGATGGATATCAAGATCAAGGGCATCGACCGCGAGATCCTGACCCGCGCGCTCGAACAGGCGCGCAGAGGCCGTCTGTTCATTCTGGACAAGATGGCGGAGACGATCGCGGAACCGCGCAAGGAGCTTTCGCCCTACGCGCCGCGCATCCTTTCCTTCAAGATCAATCCGGACAAGATCCGCGACGTCATCGGCAGCGGCGGCAAGACGATCAACGGCATCATCGCGAAGACCGGCGTCAAGATCGACATCGAGGACGACGGCAGCGTCTTCATCGCGTCGCCCGATCAGGCGGCAGCCGAAGAAGCGAAGCGCATCATCGACGGGATCGTCGAGGATATCGAAGTCGGCAAGGTGTATCTCGGAACGGTCGTGGGCATCAAGGAATTCGGCGCGTTCGTCAACCTCAAGCCCGGCACCGACGGACTCCTGCACATTTCCCGCATCGCGAAGGAGCGCGTGAACAAGGTCGAGGACGTTCTGAACCTCGGCGATCAGGTGCTCGTGCGCGTGTTTGAGATCGACCCGAAGACCGGAAAGATCGGTCTCACCCGCAAGGACCTGCTTCCCGACGCATAAGGCGGGCATACGAACGGAATCGAACGAACAGAATAAAGAGGGGCAGAGCGAATCTGCCCTTCTTTTATCTCGGAGGTGATCGGATATGATCGAACTGACGACGCTCAGAAACGGCATTCGCGTGGCGGCGGAACGGATGGAGGCCGTCCGGTCCGTGGCGATCGGCGTATGGGTCAACGCCGGCTCGGTTTTTGAAACGGAACCGCTTGAGGGCATTTCGCATCTCATCGAACACATGCTGTTCAAGGGAACGGAAACGCGCACGGCGGCGGACATTGCCGCCGAAGCCGACGCGATCGGTGCAAATCTCAACGCGTTCACCGCAAAGGAGTGTACCTGCTTCCATATCAAGGCGCTCGACGAGGACCTTGAGACCGCGGTCGGGCTGCTTTCGGACATTCTGCTCAACAGCACGTTTGCGCCGGAGCTTCTTTCCATGGAAAAGGGCGTCGTGCTCGAGGAGATCGCCATGACGGACGACAGCCCCGAAGATCTGGCGTTCTCGAAGGCGGGGGAACAACTGTTCCGGCATACGCCGCTTGCGTCCGAGATCCTCGGCACCGAACGGACGGTGCAGGCGCTTCAAAAAGCGGATCTGCGCGACTATATGCGCCGGCATTACACGACGGAAAACGTCGTGATCTCCGTTGCGGGCAGCTTTGAAAAGGAGCGGCTTATGACGCTTCTTGACCGCTGCTTCGACGGCGTGCCGCAGGGCGCGCGCGTGAAAACGCCGGACGTTTCGATCGAACCGGGACTGACGGTATCTGCGATCGCAAAGGACGCCGAGCAGATCCATCTGTGTCTGGCGGTTCCCGCCGCACCGCTCGGAACGGACGAATATTACGCGCAGGCGGTTCTGTCGAACGCGATCGGCGGCAGCATGAGTTCCAGGCTGTTTCAGCATATCCGCGAGGAACGCGGACTTGCGTATTCGGTGTATTCCTATCCGATGGCATACGTGAACGCCGGAAGCCTCTGCTTTTACGCGGGCTGCACCGAGGCGCAGGCAAACGAAGTACTGTCCCTGCTTTTGAAGGAACTCGACGACGTGCGTGCAAACGGCGTTACCGAGGCGGAATTCGTTCGCGCAAAGCAGCAGCTGAAGGGAAGTTATCTGCTCGGCATGGAGTCAACGATGGCGCATATGAGCGCGATCGGAAAAACGATGCTGCTTTTCGGCAAAGAATATGATTTGGAGACTACCCTAAACCGCATCGAATGTGTTACAATAGAAGCGGTGAAGGACGCGGCAAGGTCGCTGCTTTCGCCCGAGGCGGCTTCGTTCTGCGCGGTCGGACGCGTAGAAACCGTGAAGGAACCGCTGGAAACTGCGATCAGAGACTGGTGGACGAAAAATGGAAGACAAGCTTGATACGATCTTTCGGTTGCAAAAACTGCTGGATGATGATATCATGACGCGACGGAACCTCGATTTTCCGTACGAGGTCTGGATGCAGAAGGATATCCTCGCGTGCATGGACGAGCTGACCGAACTTCTGAACGAACTGAATTGGAAATGGTGGAAGAACGAAAAGCCGCTGGATCCCGACGCGATCCGGGGCGAGCTTGTGGACGTGCTGCACTTTTTCGTCAGCATGTGCATCCGCAGCGGCATGAGCGCGCAGGATCTTCTGGACGGGTATCTTGCGAAGAATCGTGAGAATTTTGACCGGCAGCACGGCAGATCGTCGAAGCCGGGTTATGAGGTAGGATCGGATGGCAAAGGGCTTTCGGGCAAGTAAGCGCTTTTATCTGCTGTTATTCGCCAGCTTCGTTCTGCTGGTGGTATTTGTTGTAGGCGCGATTTACCTGATGAAGAAAGTGACGGGCAACGTCCGCAAGCTTGAGCATATGACGCTGTATACCGAGATCGAAAGCGAAGCGGTCGTGGTCAGAAGCGAGCGGCTTATCACCGAGTCTGCAAGCGACAGCCGCATTCTGCTTGCCGAGGGCGCGGTCGTCTCCGAAGGCGATAAGATCGCCGTGCTGTATCCGTATTCGTATGAGAGCACGCTCTCGCAGATCTGCGAAAAGGAAGCTGCGCTGTATGCGCATCTGGAATCGCTTCTTCGCACGGCGTCGGATCAGTCGCTTCCGGAGGAGGTCGAGCGGTTCAATGCCCGCATCGACGACGTTTCGGCGCAGATGCGCGCGGCGGCGAACGGGGAAGCGGATCGCGCGGAGTACGAAAAGCTCGAATCGCAGCTGATCTCGCTGTTGGAGCAGCGCAGAACGCTGATGGTCGGCGCGCTCGAGGACGCGTCGTTCGTGGAAGACGCCGTGAAGGAGATCGACGAACTGAAACGAAATTTCGAGACGGCAAGCGCAAGAACGATCGTTTCGGAATTCAACGGATACGTCAGCTTCTACTCGGATGCAAACGAGGAGAACCTGCGCGACGTGTCGCAACTCACGGTGCCGCTGGTCAAGCGAATCCTGAATTCGCCGTCGATCAGCATGGACAACGAAAACTTTTACTATCGGATTGTGACGAACCGTTCAACGTTCTACCTTGCGTTCGTACAGGGCGGAAAGACCGCCGACCGACTGATGCCGGGGCTGACCTATTCGTTCACGGTGAAGGGCATCAAGGGCGCGTATCAGGGCAGAATTCTGACGGAAAAGGATACCGAGAGCGGCGTGCTGTACGTGATGCAGGTCGACGCGGACGTTCGCCCGTTTCTGACGACGCGCGTGGTCGAGATCTCCGTGCAGAACAACGCATCCGGGCTGTACGTGCCGATCGATTACCTGCAGTTTACGGACGGCGTTCCGTATCTGTATGCGAAGACGACGGACGGCAGCTATCAGAAGATCGCGGTGTACATCGCGGGAAGCGACGGAAAGCGTGCGATCGTCAGCGCGCGTGACAGCACGATCTCGCTGTTCGAAGGACTGAAGATCCGTATGCCGGTCGATGAGGAGGATTGAACTATGACGATTCGGGAAAACCTGGAAACTGTGCGTGAAACGATGCACCTCGCCTGCCAGAGATGCGGAAGACCCGTGTCCGACGTGACGCTGATCGCCGTGACGAAGTTCGTGGAAACCGCAAGAATCCTTGAGGCTGTGGAGGCGGGTGTTACCGAAATCGGCGAAAACCGCGCGCAGGAGTTCACGGAAAAGTTAACTTTTTATAAACAGCATCAATTAAAGGCACATTTCATTGGACAACTGCAGACGAACAAGGTAAAATACATCTGTGGGAAAGCGGATCTGATCCAATCGGTCGATCGGGAACCGCTGCTTGACGCGATCCATGCGTACGCCGCGAAAAACGATCTCGTGCAGGATATTCTGATCGAGGTCAATATCGGACGCGAGCCGCAAAAAGGCGGCGTCCTGCCCGAGGCGCTCGATCCGCTGATCGATCGGATCGCTTCGCTCGAACACGTGCGCCTGCGCGGATTGATGTGCGTGCCGCCTGCAATTGATAAAGAAACGGTGCGCCCATACTTCCGGGAGATGCGGGAGCGGTTCGAACGGTTGAAAGCCGCGTATCCCGC
>Ga0310691_10008668_pt1 | contig 10402 bp, 13 predicted proteins | sample 176DNAGHGlowgp2_FD_203887 | JGI IMG/M metagenome (GOLD analysis project Ga0310691, IMG submission 203887) | Sheep rumen microbial communities from Palmerston North, Manawatu-Wanganui, New Zealand - 1766 DNA GHGlow gp2 (v2) (version 2) | ecosystem: Host-associated > Mammals > Digestive system >...
CTGGAGCCACGGTGCCGCACACGGACTATGATACTATTTTCAAGGGTATTATCAACGACGCAAGAGCTTATGAGTCAGGGTACAACCGATACAAAGACGGTTCAATTCGACAGTGGCTTAACTCTGCTGGCCGTGTCAATGAATGGTGGATCAGCCAACATTACGGAGACAACCCGCCAACTCAGCTCTCCAAAATTAAAGGGTTTATGGCCGGGTTGCAGAGCGATCTTTTAAACGTTGTGGAGCCGGTTCTGATCAAAACTGTAGCTAACAACGTTACAGACAACCGCGCTGTGGACGAAACGTTTGATCGGTTCTTTATTCCGAGCGTCGAAGAAATTTATGGCGAGTCTCAGGTGCCCGGCGAAGAAGGACTTTGCTGGCCCTATCTGCAAGAAGCCAGCGGTTCCAGCAGGGCGAGCAACGGCTATGCTGAAAGCAGACTTATTCGGACTATCAACAACACAGAAGGCGACGCTGTCTCTGTGTGGCTGAGATCGGCAAGTCAAAACGACTTTAGCGCATGGTATATTCACCGGTCAGGAGTATTAGGCTATAGCTATACGCCTAATACTGGCTGTAATTTGCAGCCAGTCGCTGTTATTTCTTAACTCTGTCGGAAGGAGATGATAATAATGCCTATAACGATCTATCCGACATTGTTGAAATACAAGAACTCTCAGGGGACTTATCAAACTGCTACGGCTATAAAGGGCGACAGCGGGAGTATGAACGTACAGGAGATATCCGGGACAATGCCTGTTATCGCGGCCGAAGAAAACTGTCGGTATATATGCGGGACCGTAACGATGTTAAACTTTACTCCCTGCACACAAGGCATCTGTGATATACAATTTACAAGTGGGACTTCTGCTACAGTTTTAACAGTGCCTAATACTGTTATATTTCCAGAATGGTTTGACTCTACTACGCTGGAGCCAGATACAGTATATGAGATCTCCGTTGTTGATGGAGTTTACGCGGCCGTAGGTGTATGGGCGGTGAGCGCATGAATGTAATAAAAGAAGGATCTATAGCTTCTTTTTACACCGTCAATAAGGCACCTATCAAGCATCTGAGAGTATACTTTAGCCTCAAACAAGAAGGGTCAGGCGATCCCAGTCCGAATAATGTAAGGCCGATAAGTGGGTGGGATGGAGTAGAAGTCACAGCTAGTGGAAAGAATTTGTTCGATAAAAACAATGAAGATCAAATTCTTAATGCTTGGTTAAATGGCAATAGGATCTCTGGTTCAAGCGTAGACACAACTATTTGGATCAAATGCAGGCCGAACACTACATACACGATAAGTAAAATTGGCGGTGTTATGCGCGTTGGTTATTCAGCTGTCGCGCCAGACTATAATTTAAATCTAATAGACTCGGTTCGCCATGACAATATCCCATCAATGACAATTACTACTGATGCTACGGCGCAGTATCTTGTAGCATGGGTATGCGATCTTTCAAAATCCATTGATAGTAGTTTAGGCAGAGATAGTATTTTGAATTCTTTGCAAATAGAATATGGTGATACGAGCACTAAGTATGAACAATTCAAAGCGGGTCGACCAATTTTTATTGATTGGTCTTCATCCGTCGGTTCTGTCTATGGCGGATATGTAGATTTGATTACTGGTGAACTTGTTGAAACATGGCACAGAATTGTTGCTGATGGAGTTAATATAAAATGCAATAGCAGCTACATGACTGATGAAATAATTGCTGCTGGTATTGTATATTTAAACCCGGTTGGAATGAGTGCTTCTAACAGACATCCAAATGTTTTAATGAATATAGTGCCTGTGTACACGCAAGTATATGAAGGTGCACATTTCGAAGATCTTCGTCTGCCATATGCTACTTGCACTACTGCGGGTTACCAGTATGTTGTTTTTAAGATTGCAAACAGATCTGATTACCCGGAAGTTTCAGATAAAACCAGTTGTATATCGTTTGTTAATGCATGGCTTCATGAACACCCGACAACTATTGTATATGAATTGAGGACACCTATAGTTCATCAACTTTCCCCTACCCAACTATCCACTTTTATCGGGTCTAATTATATTTGGTCGAATGCAGACCGCGTAGAGGTTGAGTACAATCTTTCAGAGTCAAATGATGAGATGTATCGCCGCCGCAATGTTTTGTTACGAAGTGCACCGCATATTGAAACAGTTACTGGGAGTTTAGCGAACTTTAAAACAGATCTTTCTGCGCCGGTAAAAAGCTGCAAAGTTCATTTTACGCCGGTTCAAGAAGGAGAAGGAAATCCTAGTCTAGACAATGTGAGACCGATAAACGGGTGGTGTGGAATTGAGACATTCTATGCAAACCAGAATTTATTTGACCCATACACAATTGTACTAAGCGATGGCACTGTCGGTATGGGAAACTATCCAATAAGTTTTTCATATAATGATAGCATTTCTATTGGATATGCACCATCTGGTACTCTGAATCAGATGCATTTTTGGTTCAAACAATGGCTCGTTGCTGGAATCGAGTATCGAGTTTCATACGGCCAAGTGACGGCCATACTTGACAACGGCAACGAAAGCGCACAAAGCATATGGACATTCGATTGGTTTGATGAAACCATGACCAAAAGAATGAGCAACGCATCTACATTTACACCATTACAGTCAGGATACTATTATTTGAAGATAGGCACATATCCAGTTGGTAAAGTCTACGAACTTCGTATAAAAAATATAAAAATCCAGATCGGTAATAATCTTACCAATGTTGATGCTGAACCAAATAATACAAAAGCTGTAATCAATTGGGTAGAAAAAGAAGGAAACATATATGGCGGGTATATAGATTTAACGACAGGTGAGTTGGTCAAAGAATGGCACAGCTTTCTTATGGATGGAGATAATTATTATGTTGATCGTGCAGCGACGTATGATGACGTAAACGATATTGCATTTGCTTATAGTTATATAGGTGACGGACGTTATTTTGGTTTATCAAGTTTGCCAGCCGCAATGCCATTGAGCTCAGGACAAGTTCTTGAAGATGGTTACATGATTAAATGCGATAAATTAACTGTTGGAACGAACAATAAAATAGAATGTGTTCAAGTTGCTGCTGGATCTCAATACATAAGACTGTGCTTAAAAGCATCAAGATTATCCGATGTATCATCTTCAAACGCTATAATACAAAGTATAAAGGAGTGGTTACGTAACAATCCATTGCAGATTCTATATCGATTAAACACTCCACAAATTGTTGCTAAACTTTCCCCGATCCAACTTCGTACTCTCAAAGGCACCAATAACATTTGGTCCAACGCTAACGGTCCAGTTGAAGTATCTTATTGGACACACTAAAATTAGAAAGGAATGATCTTACATGCGTAATATTTTTGTTGTTAACGCGACACAGGTTGTCGCATCAGACTCTAACCCCCAGGGTGTTTATTCTGTAATCTCCGGATATCCCAAGTACTTCGACTCTCGCAATTATAACGGAGATCTCGAAAAGACTCTCCGCGTTGCGAAGTCTGAGTATCTTGCCCGTGTATCCGCTCTGCTGGCGGCTGACAACCGGGCTATGTGGACCGTTACTTTAACTCGGGATGACGGCCGGCAGATCATGCGCGAGAGCTTTGGGATTTTTCCTGAAGAGCCTGTCGTAGTACCCGACGAACCCGTTGAACCTGAACCCACCGAACCTATAGAACCCACTGAACCTACCGATCCTACTGAACCTACTGATCCTACTGAACCTACTGAACCTGAAGAACCCACGGACGGAGAATAAGGAGATGAATTAACATGAATATCGATTTAACTCAGATCATCTTAGCCATTATTGCTTTGCTTGGCACGATCATTACGACCTACATTATCCCGCTGCTTAGGGTTAAGCTGGATGTAGAGAAGAGCAACCTGACCGAGAACCAGGTCAATATGTTACGGCTCGCCATCACTACCGCTGTTACGGCGGCCGAACAGCTTTACAACAGCAACGAAGGCCAGCAGAAGAAAGCCTACGTGTTAAACCAGCTCAAGATGCAGGGTTACGAAGTGGACGGCGCTGCTATCGACGCTCAGATCGAAGCAATCGTGAAAGAAGTCCACGAAGAGTTCAAGAAATAAAGGAGTTTCACACAAATGCACTGCGTACCTGAAAACATTTATATCTTTGTAAACGGGGTTGTTGTTCTTCAACCCAACCCTAACAAGAAGTAAGAAAAAAAACGGGGTTATCCTTCGCGACTTTGCGGTCGCTTCGGATAACCCCTTTTGTTTTTTGGCTAAGTTATGCAGTTAACTACGTTTTATCTCCCTGTAGATCCAAAACCGTTATCTCCCCTGTCTCCCCCGTTTATACTGTCGGTTATTTCGATCGGCTCGTATAAAACGGGGACAATTAAGAGCTGAGAGATCTTGTCTTTTCTTCTGATGTGATAGCTTTCATCTCCGTTATTATAAAGCTTCACACGAATACTGCCTGTATAACCTTCATCTACTACTCCTGTAGATGTTATATCGTGCTGTATGTTTAAACCGGACTTACTGCATAAGATGCCGGCCGTGCCTTTCGGTAGCTCTACATGCACGCCTGTGTCTATCACAACGTGGCCGCGGGCTTCAACGTACTCATCTGTCGGAGACAGCAAGTCCAGCCCGGCATCCGTATTGTGTGCCCGGATCGGCGCAAACGCGCCTTCATCAAGTGTTATTCTCATCCCAAACTCCTTTTATCCGGGTCTCGGGAGTCGAACCCGTATTTTGCCTGTACCCGGAAGTGGGGCTTTCGCCCCTATATATCACACCGACGTTAGATAAAACTTACTTATTAACAGCGTCCTTAAACGCTTTGCTGGCCTTGAAGCCAGGAGTTTTCTTCGCAGGGATCTCGATCGCTTCGCCGGTCTGCGGGTTACGGGCAGTACGGGCCGCGCGATCTTTCAGCGCAAATGTGCCGAAGCCTACCAGAGACACACTGTCACCTTCTGCAACAGCGGCCTTCACTTCGTCCATAAACCCGGCCACGATACGCCCCATATCGGCGTGGGTCACGGGCTGCTTGGTCTTGGTCATCAGTTTTTCAATGAGTTCTTCCCTATTCATGTTTCAAAGTCTCCTTTTAATTTAAATATTACGTCGGTGGTGATAGCAGTTTACTCAGTCTCGAAGAAGTCTTCGAGTATCTGGGTTTTCATAACATACGACCGGCCGTCGATAAACTTTTTCGTCCGGTCGCATTCGTCGGCTAAAGACTCTAACTGCGACATAAGGTTCTTTTCGCTAAAAGCTTCAAAAACAGGGGCTAAAAGCTCTACTTCATTCTTGCAGCGTCTCCGCTCTTTGCGGATCTCTTGCAGTCTTTTGTAAAGCTTAAACCCCTTCTGGATGTCCTTGTCTTTGCCCATCTCTATGAAGTGCAAAATGTCCTGCATCTCCGCTTCGAGCGAAGAGATCTTTCTCCTGCCTTCATGATAGCGGCTTATCATATCCTTCATTGTTGCGACGAAGTCCCGGATATGTTCGGCCGGCTGGACTTCAAACGGGATATCGTTATGCAGGACAGGTTTACGCACCGCTTCGTCTGTCTCCTTGTTGATCAGGCTGTCTAAAAAAGCCTGAGACATGCGGCTGCGGTTTTTAGACTTCGTCGATCGTCCCATCTTCAGGCCCTTCTTCTACGTCCTGTGCTTCTTCGATGTCAGGAGCAGTCGCTTCTTCTTTGATAATACCTTCGAGAATTTTGAAGGACATGTTCTTGTGCTTGTACACTTCGAACTTCGGCCGGTTTAAGATACGGGCAACGACGCCTTCTCGGACATGAGTCTTACCGATGGGATCCGGGCCGTCGTAATACTGTTCGACTTTGCGGGTGACATATTCTCCCGGAACAACAGGGATGGTTACACCGTCTTCGTTTCTTACGAACGGCGGGATCTGAAAGGTCTCAAACTCCATTACCGTGTTGACGCCCATCTGTTCACACCGGGTCTTAATTTGTGCCGGAGAATACTCTACTACGTCTCCGTCTTCGTTGACCATCGTCATTCTATAGACGTAGACTTCACAGCAGGGAGCTACATACTCAGGATCATGCAGAATGTCTCCGTAGTACTCCCATTCATAGCCACCTTCTTGTTCACAACCATAAGAGAAGGTAGTGGTGTCTCCATACATCTTGGAGAACTCCTTGTCCTTGACCTTGGCATTGCTGCACTGAGCCATGATCGGCGTACCGTTCGGCCCCTGAAAACCTACGATCTCATAGTAGACCGTCTCGTTCTTGTTGAGCTTGCCCATGAACTTTTCAGTCATAGCAAAGCGCCATTCATCGGAGTCGTAGTAGCCTTCTCTGGTTTCGTTGTTGTCCAGAACTACCCTGCGTGTACCGGTAACATAGTCGTACTCGAAGTAGTCCTTGCCGTGTCTCCTAAACAGTTTGTCGATCCAAGTCCTGCGGGTTTTGCGCACGGGTAAGTATCCGGTACGTCCACTCGTGCCGTGCATTTTGAGTGTCAGCTGAACCACGTCTCCAGGGTAAAACTTGTCCAGGTTATACGCGAGTTGTTCGGTCTCCACGTGTTCGAAGAATGTAGGACACGTATTTTGTTTGGGCTTGTGGTGACCCCGACTTTTACGGGCGTACCCGCCGTTAGAACGCGGGATATACTTTCTGCAAATTTCTTCTCCGTTTAAGACGTCGATCTTATCCCCTACCTTCAAGTCGGAGATCGTGCAGAACTCCATCAGAGAAGTCAAAGGCATGTACAGTCCGTCAGACTTTTCTCCGCGTAACTTGATGGCCTTTACGTTTCTTTTGTCGGGATCCATGTACCCGCCGGCGGGGTTACCGTTCTCATCCTTTCTGCGGACCAGGTCGTTGACCTGACAGTACTTCTCGGATAACTGGCCGTCAGACGGGAAGTACACACCAATGTCTCCTACATGAGTCTTTAGGTCAACGATCGTATCGTTGCCGAAAAAGGTCGCAACCTGCAGCCTGTCAGCGTTAGAGTGCGGACGAAGTTTTTCTACCTTTACAACATATCCACAATAGCTCATTCTTTATCTCCTTGTTTAACTCTTTGTGTCGAATTCTTGCGGCACTTTTTACAAGCGGTTTTCGGGTTTATTCTTTTTGACGGAGCGTAAGCTGGGTAGTCGCATCCCCTACATGCATGGGTTTCGATCTTTCTGTACAGGCTCCGTTTCATAGCCTAACCCCCTTTTATTTGTTTTTAGAAACAATTTGCTTTTTTATCCTGTTTGTGTTATAGTTCGCAATGGCAGCCAGCAATGGTTTACCAGGGTTTCAACGGTTATGGACCGGCCCTAAACTTGGTCGGTAGTACGGTCGGTAGTAGAACAAATTTCTACCAGCCGTCACAACCGAAAACCGTTGAAAATCAACGCGGAGCGGTATCGAAGCGGTCATAACGGGGCTGACTCGAAATCTTACACGAGAGTAGCGCGAACCTGTTGAAAATCAACGGGTTCGCTTATTTTTTACCCCGTTTGGTCGGTAGTAGGTCGGTAGTAGGCCAAATTATTCGAGAGAGTCCGTTACCGTTTTCAGATCTTCGAGCGGGCTGCTCTGATACTGCTGTCTGGTGAAGGAGTAGTCAGAGTGTCCTATTAAGGCGGCCTTATCCCGGACGTCTCCTTGCGCGTGTTTCAGTTTATCTGCGTAGGAGTGTCTCGCCGAGTAGGGCACCTTGCCTTCGATCCCCAAAGTCTTGGTTATTTTTTTGAACACGGATTCTTCGAAGTAGTTTACCTTCATCTGGCGGAGTTCTTTTAACCGATCCTTGTTCTTTTCGAAGTAGTAGAACGGAAAGAGATACTCCGTACCGGGGACGAAGAGCCGATCCAGAATATAGGATAAGATCTGGTTCGGGATGACAACCTTCCTGTTGATCCCGGCTGTTGTTTTTTTGCCTTCTACTATATAGTAGACCGTCTCTTCGTTAATGACTTCTGACATGACCTGATCTTTCCTGATCTCCAGAAACTCGCCGGGCCTGAAGCCGAGATAGCACAGACAGTAAATGTACTCCGCATAGCGAAGGGTGCCTATCGCGTTCTTGATCTGCTCGATGTCTTTTGGCGACAGGGGTTCTCTGGTTGTGGTCTGGTGTTTGCCGATGTATAAATTTTCTGTGATGTCTTTTTGGACGATGTTGGCATCCACCGCGTAGGCCCAGATCAGACCGGCCGTGACTTTCATCATCTGATGCGTTCTTTTGCCGGCCGGGCATTTGTCCATGCACGCCTGCAGTTCGGCTGCGGTTATCGTGTTGATCCGCCTGAACTGGAGAGATGAGAAGTGATTATACGCCTGTTCGTACCCTTTAAAGGTCTTTTCTTTTACTCTGTCCTTGTAGGCTTCTTTCCAGAGCTCAAAGGTCTCTTTTAAAGATGTGTTGTCGTGCTTAACCGGATCTCCGCTTAAAACCCTGTTCAATGCGTCCAGGGCTTCTTTTTTTGTTTTGAACCCGCCAAAAACCTTTTTGATCGGGATGAGAGAAGCGCCGTTGACGGATTCTCTCCATCCGACCACAATCTGTGCAACCCACGTGCCACGGTCTTTTCGTTTATATACCGATCCGGTGTGGTTTCCCCGAGCCTTTGCTTTCGCCATTGCGGAAGCTCCCTTCAGTAGGATGGCTCAATTATAACAGAATAAATTTTTTTAAGCAAATTGCAGTTCTTTTACATTTTAGATTTTCTTGTCGAAAAGCTGATCTTTATTCTGAAGCACAAAGTCCATCATTTTCTGCGATATGTCGACGTTTCTTTCTTCGTCATCTTCGCTTCCATATAAAATAGGATCGCAATGAATACAGTGACCAGAAGGCAGGTAAACATATGTACCCATCCAATCTTCCAGAACATCTGGCGGTGTAACGTAATATCGCTTAGTTACTGTTTCGCCGTTCATAAAAGCTATCATTTGCAGCATTTCATGATCTGGGTCTTCTATAATCTCCCATGGCGCATCTTGCGGTATTTTTGATTTACGGTAGTATCTCCATATCGTGTTACCGCTTTCGCTTACACCTGTCTTGAAAATAGTTACTTCTTCATCTCTCCAGATAACCTTATTGCTAATCATTCTGTTTCCTTTCCGAATTCTCAAGCCTATAAGTAAAAATATTTATAAAAGATGTAACCAGGTTGTCGTGATGTTTCTGCGAAGCATTTCAACTATTTCTTTTGCGCGGGTTTCTACCTTTTGTAGGTCCGGCATGTTCACCTTGTCGAAAAACGCTCCGACGTCCTGAATTTTCTGGTCGATGTACTCGTTTGTTATGTCGTGGGTCTTGGCGTACAACGCTTCTTCTCTTGTTTTGTCTGAACGAAACTCCAGAATGCGGTTCGCCGGCCGGTCCCTTAAGTAGTAAGACTCCCAGAGATCCCTTATTCGGAGTAAGTGCGCGACCCGCTTGCCGTCTGGCATGTTTCTCTTGCCGAGCTGTTTCGACAACCCCTTGCAGGCGTCAAACATGCTGCGGTAGTTTGTGTAGATCATCGCGTCAAGAGAGTTGCCCAAAATCCAGTCCAGGGTGTTCGCAAAGTCCGGATTGTAGGCTTTGTACTTGCTTGCAAACCACTCCACGCTGTTTGGCGAAGCTTTGAGAAGAAGGTTCAGCGCGATCCGAAAGTCCTTGACAACGCACTTGCCGTCTTCGCATTCGAACTCTGTACCTACAGGCGGATCGGCCCGCATCAGTTCTTCATTTGATGGCAGCACGAACGAGCAGGTATCGACGTCGCTTTTGTCTGTGTCCAGTTTGTAGTTTTGGCTGCCGACCAAAGAAGTCATCACGACGAACGGATATTTCTCACAGACTATTTCGTGATGGTTCTGCACTTTGGCGCAGATATCTGCAAACTTCATTTTTCCTCCTTAGTTTGAAGTTGTTGCGATCCAATTTGGCGCTGTGCCGACACTGATCGTGTTCATGTCATGTATTTTGGAGTTGTTGTTGCACAGTTTGTTGTTATCCAGTTTGGCGCGGCACTGACACTGATCGTGTCCATATCACGTTTAAAGTATTTACATCTTATATCCACTACGATATCGTCGCAGTCTTTGACGTATTCTACATCTGGATCTGAACAGTCCGCCCGAACATACATTCTGTCGGCGGCTTTTGCAAACCTTTCATACCTATTTCTTTTGCTGCACACATACACATGCATGCAGTTATCACAAGTCGCTATGTTCAGCATTGCTTATCTCCTTTCCCCACAGAACCGGCCGGCCGCAGTTTCGGCAGTAGTTGTCGTACTCGTTCGGATCGTTGTCGTCGGTGTCTTCAAAGCCGACGTACGATCCGCAGTTGCCGCAGGCCCAGCATCTGGGCAGTTTCTTGTTGCGAACAGGCTTGATCGGGATCTGATCGTACAGCA
>Ga0310691_10008669_pt1 | contig 10401 bp, 5 predicted proteins | sample 176DNAGHGlowgp2_FD_203887 | JGI IMG/M metagenome (GOLD analysis project Ga0310691, IMG submission 203887) | Sheep rumen microbial communities from Palmerston North, Manawatu-Wanganui, New Zealand - 1766 DNA GHGlow gp2 (v2) (version 2) | ecosystem: Host-associated > Mammals > Digestive system >...
AGGTAGGCACTCTGCTCATTGAGGCGTTCCAACTGGAAGATGGCGTAGAGGCGTTCCACTAGTTCGTAGAGCGGCATCCGTAACAGTTCTTGCATGTGAGCGATATACGTTTCGGGCAGCAAATTGTCGAGTTCGCGGTCCTTGATAAGTAGCTCATTCTCAGCGATGTTGTCGCCGAGCACACTCTTGTGGTAGAGTTTGACGATGGTGGCCTTGGCCAACAGATCGTCGGGGTGGGTGAGCAGATGGAGTGCCTGAATGAGCAGGCATAGCGTCACAGAAGCATCCAGACGGAAAGCCTCGTCGCTAATGATGCGCACGTCGGGCAACTGTTCGTCGAAATAGGCTGCAATGAGCGGGATATACTTGTTAGTACGTACAAGGATGGCAATATCCTGTAAACCGGCTCCTTGCTGTTTCAGTTTGCTGATGGTGTCGACAATGGCAGCCATCGTCTGTTCTTGGTAGTCCGTAGGGGGAAGCAGGCGGATGTTGACGTAGCCACTGTTTTCGCGCTTCTCCGGAACCTCTTGTGCTACGTCTGCGTAAGCGTTTTTCAGTTGCTCGGCACCAGAGGGATATTCCTCTCGTTGCTGCTCGTATTCGTGTTGGGCTGCAGTCTGAAAGAAGGCGTTGTTGAAGTCTATCACATGGCGTGACGAACGCCAATTGACTTTCAAGGGCTTGATCTCTATCGTTTCGTTGGCATGCGGAAATTGCTGGTCTATGGCATTCAGCAGTCGCCAGTCACCTGAACGCCAGCGGTAGATGCTTTGCTTGACGTCGCCCACAATGAGATTACCCGACTGTTGGTGACTCATGCACTCTTGAAGAAGCACCTTGAAATTCTGCCATTGGACTGTCGACGTGTCCTGAAACTCGTCAATCATGACGTGTTCCAGTTGTGAGCCAATCTTCTCAAAGATAAATGGTGAGTCGCTGTCGCTGATGAGGTCGTGCAGCAACTGCTGGGTATCGCTGAGCAGAAAACGGTTGGCCTCGTCGTTCAGACTGCGCACCTTCTGTTCAATGCTGCCTAACAGACGTAGTTGGTTGAGGTGGCGCAAGGTGAGGTCAGCAGACTGGTATAGCTTGAATTGGCGTGGACGCTCCTCCAAAGCGCGACTTAGCAAAGGCATTAATGTAGACTCCGCAAGGGCATGTATATGTTCTGCGTGCTCGCTCTTCTTGCTATACCATTTCGATGCATCGTCATTACAGTCGCAAACACGAGAACCCACAATACCCTGATCCATCTGTCCGTTTTGCAGTTTCAGAAAGAACCCGGCAACACCACTTTTCTTGTTTGACAGGTCGTCCATAGAGAGTCCTTCGCTTTCCAGAATATCAAAGAATTCGTTGCCTATCGATTTCATGCGTTCCAAGGCCGTACTGCGCAGTTCTTTCAACTGTTTGGTATATTCTTCGATGAATCCCTTCACTTCCATCTTGCTGGTGAGCGTTTTGCTGTTGCTCTTGTAGTAGTCACGGAAGATGGTCTTTCCAAATCGTTTTACCTGTCCGATGATATTCCATGAGCGGTCGTCACTGATGGTTTCCATGATATAGCTGAGCAACCATTGCAGCATGCGGTCACTATGTGTCAGCGAATCGATAAGTTGGTCTACGGCCTGCTCTTCAACCTGTATGTCGTTCAGACTGATGCGCAGGTTGGCTGTCAAATCGAGTTCGCGAGCCAGGTTGCGCAATACGCTCTGAAAGAATGAGTCGATAGTCTCTACACGGAAGTAGTTGTAGTTGTGCAACAGCAGGCGTAGGGCTATGCCAGCCCGTTCGCGAACCATCTTCTCCGGTAGCCCTGTTTCTGCCAAGATGCGGTTGGTATAATTCTGTGAGTCGCTGAGTCCTTGGCTGATGCCATACAACTGACTGAGTATGCGCATCTTCATCTCTTCCGTCGCCTTGTTGGTGAAGGTGACAGCCAGAATATTGCGATAGCTGTGCGGATTTTCTATCAGCAGTTTGATATACTCTACCGCCAGCGTGAATGTCTTTCCGGAACCTGCGCTGGCCTTGTATACGGTGAGAGGTTTTACCATCGGCGGAATAGTTCTAAGGTGAATTTACAACCAAATTTCTGATATTGGGTGTTGAGAAAACTGGCAAAGAACGCTGTTGAGAGATAACGCGTCTTGAAGCCGTAGCCTATCTCAAAATAGGGACGTGTGTGTTCGATGGACATGGCACTGAGATAGATACGCTCTGTCTCTACGATGCGTCCTATCCATGGCATCCACGAAAGCATTAACAGAGGTGAGTCGTATGACAAGTGGCCGCGCAGATAATACTCTGAAGAATTGTACCAACGGCTGTCAACTAGTTGGAACTGACCAGACCAGTCATCTTCCCAACCTGTCGCCAGGTTGTTGTCGCGGAAATTGGTGTAGTCCACGAAGAAGTCGGTGGTGCGGTGGGAATAGAAACCGGCTCCTGCGCGCAGGTTCAGAATGCGCACGCTCTTGTTTTGATGTTTATAAGCGGCGTCGAACTCCCAACGCTCGTAGTTGAGGTTTGAATTGAAGATGTTGCTGAAACTTCGCTCATAGTTGGCGGTGAGTGTAGGACCTTTCTTCCAGGGACGTAGTCGGACGCTTATCAGCGGCGCAAAACTGTTATAGCGACTGGTGAGTCCTGCCTTATCCATTTTCTCAGGATCTACGCTCCAACGGCGGTGGTAGACGACACCTGTTGTCAGTTCCAGCCAGTCGTAGCACATGATATTATTGACCAATTGTACGTATTCGTCCTTGAACTCCGGCATCACAGCTGTGTCGCCCATGACTTTCTGATAGGCTTCGTAGAGTGCTGCATGCGAGGTGCGGTTGCCGTTACCCCATGTCACCTCTGCATAACCGTTGCGCTTGGGGTTGTAGGTCATACGAAGGGGCAGGGTGTAGTAGAACTGATCCCTCTTGAAGCTGTAACCGAACTGCGGATTGAGGGTCAGATAGCGATTCTTGTTCCAGGCATAGCGGGCACCCACATTGAGTTTGTAGGAAATGCCTAATGACGGGCTATAACCCATGTACAGCGGATTTAGCAATGGTGATATGTTTAACGATATGTTCTCTGTGTGGGTATGTGTGCTGTTGATAAGATTATCTCCTACGAAGTCCCATGCAGCCTCCTTCAGCTTGTTGCTTGACTTGTGGATCGTGTCGTTCCGCTCTGCCTCAGCCTCTTGAAGTTCATAGGCACGATAGATGGCTGTGTCTCTTTTTTCTAATGGTATGGGACGCAGCTTTTTCATAAGCTGATAGTCTTCCACATCGTCAATGGAGTCAGGGAGTATCGTGGGACAGTTATAGAAGGTGGAGACGGTTGACTTGATATTGTTGCCCATGAACTTGAACGTTGCCTCTGTCGTGCATTGGTCGGGTAGCGGACTTGACGCATCGAACCGATTCATCAAAGCATCAATCTTGAAGTTAATCATGTCAAATTCTCCCTCGAATTTTAACGTCAGTACACGACCAGTCCTTCTGTCTATCTCCGATTCGCCCCTGATAAGTTGGGTGTTTCTGCTGCGTGGGCGGAAATGGACAACGGTCCGTCCGTTTTTCCTGTTTACACGATACTTGTAGAAATAGCGGTTGGTGCGATGAAATGGAGACAGAATCTTGTCGTGGTAGAGTTGTACGCTATGCAGATTAGGTGTCAACAGGTCGAAAAGTGCAGGCATGACGTTCCTGTTGTGTGGGATGGTACCACAGATAACTTGCCGTTGGATGCTGAAGTCCTTGGCATTGTGATAGTGTAGCTTGTTGTAGCTCTCGCTGACATACTCCTTGTCACCTCGTGCTATGCTGTACATCGTGGGAATTAGGAAAAGCAATATGTTGCGGCGCTTGGTGGCAATCTGGTATTTCATGTACAGGTTCTGCTCTACTCCGCTGCAGTCGTATTGTTGATGTTCATAGTACTCCCACATGCGATTGATGAGCATGGAGTCTGCTGCACGGCTACGTCCATAGCAAATGCTGGGCATGAGTGTTATCATGCCCAGCATCAACATCCGTATAAGTATGTGCCGTTTCTGATTCACGACCCCAAAATTACAAATTATTTTTGGAGTCACAAAACTTTTAGCCTAAATATTTCATCAAAATGCGTGCATTACCTGAGTCGCGCAACTTGGCGATACTCTTCTCGCGTATCTGACGCACACGCTCGCGAGTCAGTCCCAGTTGGTCACCGATTTCCTCCAGACCCTTCTCGTGGCAGCCAATGCCGAAGCACTCGCGGATGATGGTTATCTCACGGTCTTTCAGAACCTTTTGCAGTACGGTGTTCAGTTCCTGAGCCATTGACTCGTGGTCTACATGGCGGTCTGTGCGTGAGTCTTCGCCAGAAGCCATCACGTCCAACATACAGTTGTCCTCGCCGTCCTGGAAAGGAGCATCGATAGAAACGTGGTGGCTGTCAGCCTGCATAGACTGGGCAATCTTCTCCTCGTCCATATTGGTAGCGTCGCTCAGCTCCGATACAGAGGGATGACGCTGGAATTCCTGTTCAAAGCGGTTAATCTCGTGGCTAATTTTGTTCAGACTGCCTACCTGGTTCAAGGGCAGACGTACAATACGGCTCTGCTCGGCAATAGCCTGTAGGATGCTTTGGCGAATCCACCATACAGCATACGAGATGAATTTGAAACCACGTGTTTCATCAAATTTTTGTGCGGCTTTGATAAGACCGATGTTACCCTCGTCAATCAAGTCAGTCAACGTCAGTCCCTGATGCTGATACTGCTTGGCAACGGATACCACGAATCGCAGGTTGGCAGTCACCAACTTGTCCTTAGCGCGCTCGCCTTCAGGACCGCCCTTACGTATCTTCTGAGCCAGTTCGATTTCTTCGTCGATACTGATCAGAGGCGCACGGCCAATTTCCACCAGATACTTATCCAGTGCTTCACTTGAGCGATTCGTAATACTTTTCTGAATCTTTAATTGTCTCATTCTTTACTCCTTAAATTCTTGCTAACTAACTGATAGTCAATTACGTGTAATACTTTTTGCTTCTAAAAGCGGTGCAAAGTTACAAAAAATAACGATACGTTGTTATCGGTACACCTAATTATTTTTCCTTAAAAATGCTTAAACGCTCGTTTGGGGCTTATGACTTCTGCGTCTTTTCTGACCGTTTTTACTGTCATTGTTACGACTACTGCTCTGACCTTTTTTCTGACCGCTGTTGTGACGCTTGTCATCTCTCTTACGACCTCCTCTACCGCGTGAGTTTTTGCGAGGTGTTGAAGGTTTGTATTCCGGTCCTTCACCCAGTCCTTCTGGCATGGGGTTCTTGAGGATGTCTTTCTCTAAAAAGCGCTCAATATCAGCAAAGTAGCGCATGTCTGTTTCTGAAACGAAGGTGATAGCTACGCCGTCACGCTGTGCACGGGCAGTACGTCCGATGCGGTGAACGTAGTCTTCTGCATCGTGAGGCACATCATAGTTGATTACCATCAGAATGTCGTCAATGTCTATGCCACGTGAAACGATATCAGTAGCTACCAATACGTCCACCTGTCCTGTCTTGAAGCGGTACATTACCTCGTCGCGCTCAGCTTGTGAGAGGTCGCTGTGCATGGGGGCACAGTTTATCTTCATATGTTTTAGCTCGCGTGTGATGTCTTTCACCTTGTCTTTCTTTCCAGAGAAGATGATGACGCGCTGCAGTTCGCCAGCCTTGAACAGATGGCGGATAATGCCCAATTTCTGTGGCTCATAGCAGATGTAAGCAGACTGCTGTATTTTCTCAGCGGGTTTCGAAACGGCAATTTTCACCTCGGCAGGGTGGTCCAGCAGGGTGCGTGCCAGACGCTGTATCTTCTCGGGCATCGTTGCTGAGAACATGATGGTCTGATGATTTTCGGGCAACATCTTGGCAATGCTCAAGATGTCGTCAGAGAATCCCATGTCAAGCATGCGATCTGCCTCGTCAAGTACGAAGAAGGAGAGTCTTGATAGGTCCAGGTGCCCCATGCGGATGTGCGAGAGCAGACGGCCTGGGGTGGCAATAATTACGTCAGCCCCCATTTTCAGTCCCTTCGTTTCTACGTCAAAGCGGTTGCCGTCGTTGCCACCATAAATAGCTACGCTGCTGATACCATCAAGATAGTAGCCAAAGCCCTGCATGGCCTGGTCTATTTGTTGTGCCAGTTCTCGGGTAGGCGACATAATGATGCAGTTGACGGCATCGCGTGGATAACCGCCATCGTCGAGCATGCTCAGTATAGGCAGCAGATAGGCAGCCGTCTTACCTGTTCCGGTTTGTGCTACACCGATAAGGTCTTGACCGTCAAGTATTTTTGGTATACACTCTTCTTGTATAGGTGTCATCTCCTCGAAGTGCATGTCGTATAATGCATCGAGGATGTTATCGTTCAAATATGTTTCTTCAAATGTCACTTATCTCTTAATTCTTAATTCTTAACTCTTACCTCTTAACTCTTAACTTAATTCGGCGCATGCCTGTAACAATAGTATGCGATGAAGGCATAGAGAATGTTTGGAATCCAAGCTGCCAGGATAGGTGGCGTATCAGCATTGATGGCGAAGGTTGCGCTCACCGTCTGTAACAGGATGTAGGTGAACGATAGCGCCAGTCCGATTCCCAGATACATACCCATGCCGCCTTTGCGCTTGCGTGAAGACAGCGAGACACCTATGATGGTAAGGATGAATGAGGCAAACGATGTTGCTATGCGCTTGTGGTATTCCACCTCATACTGCACTACATTGCTTGATCCGCGCTCCTGCTGCTTAGAGATGTAGCGCTTGAGTTCAGGCGATGTGAAGGTCTCCTGCTGACCAGAGGAGAACACCAGGTCGATGGGCTCCATCTGTATCAGTGTGTCTATCTCGTAGCCACTGGTAATCTCCTCACGCATACCTTTCAACTTACGTATCTTATAGTTGCGCGCCTTCCAGTGGTAGCGCTCCTCAGAGATGGTGTCGTACTGTATGACGTTGGCATTCATCTGACTCACCATCTTCTTGTTCTCAAACTTATACAGCGCAAAACCATAGCCCGTTTTGCGGGTGTCGTCGTACTGCGAGATGTAAGCTACTACACCCTTGTCTACCATCAGCTGGATGTTCGATGCTGACGTATTCTTCTTGTTGTTCTTGTAGAGCGCCTCAAAGTCGTGGCGCACCACTGTGCCCTTGGGAATAACGTACGAGCCGAGGTAGAAATTGAGAATGGCGATGAGGGCTGCCGAGATGAGGTAGGGGCGTAGCAGACGCTTGAAACTCATGCCACACGCCAGCATGGCGATAATCTCTGAGTTGCCTGCCAGCTTGGAGGTGAAGAAGATGACGGCAATGAAGACGAACAGCGGCGAGAAGAGGTTGGCAAAGTACGGCACGAAATTGGCGTAGTAGTCAAAGACGATAGCGCGTAGCGGTGCATTGTTCGACGTGAATTTTGCCAGGTTCTCGTTGACGTCGAAGACGATGCTGATAGAGATGATCAGGACGATGGAGTAGACGTAGGTGCCAATGAACTTGTTGATGATATACCAGTCCATGCGTTTCACCTCTCGAAGCAGGTTATACTTCGATTGCCATGCCTGCGCCCATAGCGTCTTGGCTTTTTTCAATATGTTTTGTGGTGACGTTTTCTTCACTTTTTACCTTCTACGTCCTAAATTGTCTATTACTGAGCGCTTCCATTGTGTGAAGTCACCTTGTTCTATATGTGTGCGCGCGTCCGTGACCAGTCTGAGGTAGAAGGCCAGATTGTGTATCGAGGCTATCTGCATGGCCAGCAGCTCCTGGGCTTTGAACAGGTGGTGCAGATAGGCCTTCGAGTGGATGCGGTCAATGTCGCAGCCTTCGGGGTCTATGGGCGAGAAGTCGTCCTCCCACTTCTTGTTGCGCATGTTCATCGTACCCTCGTAGGTGAAGAGCATGGCGTTGCGGCCATTGCGGGTAGGCATGACGCAGTCGAACATATCGACACCGCGCTCAATGGCTTCCAGAATATTCTGGGGTGTACCCACACCCATCAGGTATCGCGGACGGTCCTTGGGCAGGATGTCGTTGACTACCTCAATCATCTCGTACATCACCTCCGTAGGCTCGCCAACAGCCAGTCCGCCAATGCTGGCGCCGCCTCCGTCGTTCAGCTTGCCCAGCACGTCACAGACATGCTTGGCAGCGTCCTGTCTGAGGTCTTTATAGGTGCAGCCCTGCACGATGGGGAACAGCGTCTGGTTGTGTCCATACAGCGGTTCCGTCTCGTTGAAGCGCTTCACGCAACGCTCCAGCCAGCGCTGGGTCAGCTTGAGCGAGTTCTTGGCATATTGGTAGTCGCTCTGTCCTGGTGGACACTCGTCAAAGGCCATCATGATATCGGCACCAATGACGCGCTCTGTGTCCATCACGTTCTCTGGTGTGAAGATGTGCTTCGAACCATCGATATGGCTGCGAAACTCACAACCCTCTTCCTTCAACTTGCGGATGCCCGTCAGCGAGAACACCTGGAAACCACCAGAGTCCGTCAGGATGGGGCGGTCCCACGTGTTGAACTTGTGCAGTCCGCCAGCCTTGCGCAGAATGTCCAGCCCTGGACGCAGATACAGGTGGTAGGTGTTGCCCAGAATGATCTGTGCCTTCACCTGCTCGCGGAGCTCAGCGAAGTGTACACCCTTCACACTGCCCACCGTACCCACAGGCATGAAGATGGGCGTCTTGATGGGTCCGTGGTCTGTCTGTATCAGTCCTGTGCGGGCGCTGCTGTTCGGGTCGTTATGTTGTACTTCGAATTTCAATTCTTAACTCTTAATTCTTAACTCTTAATTCTTAATTCTTCTTCTCTTCATCCTTTGGAATGGTGAAATCCATAGGGTGGTCTACCAACTCGTCTGTCAGTGCGAAGTTCCAGACGTCCTTGATGCTCTCTACATAGTGGAAGGTGACGCCCTTCAGGTACATCTCCGGAATCTCGTTGATGTCCTTCTCGTTCTCCTTGCACATCACGATGTCGGTGATGCCGGCACGCTTCGCAGCCAGTATCTTCTCCTTGATGCCGCCCACGGGCAGTACTTTGCCCCTCAGCGTTATCTCGCCCGTCATGGCTGTGTTCTTGCGCACCTTGCGCTGGGTCAGCGCTGAGGCTATCGACGTGGCTATGGTGATACCTGCCGACGGACCGTCCTTGGGTGTAGCGCCCTCAGGCACGTGGATGTGGATGTTCCAGTGGTCGAAGATGCGATAGTCTATGCCCAGCACGTCGACGTGAGCCTTGACATACTCCAGGGCTATGACTGCCGACTCCTTCATCACGTCGCCCAGATTGCCCGTCAGCGTCAGTTTGCCAGACTTGCCCTTTGACAGTGAGGTCTCGATGAACAGTATCTCGCCACCCACGCTGGTCCATGCCAGTCCGGTTACCACGCCGGCGTATGCGTTGCCCTGGTAGATATCGCGATAGAAGGGGGGCTTGCCCAGCAGGTCCTCCAGCTCTGTGGGGGTAATCTTGTCGTAGGGCAGCTCGCCATTGGTGGCATATTTCACAGCCACCTTGCGCAGGGCCTTGTTGACCTGCTTCTCCAGCTGGCGCACACCACTCTCGCGGGTATATTGCTCAATGATTTTCTCGATGGCTGCCTTGTTGAAGGTCAGCTTCTGGTTCTTCAGACCCGTGTTGTCCTTCTCCTTGGGCACCAGGTGGCGCTTGGCAATCTCGTACTTCTCCTCCGTGATGTAGCCGCTGACCTCAATAATTTCCATGCGGTCCAGCAGCGGACGGGGAATGGTGCCGAGGTTGTTGGCGGTGGCAATGAACATCACCTTCGACAAGTCGTAGTCCACGTCCAGATAGTTGTCGTGGAAGGCGTTGTTCTGCTCTGGGTCGAGCACCTCCAGCAGTGCACTGGCGGGGTCGCCGTTGTGCGTGTTCTGCGTCACCTTGTCAATCTCGTCAAGAATGAATACAGGGTTGCTGCTTCCTGCCTTCTGGATGTTCTTGATGATGCGGCCAGGCATGGCACCGATATACGTGCGGCGGTGACCGCGAATCTCAGCCTCGTCGTGCAGACCGCCTAATGAGACGCGTACATACTTACGCTTCAGGGCGTCAGCTATCGACTTGCCCAGCGATGTCTTGCCCACACCTGGAGGACCATAGAGGCACAGGATGGGACTCTTCAGGTCGCCACGCAGCGACAGCACGGCGATATATTCCAGGATGCGCTCCTTGACCTTCTCCATGCCGTAGTGGTCGCGGTCCAGTATTCTCTGTGCGCGCTTCAGGTCCAGGTCGTCCGTCGTATATTCTCCCCAAGGCAGTCCTACCAGCGTCTGCAGGTAGGTCAGCTGCACGTTGAAGTCGGGCGAGTTGGGATTCACCTGGTCCAGCTTCTCCAGTTCC
>Ga0310691_10008671_pt1 | contig 10400 bp, 7 predicted proteins | sample 176DNAGHGlowgp2_FD_203887 | JGI IMG/M metagenome (GOLD analysis project Ga0310691, IMG submission 203887) | Sheep rumen microbial communities from Palmerston North, Manawatu-Wanganui, New Zealand - 1766 DNA GHGlow gp2 (v2) (version 2) | ecosystem: Host-associated > Mammals > Digestive system >...
GCAGGATTAAAGGAACTGCGAAGAGAGATAACAGGTTACGTTATGAATTCCCAGGGGGTGGAGTACGATCCCTTAAGTGAGGTGCTTATCACCGTCGGGGGTTCAGAAGCCATAGATCTCGCGTGTAGGGCTCTTCTGGATCCGGGAGATGAGGTTATAATCCCGGAACCCAGCTATGTTTCCTATGTTCCCTGTACCGTAATGGCAGGTGGTACGCCTGTCATAGTCAATCTTAAGGAAGAAAATGAATTCCGCCTCCGGCCGGAAGAGCTGGAGAATGCCATCTCGGATAAGACAAAGCTCCTGGTGCTTCCATACCCCAATAATCCTACAGGCGCCATTATGGAAGAGGAGGATCTTAAGAAAATAGCGGATCTTATCATAGACAATGATATCTATGTGGTAAGTGATGAGATTTATTCCGAGCTTTCATACAAGGGAAAGCATAAGAGCATCATATCCCTTCCGGGAATGAAGGAGAGGACTATCTATATCAACGGATTCTCAAAAGCCTATGCTATGACCGGATGGAGACTGGGATATGCCTGTGCGCCGAAAGTGATATGCGAACAGATGACGAAGCTGCATCAATTCTGCATCATGTGCGCCCCCACTACCAGCCAGTATGCGGCGATAGAGGCTCTGCGTCACGGTCAGAGGGATGTGGATGACATGAGGGAGGCCTACAATGAGAGGCGCCGCTTTCTCATGAACGAGTTTAAGAAAATGGGACTAAAGTGCTTTGAACCTTACGGGGCATTCTATGTTTTCCCCAGCATTAAGGAATTCGGTATGAGCAGTGATGAATTCTGTACGAGGCTCCTGAAGGAAAAGAAGGTTGCCGTTGTGCCGGGAACGGCCTTCGGAGACTGTGGAGAGGGCTTTGTCAGGATCTCCTATGCCTATTCCATTGACAATCTGAAAACAGCTCTTGAAAGGATACGGGAATTTATAGAGGGATTGCGATGAAGCTCCGCCGTACTCTTTATTTAAAATTTCTCTTTATCTATGTGCTTTTCGGAATTGCCTGCGTGATAGTGATAGCGACTTTTGCCAGCAGCCGTACCTTAAAGCATCTTACAGACAGGACTGCTTCCTCTCTTTACAGGGAAGCAACTCTTATTGCGTCCAATTATGCTGTCCAGATCTATGATAAGGATGAAGGTGCAAAGGCTGATGCGGAGCTGCAGCTCCAGGCCATAGATACCTACATTTCCGCTGATGTCTGGATCATCAATAATGAGGGACGGGTACTTTTCGATTCCAGGCAGGCTACAGATTATAATGAGGCACCGGTCTATGGGGATTTTGATCCTGCCGCATACGGCGGATACTACATGACAGGGGACTTTTACGGGGCTTTTGATGAAGAGACCCTTAGTGTTTTCTCACCCATCACGTCCAATTTCAAGGTCATAGGCTATGTGGTCATTCACCAGCCCATGAAATCCATAATAGAATCCAGAAATGAGATACTGAATATCATGTTTGTTACAACAGGAGTGATACTTATCCTGTCTCTTGCGGTACTCCTGGGATTTACGACCTTTGTATATAAACCTCTTAAGAAGATAACGATAGCTGCTGAAGAGTATGCAAAGGGAAATATGACCTATACCCTTGATGTGAGCAATACCCATGATGAAATGGGGTATCTGGCGGGTACTCTGGAGTATATGGCCAGTGAGATAGCGAAGTCCGAGGAGAATCAGAAGAAATTCATCGCCAACGTATCCCACGATTTCAGGTCACCTCTCACATCCATTAAGGGTTATCTGAATGCCATGCTGGACGGTACCATCCCTCCGGATATGCATGAAAAGTATATCTCCATCGTTTCCAATGAGACCGACAGACTGACAAAGCTCACAAACGGTCTCCTGGAGCTGAATACCTTGTCCAGCAGGGGATCGATGATACTGGAGGTTTCGGAATTTGACATTAACGGAGTTATAAAGAGGACTGCCGAGACCTTCGGCGGAACCTGTACGGCAAAGAAGATAAATATAGAACTGGTGCTCACCGGTAAGAGACTGTATGTGGTGGCGGATATGGGGAAAATACAGCAGGTATTGTATAATTTACTGGATAACGCTATCAAGTTTTCACATACGAATTCCATCATAAAGATAGAGACCACGGAAAAGTCGGAAAAGATATTTGTATCCGTAAAAGATCACGGTGTCGGTATCCCGAAGGAGTCGCTGGGTAAGATCTTTGACAGGTTCTATAAAACAGACCTCTCCAGAGGTAAGGATAAAAAGGGTACCGGTCTCGGACTTTCCATAGTGAAGGAGATTGTACAGGCCCACGGGGAAAATATCAACGTGATATCAACGGAAGGAGTGGGAAGCGAGTTCATTTTCACACTGCCGAAGAGTAAGAGAGAGGGGTAAAAGGAGAGCACATGAATTACGGTAATATAAAATATTTTGATATAGCAGACGGGATAGGTGTCCGCACCACCCTCTTCGTGTCCGGCTGCACCCATCATTGCAGAGAGTGCTTTCAGCCTGAGACATGGGATTTTGATTTTGGAGAAGAATTCACGGAGGTTCAGGAAAACGAGATAATAGAATCTCTGAAGGGGGAATTCGTGGAGGGTCTTACCCTTCTCGGAGGGGAACCCTTTGAACCCGGGAACCAGAAGGTCCTGCTTCCTTTCCTTAAAAGAGTGAGGGAAGAAGCGCCGGGAAAGAGTATCTGGGCATATTCGGGGTTCACCTGGGAAGAGCTGAATGACCCTGAGAATAAGAGATGCCATACCGGAGATACCCTTCCAATGCTGTCATTACTCGATATTCTGGTGGATGGGGAGTTTCACATAATGGAAAAGGACCTGACCCTGAGATTCAGGGGAAGTGCCAATCAGAGGGTGCTGGATGTGCAAAGATCCCTTGAGGAAAAGAAACCTGTTCTCTCGATATACAATGAAAGAGAGAAGCTGGGATAGGCTTTGGCGGGACTTTTAAATTGTTCTAATTTAAAAACAATAAAAAGTGCAAAAAGACCTAAAGTAAACAAAAAAACATCCGATAAAGTTAATGTAAGCAACCAGAAGACTGCGGCAAGGATGCTGCGGTAGGTACAGACAAGGAAGGGAGGAGTCGACATGCGCGTAGATGCATTATCACACATTCAGCAGGTATACGGCACACAGCCTAAAAGGCGTGCGGCTTCCGTATCAAATACCGGTTATGGAAGGGATGCAGTAGAGATCTCCAATATAGGAAGAAGCTTCCAGATCGCAAAAGATGCGGTCAAAGGGGCATCTGATATAAGGGAAGACAAAGTTGCAGCATTAAAGGAACAGATAGCATCCGGAACATATGAAGTATCCGGCGAGAGCTTCGCTGAAAAGCTCATGGAAAAGCTGGGATTGTAAGTACGGTCCAATATCGAATGAGAGGTAGTTTCAGTTGGCAAGCCTGATGGAAGAACTTATCCGCCTTTTACAGGAGGAAGAAGAAAAATATAAGGTCCTTCTCGAACTATCGAAAAAAAAGACTCCCGTGATAATCGAGGGAGACATCGAGAAACTTCAAAAGATCACGGATGAGGAACAGAAAATTGTCGATGAGGTCGCTAATATCGATCTCAACCGGCAAACGGTGATGGATGACGTCGCCAATGTGCTTAACACGGATGTTAAGACTTTGAAGCTTTCGTATCTCGAAGAGATGCTTAGGAAACGACCTAAGGAACGTGAAGATCTGTCACGTATTCACGACAGGCTCAAAGCCACAATCGGTGAGCTGATGGTGATAAATAACCAGAACCGCGAACTGATCCGCCAGTCTCTGGATATGATAGATTTTAATCTGTCGCTTCAGAGGTCCATGAGAACGGCTCCCGAAACAGGAAATTATACAAAGAACGCATCAAATGCGGGAAATGTATTAGGAAGTGCCCAGGGTGGTTTTGACGCCAAACAGTAGACAATGGCAGGGATAACCTGCCGGAAAGTTTTACGAGGTGATCATATGCCGCTTATGGGCGCTCTTTATGTTGGGGCATCAGGTTTACAGACCAGTCAGAATGCGCTCAATACAACATCACACAATCTTGCGAATATCGATACCACAGGCTACACGAGGCAGCAGGCCCTTCAGGGCAACAGGAATCTCGTACAGATAGGCGAGTCCTATAATAACAAGCTGCAGGTAGGCCTCGGAGTGGCATATACTGATGTACGCGCAGTAAGGGATGAATTTCTCGACCTGCAGTACAGAAAAGAATCAGGCAGATCAGCCTATTATTCCACAGGTTATGAGGTTATACAGGAGATCAATACTCTCTTTGGTGAAACAGAGGGAGCGGAGTTCCAGACTTCTCTTCAGAATTTAAGAGATGCTTTTGAAAATCTGGCAAAGTCCCCTTCGGACGGAACTGTACAGGCGGCACTCGTCAGCACCGCTGCACAGTTTCTTGACAGGGCAAATGCGGTTTATACCGATCTCGCCACATATCAGCAGAATCTGAATCAGCAGATCATCGACAAGGTGGACAAGATCAATGAATATGCTGAGCAGATAGCAGAGCTGAATTACAAGATCTCTTCATATGAGGTGGCAGGTGTTGAGAGCCCCAACGATATGAGAGATGCGAGAGACCAGCTGCTGGATGAGCTTTCGGCATACGGAAGGATAGAATACAAGGAAGACCTTCAGGGCAGAGTGGAAGTGTACTTCGAGGGAGTGAATCTCGTAAAGCACAGTGACACCAATCCCATGGAAGCCAAGGTTCTGGAGGGTGATGAAGACACCGGATTTGTAACCCCTGTATGGTCCATGTACGACGATCAGAAGGTTTTCAACCTGTCACAGCCCATAAACGCAGACATAGGCTCTGACAGCGGATCCCTTAAAGCCCTTTATTTTACAAGGGGATATAAGAACGGAACCTGGAGGGATGTGCAGGAAAACTCATACAAGGACGGTGTGCTTGTTGAGGGATCCACATACGTTCATAAATCATCGTATGAATCCTATGATAAGTTTGTGGGACCTTCCGGTTTCAGTATTTCCGAGATACAGGCGGAATTTGACGATCTCATACACAATATCGCGACTTCCATAAACGATCTTTTGACAGAGAATAATACAAACGGATCACCGGAACTTTTCCAGAGAGTAACGATCCATAAGGAAAGTACTACCAATCCCGGGGAGTATGAGCTGGTCACCGCCGATGAATATGAAGATTACATGAAGGACCGCAAAGGTGAGAGCTGCAGGGAGATCGAGAATGAGGATCCTGAAGAGATGGCCACCTACACCACGGCGAACCTCATGATCAATAAGGAGCTCCTGAGACAGCCATCGCTTCTATCCAACGGATTTGTAAGAGATGACCAGACAACGGACTACGAAACTGCAAAGGCTCTGGCAGATCTCTTCTTAAATGATAAGACAAACCTGAATCCCAATACCATTACGGGACTTACATACGAGAATTTCTACATAGATCTCGTTAATCAGTACGCTGACAGGGGCAGCACCTGCAAGAGCCTGGCGGAATCACAGGAGGCGTCGGTACTCGCTATAGAAAACGGCAGGCAGCAGGTTGTGGGAGTTTCGGATAATGAAGAAATGACGAAGCTCATAAGATACCAGAATGCGTACAATGCCAGCAGCCGTTATATAAACACCGTCAACAGCATGCTGGATACACTGCTGACATCGCTGACTTGACATATGAGGAGGACAACAAATGTCTACATCCCAGTTTTTTGGTCTGATGATCGGATACTCCGGTCTGACAGCATATCAGGTAGCAGAGAATACTCTGGCAAATAACGTTGCAAACACCGAGACAGAAGGCTATTCCAGACAATATGCAGAGAGAAAAGCCTCTGATGCGCTTCGCGCATATACTTCCTACGGTATGCAGGGAGCCGGTGTTACAGTTACCGGGATAAAGCAATACAGAAATGAGTACTACGATAATAAGTACTGGGCTAATGAAGCGGATGTGGGAAGATATGAGATCCATGAGACCTACATGAACCGGATAGAGAGTTACTTCGTGGATACTTCTACCATAAACGGTTTCACTACCCTTTACAATAATTTCTATAACGGGCTGGAGGAACTCCAGAAAAACCCGGGTCAGACCTCCACAAGAACTGCATTTCTGGGAAATGCCCAGAGCCTTGCGGATTACTTCAGGACAATGGCTGATAACTTAAAGAGTGAGCAGGAGTCTCTGAATGCAGAGATCAAGACTACTGTTGAGAGGATCAATACCATTGCGGAAGAAATAGCTTCCGTCAATAAGCAGATCAACATGATAGAGCTCAGAGGAGCTTCAGCAAATGAACTCCGGGACAAGAGGGCTCTTCTCGTAGATGAGCTTTCAAAGATCGTAGATGTCACCACATCCGAGGTTCCTATCGTAAATGAATCCGATGGCAATAAGCCCACCGGAGCGAACCGCTTTACAGTGCAGATCAGTAACGGATGCACACTGGTGAGTAATTATGATTTTAATACTCTGGAGGTTACGGGGCGTACCGCGGAGCGGAGATATAACCAGACAGATATTGACGGCCTTTACGATATCAAATGGAAGGATACCAATACCCCTTTCAGCGTCCTGGCAGACAATCTTTCAGGATCATTAAAGGCATTATTCGAGCTCAGAGACGGGAATAATGTGGATAATCTGAAGGGGAAGGTAAGTGCTGATTTTGATATTACCGATCACTCCATTAAAATGAAAACCACCGGGATGTCGGATAAAACTCTGGAAGACATCATCGCATCCAGCAATATACCCCAGCAGGGTACTATAACCATAGGCGGTGTAAAGTACACATACGATGGCTGGAGCGTTGAAAAGACTGATAAAGACAGTGAGCCGGAATTTAAATTCAACAATCTGAAGAACGAAAAAGGTGAAGACGCAAACCTGACAAGTGCAGGGCTGACAATAGGCACGACTACTGTTAAGCTCAGTGAGACCGTGGATTATCAGGGGGTTCCATATTACCTTTCACAGATGAATCAGTGGGTGAGAGAATTCGCTTATAACTTCAATAATATAGAAAGAAACGGCGAAGACCTGAACGGACAGTCTACAGAGGATCTTTCGTTCTTTCAGTATTACGACAAGGTTAGCGGGGAGAAAAAGGATCTCGAAGAGTATAAGGTAAATGACTATCCCCAGAAATTTAATACCGGGACGAATCTGAAAAATTACTATTTTCTGCAGGCAGAGAACTTCTATGTGAATGAAACGGTTATAAAAGACACAAGGAAGATGGCCACCACAAAAAAGATGGGTGATGAAAATGTATCTGATTCAGATCTGGTGGAGGAGCTCATTCAGATAAAGGACAATAAGTCGGTTATGGAGTTCAGAGGATGTACATCAGCAGAGTTCCTGACCTGTATCCTGTCTGATATTTCCCTGAATTCCATGAGTGCCATTACATTCAAGGGAAACAGTACCAATATAAAGAATGCAATACAGCATCAGAGAGATTCGGTTTCATCGGTTGATGATGACGAAGAAGCTCTGGACCTGGTGAAATTCCAGAATGCATACAACCTGAACGCAAAGGTCATCCAGACAATGACCGAGATATATGACAGACTGATATTACAGACCGGGGTATAATGGATTTCATGGAAGGTCTGATGCAGAAGAGATCCTTCGGGCTAAAGCCCTCAGGATGACAGACAAAGACAAAGCCCTCAGGATGATAGGCAAAGACAAAGATCTCAGAGTGATTATTGTCATCCTGAGCGAAGCGAAGGATCTATAGGAGGTTCAACCATGAGAGTCACCAACAAAATGGCTGATAACTACAACGTATATAATCTCAATAAGAATAAGACTCTTCTTGACGATCTGAATAATCAGATGTCCACCAAGAAGAAATTTTATGAACCCATGGATAATCCGGTGATCGCAGCCAGATCCCTTCACTTCAGGGCAGATCTTTCCGAGATAGAGCAGTTTCTCGAAAAGAACGTAACGGATGCCATCAGCTGGACTGACACGACCCAGACTGCCATTGATACGGGAAAAGATATCTTAAGATCCCTTAAGTCCGAATACACTTCTGCGGCTAACGGTACTAATAAAAATGAGGACAGATGGACATATTACAATAATATGGTGAATCTGGTGAACGAGTTCTATGCGGTGGGAAATACCACCAATGAGAACCGATATGTCTTCACAGGTGCCCGCACGGTGGACAGCTTTACATTTAATGCAAAGAACTTTGACGACAGGGCAAAGGATATCGGAACAACCGCCACAAAGGATGAGACCACAGGGAGATACAAGGGTATTTTTAAGTATGTGGGGATCACTGAGGATTTTCAATTAAATGATCTGGAATCCTATACATTTACCAGCAGGAGCGATAAGACGCTCGTTGACGGACTGATGACAGACAGTAACAGCGGCATTACCCTGGAGGAAATAGCGGCTGTAAATCCGCTTACGCGGACAGCAGTGGATGAGACCAAGATCCAGAATGTGGATGTCTACAGGCTTCGTCTTTCATACGAAAATCTGGATGCTGCGCAAAATGCCAGTGATGTACCTGAGGCTTACAGGACTGAAGGTACAGATGAACAGAAGAAATACGACCTTACTAAATTTGGAAAGCTTATAGTGGAGGGCAGTGCAGACAGCCCCTATGAGGTTACCCTGATCCAAAATGATTATGAAGTAAATCAGGAATCTTTTGCCGGAGATGATAATAAAAGAGTATATCTCAATACCACGACCGGAAATCTTATCTTCGGAGAGAATATCCATACCGAGATCGCCAACGCGTTAAACAATAATAAAACAGTTTCCTTCAGCTATAATAAGTCCGAATGGGCGGAAGATGATGTAAAGCCGGAGCATTATTTTAACTGTATAGATACAAGCGTTCCCGATGACAAGGACCCAATTTTATATAATGAGCATGAGCAGACAATCGAGTATAACGTGGGTGATAACCAGGTCTTAAAGGTAAACACCAACGCAAACCGCGTATTTTCTCTTGATGCTGTCAGGGATCTAAACGAGATAAGAAATGCCCTTAAAGCTGTGGAAGATGCAGAAGAGAAGGTAAATAAGCTGTCGGAAATGAAAGAGGATTCCCTGAGATATTCTGAAGATGAGCTCGAGGATATCGGATATCTCCTCGCGGCAGCGGAAAAGGAATTCAAGTATGCCACAGAAAAGCTGGACAAGCTCTACAGTAACGGCATGACCAGATCCCAGGACTACTTTGACACCGCAAACCTTGCAGGCACGGATATGGGGACCACGGTGAAGCGCCTTACCATCATAAGGAACCGCCTCACTGAGAACAAGACCACTATCACAGCCCAGGCATCAGAGAATGAGAATATCGACATCACCACAACTGCTGTTGATGTAAATGCAGCGACTCTTTCCTATGGCGCAGCACTACAGGTAACAGGAAAGATCAGCCAGCAGTCACTGGTGAACTTCCTTTAATAAGGATACCCGGGATCCGGTTCGTTCCGAACGATGAGAATAACCGGTATCCGGTGTCATTCTGGGCGGATAACCTGTCATTCTGAGCGAAGCGAAGAATCTATTTGATGCCAGAAAAGATCTATCGCTAACACTGAGGATGACATCAAAATAAAAATTTCATATTCTCCCCTACAGAAATACCCCGGTCCTGCCGATAAATATAATGAACGGCCGGACCGGGATCTTTATGCCGTTCACAGTACGCGGGTTTCACGGATGAAGCCCCTTTAAGACCGAATGGAATCGCATCTTACGATGGTCAGGAGGGCATAGTATGAGAGTTACCCGCAAAATGATGAACAGTAATTCTGTGTTCAATATCAATAATAATAAAAGTACTCTGGATAAGCTCAATACCCAGATGGCTAGCCAGAAAAAATACACAAATCCTTCGGATGACCCCATTACGGCAGTGAGGTCACTCCGGTTCAGGAGCAATCTCTCCGAAGTATCGCAGTACCTCGACAGAAATACCACAGATGCAGTGAGCTGGACAGAGAGCACGGCGTCTGCCATTGATACCGCAAAGGAACTCATGCGTTCACTTAAGGCAGAATATACATCTGCGGCAAACGGAACCAATGAGGTCAAGGACAAGAAGATCTACTATGAAAACATGGTGCATCTTGTAAATGAGTACTTTGACGTGGGTAATACCGCCAGTGAGGACAGGTATCTTTTTACCGGATTCCGCACCAATCATACCCTTACATTTACTGCAGAGGACTTTGAAAAAAGGGAAGATGCCAAATCCGGCGGGAAATTTGCATACGTGGATATCGAGGAATATTTTGAAGCCTCTGATATTGAGAACTATGAGTTTACGGCGAGAAAAGGTAAGGACGGGAGTCAGGGATCAAGCGGTATCACAGGGGATGAGA
>Ga0310691_10008675_pt1 | contig 10396 bp, 12 predicted proteins | sample 176DNAGHGlowgp2_FD_203887 | JGI IMG/M metagenome (GOLD analysis project Ga0310691, IMG submission 203887) | Sheep rumen microbial communities from Palmerston North, Manawatu-Wanganui, New Zealand - 1766 DNA GHGlow gp2 (v2) (version 2) | ecosystem: Host-associated > Mammals > Digestive system >...
TAAATTCTTTATGGCCCATTGGCTCAGTTGGTTAGAGCGCCGCCCTGTCACGGCGGAGGTCGTCGGTTCAAGTCCGTCATGGGTCGTCAATGTTCGGTTTTTGTAGCCAATCGCGCTACGCGCTCTTGGACATAAAACGAACTAGCAATTTGGCTTTTGTTTTCAGTCGCACTACTCGCGTAAACGCTCCCGGACAAAAGCACGAATTTTAGACAATTGCTTTACAATTGTCATTTTAAGGGGTCTTAGCTCAGCTGGGAGAGCATCTGCCTTACAAGCAGAGGGTCATAGGTTCGAGCCCTATAGGCCCCACTAATCCGCAAGGATTATGCCGGCGTGGCGGAACTGGCAGACGCACAGGACTTAAAATCCTGCGAGGGTAAAACTTCGTACCGGTTCGATTCCGGTCGCCGGCAGTCGTTGGGTGCTGCAAGCCTCTGTTTACAGGGTTTGCGGCATTCTTTTTTTTTACTTAAGAGGTTCAAAAATGGTTCCGTATTTGACGACACCCTTCAAACCTTTATAAACAGGACGTTTGCGGGTTTTGCTCTGAACCTCTTTTCTTAACATAATCTTTTTAATTATGTAAACCATAATGCATTTTTATACAATGCTCAGTGCCTTAATAAGTTCATCCGTCATATCAACGTCTTCTTTTACCGGCTCATAGATATAATGCTCTGTCATGGCTCTGTTCGAGTGTCCGAGAACTTTCTGGAGGTATTCGACAGAAATTCCATTGGCACACATAGTTGAAGCAACCGTAAAACGAAGTTTATGGCTCGAAAGATAAGGGATATCTGCCTCCTTGATGTGACTCTTTATGGAAGAGAGATTGACGAAAAGTATACTTATCTGCTTCATGATAATGAAGATTTGGACCTTGTGACGGTGTATTTGCTGGATCAGGTTCAGAAGGGCAAGAAAATCCCTAAAGAAGCCGTGGCTCACCTTCGGAAGCATAAGATCGTGGAAGGTCGGGCAAATGGCCTGTATCTTGCGGCACCATTGGCCAAATCTGATACCGAGAAAGCGGAATATATAAAGAATAAGGGTTTTGAAAACAAATACTATCAGGATCTTATCTTGGATTATATATGCAAGTTTGGGAAAGCGAGTAAGCAACAGATTCGTATACTGCTTGCGGATAAGCTGCCGGATACTATGACGGAAGAGCAGAAGGAACGTAAGATACTGTATCTACTTACTCGGTTAAAGAAAAAGGGTGCTATCGTACGAGATACAGAAAGCAGAAAAATGACTAATTGGATAATAAATAACGATAAAAATGGTTAATAAAAATGGGTGTTTTTGCAAATGAGAAAGCATAAAATGCCGATTTTATCAAGTTTTTTTATTAACCATGGTATATATAGTTTATAAAAATGGTTAATAAAATGGTTAATAAAGAGTTTGGAAATGCTGTGGAAAAATAATAAAACGAGAGCTGTTACTACTATTTTTCGTAAAATGATGTAGGAAGTAAAGCGTAATAATATGAACATAGAATATACTTATGGTCTGGCTTGTTTTGCTATTCCCTGTTTAATTTGGCAGGGTGTGAATTGGAAAAAGATTTATAAAAAACAATATATGATACATCATATTATTTGGACGTATATATTTATTTTTTTATGCATTTGTGGTTGTTATTGATGCGGCAGGTATCGGTACTATCTGGGATTTTGTTGCATACAAGGAATTATATCCGGTGATAAACATAATCCCGTTTTCATCTGAAGGCGCTATGACATATATTTTAAATGTTGCTATGTCTGTTCCGCTTGGCTTTCTGCTACCGTTGATTTGGAAAGAGTTTCGCAAATTTTATCTGGTGTTACTTGTCGGATTAGGTTTTTCTCTTATTATAGAGATATTGCAGTTATTTAATCACCGTGTTTCCGATATAGATGATCTTTTAATGAATACAATCGGTGCAATGGTAGGATTTGGAATATGGTTTCTGTTTCAATTGATTTTTAAGAAGGCTGGAGATAAAGCGACTTCCATTTGTAAAGCAGAAGCTATAATTTATTTGGCATTGGGAACGGCCGGCGTATTCCTTTTGTATAATTGGCGGATATTTTAGGTAAGACAATTAGGATTATTTACGGAGAATAATAGTGGGTAAAAAGAAAGTGGAGCATGTTGTTTTTGATGGTATGCGAAAGATAAAAAAGAAAGTTAATATCAACGAATACAACAAAAAATCTCATATTGAAAACGGAAAGCAGATTGAGATAAAGAATAGAAAAAATAAATAGATGGTTTATAGAATCGAGCCGTAATCCGAGTGTGTGAAAGCTTTTCTGTAAATGAGATATCCTAAGATAATTGACGAGCTGTATGGCGGTAAAATTGGATTTCCAAAGTTTAGTAGGGTTTCCCAAAGTTTATTAGGGTCAGTCCGTAGGGGCTGACCCTTAATATATACCCGTTTAATCTCTGAAATCAAATAATTCCTTGGGTGTAACATGCAAGACTTCGCATAGTTTGAAGAGAACGTCGAACGAAACACCGACTTTGCCAAGTTCTATGGCGCTGATGTGACTTCTGTCCACATCAACCAATTCGGCCAATTGCAACTGTGTCAGCATTTCTCTTTTCCTATAATAAACGATATTTAATCCGAATTTTCTGTAAAAATCCTGGTATTCCTGTTTCAAAGGTTTCCCCTCCTACATCATTTATATTAATGAGAGTCATACGATAATAAAACCTTGTCAAAATAGCATAGCGCGATTGACACAAGTCATAGAGAAGCATAAAATTGACAATATAAGTGGATTGATTAAGGGAATAATCGGAATGACTAGAATATCATATAGGAGAAATCATAGATGGCAGCAGATGTAAATGATACGAATTCTGAAATGGACAACAATTCAGGGTTTTCATATGAATTCATTAATATGCTATGCGAAAAAATAGGAAAAGAGTCAGAAAGCCTTCGTAATTCCAGAAGAGTTCTTCGAAAGTGTATAAAATTCAGCGAAAATTCTAAGTTTGTTTCACTTGAACAATTTAAGGCGGAACTTGAACGCATAGATAAAACGAAGAAGGATGCGGAGGCAATCGGCAGAACAGTTCCTTATGGTGAGGCCCTTGATAATATAAAGGAAATTCTTACACTGGTTGAGTTGAATTATAAAGGGGAAATTGAAAGATATGCCAGGTGGGAAGTTTTGGGTTATCTGTTGTTATGGCCACAAATTATTGTCGAAGTATTTGGAAATAATGGAATATCTCCGGATAACGATATGCGCGTATGTTCAAATGCTGCTTTTGAAGAATATGTAAACGAATTTGAGGACGAATTTGGTGAAAACTATGATACGGCAAAAAGGCTTGTATTGTTAATGCTTGTTAATTTGTATGTTTTCCCACAGAGTTTTTTAGCGCAGAACGGGATAGAGGTAGAGATACCTGAAATGGTTGAAAGGTCTAATCCTGTCAGCAAACAGGAAGTCAGCCCTCCGCAAACCGGGGCTTATCACTCGATGAACCAAGGCATTTCAGTTCAGGAATGCAATCAATATATTGAAAATACTCTGTCAAGAACAAAAGAACTGTCAATATTTGGATTTAAAGTAGTCGAGATCATGAAAACGAATGGTTGTCTGATTAATAAATATAATCCGGATAAAATGGAGGAATTAAGCAATCTTTACCTGGCGGGTGCGGAAGCGCTGTCGGAAACGCAATATCTTTTCAATGAATGTAATAAACGGGTGGATTTGGTTGGAAAAACGGTTTCGTCAGAAAATATTCAATTATACAGAAGAGAATTTTATAAGAATGCTGCGGACGGATATTACCGGGACCTTTCTGAAATTCTTTTTGCTAAAGCATATGGAATCAGACGATTAATTAATGTAGCGCGATTTGAAGTCATATGGACAGTTGTAGGTCTTCTTCTAATCATGTTTTTTAGTATTTTTAGTATCTTATCGTTGGTCATTAAATAGGAGCAGAACGAGTATGTTAATGGATTATTACAAGGGGCAGGATTTAGACCACCTTATTTTTGATGATAAAGCACATATCCAACTGAATTCCGAATCAAAGAAACTGATGAAAGAATGGAGTAAAGAGGGTTTACCGTCCAGAATGATCTTTGATCAGAAGGAATGGTCATTTTATTGCAGCGCAATCTTTTCTATTCGATTTTTTGAGGTTGTGGTAATATGGTCACTATTCTTGGTATGGTTTGAACTGGGGTGGTTAGCGGTATGCTTGGCATTTCTGGTTTCAATTACGCAGGATATCATTTTACGTGCGTTATATAAAAAAAGAGCATTCATCCCGGTTCGAAGGGACAGTTTCTTATTCCCACTTGCGGTTAATGTAATTGTCTGCTGTATAGGCGGAGCCGCCATTCTTTTTACCCCTGATTCAGGAGATGGTTTCGTTAAGGGAATAGTTTTTTATGGTATTTGGTTTGTTGTTAGATTAGTTCTTCTTATAAGAGCTGTGATTCGAATGAGAAAACTCGCTTTTTGCACAAAATAATCACAAGAATAATCAGGAGGGAGTGAGATATGCAAAGAAACGGACCGGTCATGGAAACGGAACAGGTAAAAAAATTGGATATGTGCGTTATGTTTTGCGAACCCTGCTATTCCTTTATTATATACGATATACATCAAATGCCGGATTGCTGTCCATATTGCGGAGGGAAGGTCAGGGAACTGTCACAGAGTGCATATCCCATACTTCCAAAAGATGTCCCGCATTTTCTAAATACAGAAGAGAAAGTCAGAGAAGCATTTAAGAACTATTACAGTAGCAAATTCTCATTATTAACAAACAATGCTCAGGAAGCGTTTGAAAATCTGAGGTTTCAAAAAGTATACTGGCCGTCGTGGTTTTCCGAACAATGGGTTGGTGTAAGTTGCAGAGCTACACTTGAAGATGATTATAGGGAATCCCGCACGGAGTACGATGCTTATACGGGCAGGTCTCATAAAGAATATGATACCAGAACGGAATCTCAAAGCATCAGTACCATGGTTGATTTAAAAACCAGTGAGTTTTCTTATGGTGCACCGAATAACATGTTTTGCTACGAGATAGATAAACTTTTGAAAAATTCAAGTTTTGATTTATATCATTTTAATCCGGAAGAAATCAGTCCGGAGGAGTGGATTCCGATAGAATGTCTGACAACGGGAGAACGGGAAGCTACTGAAAAAATCGAGCGAGATTTTATGGCGAGATATCCATCTTTGATACAAGATGCATTGGAATCTTCCTATAGTGCACAAAGGATAATCGTTGATTGGTATGATAGTCCGACTCCGCAACTAAAAAGTCTGGATTATTTGGTAGTTCCCATTTGGGTGGCACATTATAAAGAGAATAATGAGATTTATACGTATATTGTAGTAGATGGCTACTTGGGAAAAATTACAGGGGCTCTTCCGATAGACAAAGAAAAAGAAAGTGAACTTCGGAGAAGAAGAACGAAAAAAACAATAATTATCATTTCATGTATTGTTGGTGGGATTATGCTTCATACAATTATTTGTAATCTTGCCAGCCGATTCTTGAATTTATTGAGCTATCTATTGGACCAATTGCCGTAGTAGGTTAATGAAAAAATATATGAGGAGAAATAGTTGTGACTATGGATAACGAACAGGGGAATAATTCTGAAGAGATAAAACGCGAGAATGAAAAAACAGAGAGAAAAAAGGTTCCGGTCCTTTTTATCGTTATTGCAGCAGGATTTGCGAGTCTTATGATTTTAGAACTGATTATAGTAGGCGGGGCAATTGCAATTCCCAAAGTCATTAAACTTATTACCGGAGAGGACAGTAAAGAGGCCGAGTCTGACCAGTATAATCTGGTTGCATCTGAAACTTCGGAAAGAAAAGAAGAGATTAAAGAGATATCGTCTGCAGGGGAAGTAGTAGTTCTTTACGAAGAGGAAGATATTGAAGAGAAAAAAAGTGAAGAAGAAAAATATGAAGAAGAAAAATATGAAGAAGAAAAATATGAAGAAGAAAAATATGAAGAAGAATCCGTTAGCGAAAATGAATCAGAGATAATTCCGCCTGACGAGTATTATTCGTTTGATGGAGGATATGTAGATGATTATGGCCCATACATGTACCAATCGGGTAATTTGGGCAAGATAGCCGATGCCGTGATGGATGAAGACTATGATCTGGTTAAGGAACTTATGGAGGATGAATCTTTCTATACATTTGCACATTTGATTTATGGTAACAGAAGAGTAATTAAAACTAAAGTAAAATATTTGAATGGTTCGTTGGGTCAAGTAGGGTTATATGTGGATGGTGAAGAATATTATGTTGTTATTGGAGAATTCAAGAACAACGAACGTGATGGAGAATATAAGGTTATAAGGAGATATGGACCGGATAACTATTTTTTCGGTGATGTTACGTATTCGGAAGATAAAATGGATGGTTATTTTCATATTATTCATGAGGATAAGTTTGCAGAAGGGAGCGCGAAAAACAATTATATTAACGGACCGGTTTATGTTGGAGATGTTTCCAATCCCGAAGAGATAAAGAAGTCGTTCACATATGAGGATGGAAGAATGGTAAATACTGAAGGGGATTACAATGATGCGTATGATATTCTTGTTATTCGCGATTCGGATACAAACTATCAGGCAAATGGTCGAAGGATACTTACTGATAAAGTAACTCCATTTGATTTTGCCTTTAACGGGACCTTTGATCACATAATGGACATATTGACTGAAGAAGCAAAAAATAGGTAATAGAAAGGGTGGAAAATGATGAAAAAAAGAAATACTTTAAAAAAATGTTTATCCTATATTTGTATTATTGTTTCCTGCATCAGCTTGATTGCCTGTGCGAATAATCCGGAGATAAATACAGCGGAGAATGAAACTGAAAAAGGGGAGCAAACCAAAGAAAATAAGAAAGATAATAAAAGGAAATATGAAAAGCAAGAATCGGTTTTAGAAACACTTATTCAGGAGGCTGAAAGTGATCCTACAAATAATGAAAAGTCTTTGACTCGATTAGAGAAATTCAAAAATAGGCAAGCAGAACTCGGAATTGAGGACGATGATATAAAATTATCGGCCGATATGAGTTCGGTGCTTGACACTATAGACAGGTATTTTCAGGCTATAAATGATATGGATGCAGATACAATAAATGAAATTACACCAAGCATATCAAAATTGGGGCAAGATAAAATAGATTCTACAAATATCATGCAGAGATATGTTGATTACAATGCTTTTCCACTCTTAAGTTCTAAATTTAAGGATTTTCCTAATTGTTTCAAACCGTTTGGATATGATTCAGAAGACAGTTATAATGCAGCTATTGAGAATAATCAACTGGACGATCTATTTAAAGATTTTCATGTAACATACGAGTTACATGCAATAAAAAAGGTTGAGGATTGTTCTTATTGTGGATATACGAGAGGGATGAATATGTATGGGGATAAATATAATCCAATTGAACAATATGAGAATGTAGAGCGATGGTTGGAGGAAAAACCTGCAAATATTTATATGGTAAATCTTACAACAGTATATTCATATGGAGACAAACTGTATGGATATGATAAGGAATTGTGGAATATGGAGAATCCGCCTGAAGAAGACAATAATTGGATTTTATATAAAAAAGGATACAATTATTGGATAATAAATGATTATATGCACTTTACGACAGATATAAGAGTATATGAATATAATGATAAATGGTATATTGATAGTCCTAGAAGAAATTGGAATCTTTCTAATTATCCTTTAGAAGAAGGTACGGATAATGATGCTTTAGTTGTAGATTATCATGATCCGGATGAAGAAGTTAAAAAGCAGTATTATGAGGAACTTGAAAGCGAATAATGATGATATAATCGGTATAGTGTAAAACTGTTGCCAATTGCAAAATACGAGAAAGATTTGTTAAAGAGTGTTGCCAAATTGTGTTCCTGCAATTTTCTTGAAGCAAAGAGAATTGTGGAAGTTACCGGTAAAGAATTTGAACCGATGGATGCTATCGATACAATTAAAGCTGAAAGAACAAATTGAAGAGGTTGAGATACCATATGTTATAACCCCTAAGTTTAATTGGTAAGACTTAGGTAAATGAATATTCATAACTAGGTTCAAAAAGAGGTTCAAAAAAGAAGGTGAGACCGCGAAGCTCCTTTCTTACAGTATTTTCGCCGCATTCGGAAGTTCGATTCCGGTCGCCGGCATGAAAGAGTTACAAATCGATTTGGTTTGTAGCTCTTTTTTATTGGTTAGAAAGAGATAACAGATAATGTCTAACTGTTGCAAATTTTGCAGCAGTTCATGCGGTGTGGGCAAAATTTGCCTATACTGCCACAGATGGAATATAAAGTCGTTTATTTCAAAGAAAAAGTAATTAGTAATCAACATAATACGTACAGTATTGACAAAGTGTACATAATGAACATATAATTAGATTGTAATTGAAATCATTATTTATCTGGGGGATGTGATATGAACTTACTGAATGCTACGGATGTACGTAAAAACTGGTCTGTTACGCTGGATCAGGTTGCGCATGAAAGACCTGCATATGTGAAGAGAACGCATGATAATGTAGCGATTGTTAGTGTTTCTACATTGAATATGATGTTGTCAGGCTATCATTTTTGTGCCAAAGAATTTAAGGAAAAAGACGGCTCTGTTACTCTTAGTGCAGTTGATTTGGATATTGTTGTGAATGAGGTTAATGAGCAGGCAGCTAAGCGCAGATTGGCAGAATACATTAAAGAGTATGCTGAAGAATTTTATGAGGAGTATTCTCTTTGGAGCAAAGCTCCGAACCGCGTAGGACATATTCCCTATGTTTTTAAAGCACTTACTCTGGATACGGAAGCAATTGAGGGAGAAATCATATGCCAAGCTGGAAAGAACTAAAACGCTTCTGTGAAAGGGACGGGTGGGAATGCTATAAAAGTACTGACCACGATTTTTACCGTAAAATTATGCCGGATGGAACTATTAAGAGGACTAAGGTCTCAAGAGGCAGTGGAGAGATACATCCATACATGTGGAAAGAAATTTTGAAAAAGCAACTACAAGTGACGGAGGAGTACTTTAATAGTACGATATAGATTGCATTGAGGTCGCAATTTGTGACCTCAATTTTTTTATGACAGAATTGTAATAATTCTTTGGGTTTATATATGTTACAATTTCATATGGAGATTGGATGGCAGGAGATTCTCCTGTCATTTGTGAAGTAAGAGGACTATTTAGATGGATGCGGTAAAAGATTTTTTTCTTTTGGAAGATGACAAAGCAATAGCGATGGGACTTGTGTATTCTCTTGAAAAAGAGGGATACCGGGTGACGCATGCCGAAAATGTTAAGCAGGCGATGGAAGTACTCGCTGACCGGTCATTTGCATTCTGTATTCTGGATATAAATCTTCCGGATGGGAACGGATATGAGGTTTGCAAAGCAATCAAGGAAAAGAGCGATACTCCTGTGATCTTTCTTACTGCGTACGATGATGAAGTTAATGTGATTATGGGTCTGGAACTTGGTGCAGATGATTACATCTGCAAGCCTTTCCGCGTAAGAGAGCTGATGGCAAGGATTAAGGCTATTTTACGGCGGACAGAAGGAACCCGGGGAGGAGCTAATCAGGCTGCGGATTCGAATTGCGTGATTGGTGCAGGCGATGAGGGAATTGTTTGTATTCAGAATGTGTGCATTCATACCAAGGAAGGCAAAGTGTTTAAATTATGTGATATTGCTGCTTCGGGAGGAGTAAGTCGAGCATGCGGGAAGACTGAAACGTTCGAAAACCCAGGCAAGAGAGAGATTGAACTGACTGCGATGGAATACCGGTTGTTGTTGATATTTATAAACAACAGAGGAATGGTGCTTTCGAGGAACCGACTTTTGGAGGATATTTGGGATGTCAGCGGAGATTTTGTAAACGACAATACGCTGACGGTGTATATTAAAAGGCTTCGCGATAAAATCGAAGATGACCCGGCGAATCCGCAGATCATTAAAACGGTAAGAGGACTGGGGTATATTCTGGAAAAGGAAGAAACATTATGAAAAAAACAAAGGGTTTAATAATCGCGGAATTCGCATGTGTCTTGGTTTTTGCGGCATGCGGATTCTTTTTTGTTGCAAAACCGGCGGCTTTGATGTTGCTTGGACTTGGGGCAATTTTGATTGGAATACAGATTCTTGAGCGGGTGCAGCGCAACAGGAAGCTGATTGCGTTGAATGATTATTTAAACCGCATTCTTGCAGGCGATGAATCAATGGAGATTGAGAGCATGGAAGAAGGAGAACTGTCGATTCTAAAGACAAATCTCTTTAAAGTTATGACACTTTTGATGCATCAGCGGGAATATCTGAAGGATGAAA
>Ga0310691_10008676_pt1 | contig 10396 bp, 7 predicted proteins | sample 176DNAGHGlowgp2_FD_203887 | JGI IMG/M metagenome (GOLD analysis project Ga0310691, IMG submission 203887) | Sheep rumen microbial communities from Palmerston North, Manawatu-Wanganui, New Zealand - 1766 DNA GHGlow gp2 (v2) (version 2) | ecosystem: Host-associated > Mammals > Digestive system >...
AATAATAGTCGCGAATTACCGACAATTTGAATTCTTCACTGTAAATTTGATTCTTTCTACTCATAATGGTCGCACATTTTAATTGTTATTAAATGTGTCTACCTATATCAGTATAAGTCAGTCGGGGGAATCCCTTATACTTTTGACAGTGTGAAAAAACTGCGAATGCCTTAGATATGTGCAAAGATACAAAATAAAAAGCAAGAATCCAAAAGAAATGCTGATTTTCTTTTGGATTCTTTTTCCTTTTTTTTCGGAGTCAGGCTTGTTTTCGAGGGCTTAGGTATTGTCCCTTCGCTCGACCTCTGGTCGCTTTGCTTGCAAAGAACTCCCCTTTAACTCCTTTAACTTTAGAAACTTGAATTACTTGATGTGTACGTCGCGCTGCGGGAACGGAATCTCCACACCGTTGTCGCCCAAGGTCTGGTAAATGCAGCTCATGATGTCGCTCACCACATATATCTTCTTCACGGCATCTACCCAGACAATGAGCTTCATGTTGATGCTGGAGTCGGCAAACTCGGTGAAGACCACCTTGACGGCCTTGCGGTTGTCAACCCACTGGTGGTGCAGCTGGGTGACGGCATGCTCTACCACCTCCTTCACCTGCTTGACATTGCTGCCGTAGGCCACGCCGAAGGGTACCAACGCCAGCACGTAGCCGTGGTTGCGCGTCAGGTTCTTGTAGTTCTTGCTGAAGAGCTGCGAGTTCTGGAACGTAATAACCTCACCATACAGCGAGTTAACAATGGTGCTGGTGTAGTTGATGCTGGTCACCCGGCCCATGGTTCCGTCAACCTCAATCCAGTCACCCACCTTGATGCGGCCCGCCATGAGCGTGATGCCGTAGTAGATGTTCTCGATGATGTCCTTCAGGGCGAAACCGATACCGGTGGACAGACCGCCGGAAATGACGACAAGCCACGTGGAGCTGACGTCCATGATGGTCAGGCTGACAATGGCCCATGCGCCCCACACGAGCACCTGAATGACGTTGCGCCCCATCACCGTGCGGCTTTCGGCCGTCGTTGAGTCGGTGTGCTGGAAGTGCATGCGCAGGAAGTCGAGACTGGTCTTGCTGACGTAGCTGAAGAAGAACCACAGGCTCACCACGATGGCCATGCTGATGAGGCTCAGCTTCAGGTTCTTCATGTCAACAAACCTATAGTTAAAGGCTCGCCAACAGAGGTCGCTCAGGTTGAACACATCGGCAGCCCAGTAGATGGACAGCATGACCGACGCCACCCCCGTTACGGGCAGCAGTCCGTAGTAGAAGAGGCGGTAGAGCCACGTCTTGGTGACGGGCTTCTTGTCGAAGCCGTGGCGCTCGCCGTACTGCTTCAGATAGAGCCGCAGACAGGTAATGGTCAGTATGCACGTCAGCTGCATGATCCACCAGATGAGTACCTGGACAGCCATCAGCGTGTAGCCGACCCACGACATGACGGTGGAGAAGATGAACACCCCCAACGAGAAATAGGTGTAGAACATGTCAGAGCGCGGAATGTTCTTGTTGTGACGGCCTATCATGACCCATTGCCAGACGGTGCACCCCAGCAGAATGGGCGGGAAGATGATGTTCACCAACTCGTTGGGCGTCAGGATGATGCGGATGGCAAAGACAATGAACCCAATGGCCAGCAGCGGAGTGTAGATGCGGAAGGCACTATTAATCTGGTCGCCACTGACGCGCAGCAGCAGCGAGATGAGTATGACACCCAACAGCCAGGCATACTCCACCAGCAGGTTCGAGGCCATGATAAAGAAGTTCTGGTCGGTGGTGGCCATCATCACACCCATGATGACGGCAAACGTGATGGTGGTGGTGGCCATGATGATGATGCGACGCTTCTTCTTGAACTCCTCGTTCTGGAAACGCTTAGGCAGCAGCCAGCGGAAGAATACCTGATTGAGCAGCGTGGCAATGACGGCATAGACGACGATGGAGATGAAGAGTCCGAAGATGAACACACTATCCCACTGGGAACCGCGTTGCTGGCTGAAGTCATACTTCTTGCTGACCGTTCGCGTCATGCGCCGCCACTCGCGCTTGAAGTTCAAGAGGGTGGAGAAGTAAGAGTCGTTGCCGTTCTTGAAGATGCTGGTCTGTATGTCGTTATAGCGCTTCTGGGCATAGTCGTTCAGTTCGCGCAGACGGCGCTCCGTAGCGTCGTGGTAGGCAATGAACTCGCCCAGCTGCTCGCTGTTCTCACGCAGAATGTTCCTGATGCCCGTTGCCAGGATGAGACACGCCTCGCGGTCCTTCCTCGACTGGGGACTCAAAATCTGCTCGGGCATCTCGTTCAGGCTGATAATCAGCGAGTCGTAGCGGGCCACGTCCACATTGGTCTTCTTCAGGAACATCTTGAAGGGAGCCTGCTTCTGCTGAAACTGCTGGTACAGCTCGGTGGCCTCATGGCAGGCGTAGGTCAGGTCGAAGATGAAGTCCTGCTGCTGCGAGTAGAGCATCAGGGCGTTCTGGTTGCTTTGCAGCATGACGCTGCGCATCTGCTGGCCCACGCGGTTTTCCATTTCCTGCTGCCGGTTTTGCCTGTGTGAGAGCTCGCGGTAGTAGGTAGTCAGCTCCGTACGCAGTATGTTCAGGGTGTTGTTAAGGTCTTTCTCTTTCAGCACGGCTTGTGACTCGAGAACCGAAAGAAACAGGAGTATTACTGTAAGCAAACGTTTCATGTCATGAAAATTTTGGCTGCAAAATTACAAAATAATTCATCATTCACGATTCACGATTCAATATTTTTTGTAACTTTGCACAAAAATAAACAATCATTACCATTATGATACTCATAGCAGACAGCGGAAGCACCAAGACAGACTGGACACTCATCAACTCTAACCATCCGGGCCACTGGGACGTTGTGGCAACGTTCCACACACAGGGCATCAACCCCGTTCACCAGTCGCCGGACGTCATTCGTCACATCATTGGCCACGAGCTGATGTCGCAGCTCTCCACGTTTCCGCGCAGCTCACTCGTACACTCGCGCGTGCTTGAGTCGCCGCTGCTCTCGCAGTTAGACATCTTCTTCTATGGCAGCGGCTGCACGCCGGCACACACGCCGAGAATGAAGCAGATGCTCAGCGAGGTGTTTACCCATCAAAGAATAGAGGTGCACAGCGACCTGATGGCTGCCGCCCGCGCACTCTGCGGGCACCAGCCGGGCGTGGCCTGCATACTGGGAACGGGCTCCAACTCCTGTCTCTACGACGGTACAGGCATCGTGGCTAACACACCGGCCTTGGGCTACATTCTGGGCGACGAGGGCAGCGGCTCGGTGTTGGGCCGGCAGTTCCTGAATGCCCTCTACAAGGGACGGCTGCCGGAGCAGCTGAAGACGGCCTTCGAGCAGGAAACGAAGCTCACGCAGGCAACGGTCATACAGAAGGTCTATCGCGAGCCGTTGGCCAACCGTTTCCTTGCATCGCTGTCGCTATTCATCAGCAAGCATACTGATGAGCCCTTGCTCCGCAACCTTGTTATTGACAACTTCCGCGACTTCCTGCGCAACAACGTGGCACCCTATAGGAAACACCGTATTTTCAGCGACGACAGCATGTCGGTCAACTTCGTGGGAAGCATGGCCGAGCATTACGAAAGCGAACTTCGTGAAGCCGCTCAGTCAGAAGAATTTACCGTAGGCAAGGTCATGAAGAGCCCCATGGAAGGTCTGGTGGCCTACCACTGCGAGCAGTAGCATGGAAATCAATGAAAGTTTAGGTAGCTCATGGGCAGCAAAGCTTTTTGCTCAGACATCGTTGACTGATACTTTTTTTGCAGATATTTTGCTTTTTTGTGCATTTTCCGTTTTTTTTCTCTCGAAAGTTTGTACTTTATAAATAAATTATATACATTTGCCGACATCTAATATATCCATCTTTCTCGTGAAGAGACACTAATAACGAAATCTTTACTAACTAATATTAAAAAACAAAACTGTATGAAAAAACTATTTACTTTAATCGCTGCCGCATTGTTGGCAGTAGGTGCGAATGCACAACATGATGTAGGCAATCCAACTAATGGTTCTGTCGTAACAGAAGGTGATGATGCCGGAACATGGTTTGACGAGTCAACAAAGACTATTAATTTTCTCAAAGCATGGAATTACCGTCCAGGATGGTGGTTAGCTTGGAATAATGAAGCATCAGCAAATACAGGTAATGACTTTTCTGAATATGACGAGTTTGTCGTAGAGTTATCAGATATTCCCGATGGCATGACCGTTCAATGTCAAATTGAAGATGTTGATGGTAAAAGTGCTTCCGCTCAAACTACTAATGCTGATAGTAAAATTGTCGTTCCCTTGTCAAATATTGATAAAACAAAAGTCAGACAGGCATATTTGCAGGCTAGCTCAACAGGTTCTGTAAAATTTGTAAAGGCATATTTCCAAACTTCTAGTCCAACAATAGAATTGTCTATGTCCAATTTAGTCATCGGATGGGGTGGCACTTCCTATACTCCTGTTGATGGTGTGTGCACGATTGATACTGACCATAATGTGATTGGCTGGTGGAAAAGCGTTGATAAAACGAAATATAGCAAATTCGTTGTAGAGTTAGCTAATGTGGAGAAGAACGAATATTTCCAAGTTTCATTTACAGGATCTAAATCTGATCCTGCAGTTACATTAGACAATGGATCATATATTAAAGTAATTGATCTTTCATCTCTTTCTGCGGATATTGACCGTGTCATGTTCCAGGGTAAGGCTAACAGTAAGTTTACTATTAAACAGGCTTATTTTGCAACTGCAGAATATGTTACCGAAAACAATATTACTGATCTTGCAGTTTATGGTGATACTCAAGATTTAGGTCTTGGTTCCCTGGGTAGTGGTGCCGCTCAATACGATGCAACGACTCATACTATTACTTTTGCTGATGGAGCGACAAATAAGGGCTGGTGGTACGACTCAACTACCGGTGCTGATTATTCTCATTTCGATAATGTGGTTATTGAGTTCGATCCGGCGACTACGGCTGAAGGTGATGTGGTTGTAGAATATAATGATGGCACAGAGAGTAGTAGTGTTAGCTTTAACCCTGGTGCTACATGTGTAGTAGTTCCTCTTAACGGTACTGCCAAGAACAACATCAAACAGATATACATCATGGGTAAACCTGGTGTTTCAGTAACTCTGAAATCAGCATACGTTGCCATAAGTAGTGCTACTCCCACCGCAAATCTTGGAACTCCTCCCACTTGGACTATTGCAGGTAGTCAGCTTCTCGTAGGTTCAGACTGGGATACCAATGATGAAAAAAACAATATGACCACTACCGATAACATTATATATACGTTGGTAAAGGAGAATGTGACGTTGGAGGCAAATACTGACTATAAATATAAAGTGGTGAAGAATCATTCTTGGGATAATGAAAATTATGGCAATGGCAGTGATGATGCTATCTTAAAAGTCACAGAGACTGCTAAATATAAGGTTACATTCACCTTCAATGCCCAGACAAAGGAACTTACTGCTACTGCTGAAAAGACTGGTGAGGCAGGTCCTATTGTCCATACTTATTCTGTGATGGGTAATATCGTTGACAACTGGGAAACAGATATCGACATGACCGAGGGCGAAGGTGGCATTTACACCGTTACGATTAATAATGTTGCTGCCGGTTCTTATGAGTTTAAAGTCCGTTTGGATCATGCTTGGGCTATTGCATATCCTTCACAAAACTATAAGTTAACCGTTGAGAAAGATAATTCAACAGTCGTCATTACATACAATTCAAGCAACAATGAGGTCAAAGCTACCGTAACCCCGCCGACTGGCATTGAGGCACTAACCATTGATACTGATGCGAATGCTCCGATGTACAACCTTGCCGGACAGCGTGTTGACAAGGACTATAAGGGTGTAGTGATTAAGAATGGCAAGAAAGTGGTGGTGAAGTAACCAACGCACTTCTTCTCCGGAAAAAACGAAATCAGCGGGCTGCAACATACAGTCCGCTGATTTCGTTTTCCGTAGAGGGTGGGGATACATCCCGCCCGTTCCACATAGAGGCTGTGAGCCGTCAGATGCGGTCGAGCACTTTCTCAATGAGCGTGTCGATGGAGTTCTTGTACTCGGTGTTCATCTTCTGTGCGTAGCGGTTGGCAATGACCATGCAGCAGGTCATGGCGCGGTGGCCGAGCAGCGAGGCGAGGCCGGCCAGTGCCGACGACTCCATTTCGAAGTTGCATATCTTCATGCCGTCATATTCGAACGACTCTATCTTCTCGTTCTGCTGCGGGTCGGCAATGTCGGCACGCAGCTGTCTGCCCTGCGGACCGTAGAACCCTCCGCAGGACACGGTATATCCGCGCACCATGTCGTCGCGGGCTATCTGGCTGATCAGTTCCTGGTCGGCAACGGCCACGTAGGGGGCACCCTTCATGGGGTTCCACTGCATGTGCTCGCAGAAGGCTTTTTCCATCTGCAGGTCGCACACCTGGTTGCGGCCGGCATAGTAGTTCAGCAGACCGTCGAAGCCGATGCTCTTGACCGATGCCACGAAGCATCCTGTCGGTGTGAAGGGCTGCAGTCCGCCACAAGTACCTATGCGCACCCAGGTCAGCGTGCGGTGCTCGTCGCGCTCCGTGCGTGTGCTGTAGTCAATGTTGGCCAGTGTGTCAAGTTCGTTGGCCACAATGTCGATGTTGTCACAGCCTATGCCGTGGCTCTGGCAGGTGATGCGCTTGCCTTTATAGGTGCCGGTAATGGTGTGGAACTCACGACTGCTGACTTCACACTCGCGGGTGTCGAAGTGGTCGGCCACGGTATTCACGCGTGCCGGGTCGCCCACAAGGATGACCTTGTCGGCCAGTTGTTCGGGTTTCAGGTGTAGGTGGAAACATGAGCCGTCGTTGTTGATAATCAGCTCAGACTCTGGAAATATTTTTTTCATAGGCTTTTATTGTAATTAGGCTTTTATTGTAATAATAAGTTTTCTGCGTTTCTTATTTCTTTTTCTGTCTGCTGTGCTTCCCTTCGCAGTTTCAGCAGCTGTGCTTCAGCATCGAGTATTTCGGCTTTCAGGTGTTCGCGTTTGGTTGCCGAGGCATGCTCGAAGATGGTTCTCGACACCTGCAGCTCGCCTACCAGCTGGTCGGCATCCTTGTAGAGTTGCAACAGTTGTTTGTAGAGCGCCCTGTTTTCGGCCGACTGGAACTGCGATGGGTCGGTATAGGTTATGCGGTCGTTGATGACGAAGCTCATGGCCGGTGCCTCTTCCGGCCTTTCTGCCCGGTAGCTGGCAATACGCTTCAGGGCCTCGTCGCGTTCGCGCCCGTCGCCCCAGGTGCTGCTGACGTTGCGAATGGCAGCGAGCTGTTTCAGTTGTTCAAACGGCAGCTCGTTGTACGTCTGGCGGCTGGTGGTGGGAATAAAACGGTAGATGCACACGTAGCCGGCAGGCTGTCGGCGCATGGTGGCAAAGTATCCGATGTTCAGCCCCTCGTCAATGATGTAGAGCAGGTCGTCGGCTTCTGAATTGAAGGGCATGCCGATGTTTTCGGGTTTCAGAAACTGGCGTGCCTCCGAATTATATCGGCTGACGAAGATGTCGTAGCCGCCGATGCTCTCAGAGCCTTTGGCAGCGAAGTAGAGTGTCATGCCGTCGTTCATGAGGAAGGGGCAGTTCAGCGTGTCAATGACTCCCGGGGTGTAGAGTCCCTTCAGTTCCTGTGGTTCGCTGAAGGTGCCATTCACCAGTTGGCTCTCGCACAGGCGGTTGTTGGCGGGGCTGATGCTACGCGTGCCTACCTCGTTGCGGTAGCTGTAGTTGTCCTGTTCCTGGGTGATGGTTCCTGCCTGTGCGGTGAGCTGTATGTGGTTCAGCATGTCGTGGCGTGGCACAAGTATGCTGTCAATGAAGATGATGCGCTGTGTGTTTTGCGTCATTCTTTCCAACCGCGGGTCCATGGCGGGTGCTTCTGCCGGCGTCGTGGTGGGTCTTGTTGCCGGGCGTTTCTTCTTTGCCTGTGCCGACAGCGTCAGTACTGCCGCGAGGCAGAGTGACAATATCATGAGTCGCTGATGTCTGTTCGTGTTCATATTGCCTGTTTTTTGGAATGTTTCTGATTAGCAAAGGTACTACTTTTTCATGGACGGCTGGCCATTGGCTGCCTACAATTAATGATATTTAACTCAACTTTCGCCAGTCTCCGTAAGCTTTCCTGCCGCCTCCAGCGCGTTCCACATAGAGTAGCGGGCCTCGGGGTTGAGTGCCTGCATTCTGCTGAACAGCTCGCTGACTGCCGTGCGGTTGGTGGCACGCTCGTAAGGGCACAGCTTTTGTTGCTTCCGGTAGTTCAGCTCCTGGGCGTAAGTGCGTATGTCGTTTTCCTCAACCATACACAAGGGCCTGATGATGGCAAGCGGCATTTTCCGCAAGCGCAACAGTGCCGGCATGGTGGAGAAGTGTCCCTGAAAGGTCAGGTTCATCAGGGCCGTTAGAATGATGTCGTCCTGGTGGTGCCCTAATGCCAGTTTGTTGCAGCCCAGTTGCTGCGCCATGTTGAACAGCTGTTTGCGGCGGTTCCAGGAACACAGGAAGCAGGCTGGTTTCTTGTCGGACGGCTCAAAGCTGGTGGTGACCACATGCAACGGCACTCCCAGCTGCTGACAGAACTGCTGCAGGTAGCTGCCGTCGCTCTCGTAGGGAATATTCTCCATGCGCACGTGGACAGCCTCTACCGTGAAGGCCGGGTGGTGAATGCGCGAACGCTCTGCCAGCACCTGTAGCAGGCAGAGCGAATCTTTGCCGCCGGACAGTCCGACGAGTATCTTGTCACCCTCACTGATGAGGTGATACTGTGCGACGGCCTTGCCGACGCGACGCCTGATTCTTTCGCCCGTCGTCATTTCATGAACACCAGATAGACGGCACAGATGATGAGCAGGAATGCCAGTACGTGGTTCCAGTGTAGCGTCTGACCCTGAAACATGATGTTGGCAATAACGGCAAAGACGGTAAGCGAAATGCACTCCTGCACCACCTTGAGCTGAACGAGCGAGAAGGGGCCGCCGTTGTCAATGAACCCTAACCGGTTGGCGGGCACCTGGCAGCAATACTCCAAGAAGGCTATGCCCCACGAGAAGATGATGACTCCGAAGAGCGGCCACGAATTGCTGATGCCAGACTGCTGCAGGCGCAGATGCCCGTACCAGGCAAGGGTCATGAAGATGTTGCTCAAGATGAGCAGTATGATGGTATATAGTCCGTTCATAACGATGATGTAATCTACTGCCTTTCAGTAGCATGTAATTTATTCGCCAAAGATTTCCTTCAGCTTCTCTCCTAAGGCTTCCTCGCGCAGGTCGCGGGCCACGATGATGCCGTTGGGGTCAACCAAGAAACTGGCGGGGATGCTGGTAATGTGGTAGGTGCCTGAGGCTACGGTCTTCCATCCCTTCAGGTCAGAGAGGTGAACCCAGGGCATGCCGAGTTCCTGTATGGCATCGAGCCAAGCCTTCTTCTTGTTGTCGAACGACAGGCCGACAATGTCGAACCCCTTGTCGTGGTATTTGTTGTAGGCGGCTACCACGTTCGGCATTTCCTCACGGCAGGGGCCGCACCACGATGCCCAGAAGTCGATGAGCACCCATTTGCCCTTGCCCACGTATTCGCTCAGTTTGTGCATACGTCCCTCGGCATCGGGCTCCTCAATGTCAACAAACGGCTTTCCGAGAAAAGCGTTCTTGGCCTCTTCGGCAGCACGCATCTCTGCCTCCTGCTCCTTGAACTGCTGAATCATCACCTTGGCATAGGGATGGTTGGCATAGGCATACTCCTTCTTGAACAACTGGTCAATCTCCTCTTCCTCGAACAGTTGCGGATAGATGTTGGCAAAGGCGGCGGGAATCAGGTTGTCGCGGTTGTCGTCGGCAATCTTCTGGTAGCAGTCCTTCACCGTCTGCATGGCGGCCATATATTTTCCCATGAACTCATCTTTCTTTTTCTTCTGCATGTCGGGTGTCATCGTGTTGTACTCCTCAATCAGCGAGGTGAGCTTCTCCAACTCCTTGCCCGATGCCAGGTCGGCGGCTGTCAAGCGCTGGTTCAGGTCCGACCCCTTCAGCTGGTTGGTCTTCAGGTCAACGGTCACCGGTGTGCCGTCGTTGAAGAACAGGACGCTCCAGTCGCTGTTGTCACGCATGACGGCCAGCAGGGCATTCTTCTCAGCGGCACCGCTCATAGCAATCTTTCCGCCCTTGACGTTGGCGCTTACAATGGTTTCGCCCGTCAGCTTGTCGAGCACCTTTACTTCTTTCACGTCAGCGGGGGCAGTACCGTTCACGCTGAACTTCACCTGTTGTGCAGCAGCCGTCAGCGTCATGACGGTCAGCAATGCAAGTGCAAATATTTTCTTCATTTT
>Ga0310691_10008678_pt1 | contig 10392 bp, 11 predicted proteins | sample 176DNAGHGlowgp2_FD_203887 | JGI IMG/M metagenome (GOLD analysis project Ga0310691, IMG submission 203887) | Sheep rumen microbial communities from Palmerston North, Manawatu-Wanganui, New Zealand - 1766 DNA GHGlow gp2 (v2) (version 2) | ecosystem: Host-associated > Mammals > Digestive system >...
TATGGGCATTTTCTTTTGCCAATGCAATCCGGCTGCTACTCGGAGACGGAAAAAGAACGCGGTCGGCCGCATTTTTAACAGCATCGGGAGTGGCATGCATGACAGAATTATTGCAACTGTCCGGATCATTTCCCGGAACATTCGATATATGGGATATTGTGCTCGAGATTATCGGCGCATTTATAGCGACGTTAATGATAAAAAAGCAACAGGAGGATCTGTAGATCATGAAAAAAATCAAAAAAGCGATAGGACTTATACTTTGTATCACCGTATTTGCGGCAATGGCAATGGGCAGCGGAAGTTCCGACAGTTCTTCGGCTACCAAAGTCGGCGAAACTTCATCAAGTGAAGATAAGGATACAAAAACATCCGACAAGACTGAAAATGTCGATAAAGGCAAAAAAAGTGAAGAAAAAACTCCCATGGCCGAGATCAAGGACAAATATTCCGTCGGGGAAACAATGGATTACAAAGGGCTTAAGATAACATATGTTTCAAGTTCAAACTATACATCCGATAACGATTTTATCCAGCCCGCCGACGGCAATAAATTCATACGTCTTGCCTTCTATGTGGATAATGAATCCGGTTCGGATCAATCGATCTCAACTTACAGTTTTACCTGCTATGCCGATGGGTACGAATGTGAGTCGCATTATTTTGATGACGATCTCTCGCTTTCCCTTTCAAACGGTCGTACAGGCGAAGGCGCAGTATATTTTGAAGTGCCCGAGGATGCTAAATCTATCGAGATCGAATATGAATATGATTTATGGAACAGCAAGAAGGTCCAGTTTGCTTTTGAAGGTGACAAAGACAGCGGATTTGTCGGTGAGAAAAAGGGCGGAGACGTCGAAAATGCATTCCATGTAGGAGACATCATCGAAACAAAAGGCATGAAGATTTCATATCTTAAGGCAGCGGAATATACCGGATACAGTGAATATTTCGGGCCTGCTGACGGCAAAAAGTATATTTACATAGAACTGGAAGTTGAAAACATTTCCGATTCCGACAAAAATATTTCATATTTCTCTTTCGAATGCTATGCGGACGGAGCTTCATGTAACGGATATTACGGAATGGACGATGCTCTCTCAGCTGATCTTTCAGCCGGAAGAAAGGCTAAAGGAACGATCGCCTTTGAAGTTCCCAAGGATGCCGAGGTCATAGAGATCGAATTTGAAGATAACATCTGGACCGACAGCAAAGTGATCTTTTTATACGAAGAATGATTGTTTGATCAGTATAAAGAATGCCTGCGCATGCGGGCATTCTTTTTTATTCGGTTGAAGTGTACATATCAATTGACTAATGTCTCTCGTGAGAAGTATGATAATATGGATAATTTAAGAAGCCGGTCTACCCCGCGCGGTCCGAACCGGCTTTGGAGTGATCGATATGAGAAAAATGGAATTTAAAATGGAAAGACCGGGTCAGGTAAAAGAAGGGGATAAGGTAAGCATTACTGAAGGATTGCTGCCGAGTAACTATTACTACATAATAAACCCCGCAGTCGCAATGTCGGGAAACATCCCTTTTAACAAGCGGCTCAAGTCAAAAGAAGGCCTGGTAACAGCTGTAATTGAAAATGCACGTGGCTATTATGTCACCGTTGAATTTAACGAGGAGGAACCCACATGAAAGAGATAAGTACACCCAATGCCCCCGCCGCTATCGGCCCTTATTCACAAGCCATAGTATCAAGAGGACTTGTTTACTGTTCGGGACAGATAGCCATAGTTCCCGGAACGGGTGAGATCGTACAAGGCGGAATAGAAGAACAGGCAACAATGGTATGCCAGAATATAGGCGCTTTGTTAAAAGCAGCCGAGACTGATTTTACAAAGGTTATAAAGACCACATGTTTCCTGGCTGATATGAACGATTTTGCAAAGTTTAACGAAGTATATGCAAAATACTTTGTATCTCGTCCCGCCAGAAGCTGTGTAGCAGTAAAAACACTTCCCAAGAACGTTTTGTGTGAGATCGAAGTTATCGCCGAGGAATACTCGGCGCTCGACAATCCGTTTAAATAAAAAGCGGGGGCTGCCCCCACTTGTTAGGGGCCTCCCCGCTTGTGGGGAGGCCCCATTTTTTACTTCAGCGCATTCTCCGCTTCTTCAAGAGAAGCATAGCCGTACATCTTAACGCTGTTAAGCATTGTAAGTTTCGTAACGCTCTGTCCCCTGTTTTCAAGATCGATGATATATCTTGCATAGAGTTCCAGCATCTTATCGGAATACGTTGATATCTCGCCTCTTAAATATGTTTCCGAAGAGGTGTTATATTCATTGTCTTCGTAGGTGTGGACACTTCTTGCATTTCCCGCAAGGCCCGGAAATTCGGATGCAAACTCTTCCATTCTGCTTACCTGCATGGCAACGACCGCGTCTATTATCTTAGCTTTTTCTTCGCTTATCACAGGAAAACTGTCCTTTATCTCTTCATACCTTTCGGGAGCCGTACTTGCCATCATACGGCCGTACTTTTCGGTTATGAGATTATGTCCGAGTTTATATTCACGGTCAAAATCGTACAGATACTGAAGCAGCATCTCATGTGTCCATGTAAGATACTGGCTCTTTCGCATAATCTCAAACGTGGAATAATCATCCTGACACGAGGCCCGTCCGCCTTCGTTTTTAACCTTGTCAAAAGCAGTAAACTCAAGTTTGGTAACTTCTTCGGCAAGTTCCTCTACCGTTTTGTCCGCAGATCTATGTTTAAACAGCAGTTCTTCCGTATGATGATCGAGATAATCGTCGATATCGCTTATATATCCCTTTTCATATAATTTATACGCAAGTAACTTTCCGATGCCGTCAACATCCCGTGCATCGATAAGCGGCATAAGTTCCGATGCAAAAGAAAGCGTACCGGCACTCTTATATAACCATTTGTCATGAGGCGGATAAACACCGTCTATATGGTGGGCCAGGGTCAGAGCATCCTTAAGTCCTTCATATAACATCATCTCGGCAGTAAAGTGATCGCCTCTTTTAAGCATTCTTGAACAGTTGTATTGTGCCTTCTGCGAAAATCCCGCAGCACTCTCTGCCAGTTTTAAATAAAGAACGCCAAGGGGATGTCCTTTTTTAAGATTTTCCCTTATTTCAGTGAATTGACCTGTTGGGTCAGTGAATATTTTGCCGTTCACGCAAGTGGAAAATGCATAGTCCGGAATTACGTATCGGTCGTTATTCGTAATCGGCCACTTTCCGAGAAGTTCTTTAAAGAAATCTTCGATCTCAAATACCCCGCGGCGTTTATGCCCGCTGACTACAGGCGCAATTGCCGCATTTTCATAGGTTTTAGGCAGACTCTCGTAAATTTCCGTGAGTTTTTGACCAATTTGGTCATAAACCTTTCTTCCTAAAATAACACACAGTCCGCCCCAATCATGATCTTTAGACTGCTCATCATCCCATCCGTAACAGTCCGAACCTCTCCCCACCAGGGCAACGGTGATCTTATCAATGTATTCCGGGAGTTCTCTTTCAATGGCGGGCTTTAACTCATCCTCATATATATGCCTTGCAAATTCCATTCCGGAAATATATTTTCCATCCGAATCCGCAGCAGAGTCGCCGTTGCTTTCACCGCTATCAATATTTACACCGCCGTTTGCTGCGACACTCTTTTCGCTACATGCGGACATAGTGTCAGATATCTCGCATCGCTTTAATTCATCGCATATCCTGTAGTAAAACTCGTTTCGCCCAAGCGTCTCTTCCATGATATCGCGGGCCGTTGTGAGGACTTTATGAGCCTCGCCCGTCTTGCCGGAATCGTTTAAACACATACCGAGAGCATAAAGGGCCGCCGCGTAATGTGAATCTTTAAGTCCCATGTTTTCAAATACTTCTTTGGATGCAAGCGCATGCTTATATGCATTATCAAGATCTCCAAGCCCTATATATGAGTTGGCAAGATTGGCGTGGGTTACCGCTATCTCAAAGGGCTCATTGTGCTTCTTTACAATCTCCAGGGCTTTATCAAGAGTATTTACCGATTCCTCGAGTTTTCCCATTTCCTGAAGGAGAAGAGATTTGTTGTTATAAAAGCTTGCCATCAGAACGGAATCCGAGGGCAGCATGGTCTTATACATTTCCTCGACTCTTACATAAAACTCAAGCGATTCCACCAGCCTGCCACCCGCCCTGTAGGCATTGGCGATGTTTAAAAGACTTGTAGCATAAGGGAGACTTCCCTCGAGCCCCATGTGCCCGGCTACACTTAAAATACTGTCTGCGATCTGATAAGAATCCTCGGTGCGCCCGGTCTCACGATAAAACCCCAGAAGTTCATTAAGAAGCTGCAACAGCGCGCCGTTATCGCCCTCGTCCATTGCGGTGTGTATCGCAGCAGTAAGAAGTCCTTCTATCTCGGCACCCCTGTTTTCATTAACCGCTTTATCAAGTTCATTTAATACCGCTTCTACGTTCATATGATCTCCATCTTGTTATGTATTAATTTCTACTTATTTGATCTTAACCTTCTGTAAAACCACAGCAGCCTGTATTGAAGGATAAATCTTCCGGGAGACTTTAAGTGCATATCGGTGTATTTCTGTTCTTCCGCGTCAATACGGGTTTTATAATACTTGTTATCTTTAAAATCAGGTAATTCTCTTACCAGTCCTTCGCCTATCAATCTTACAAATTTCCTGTCGACCTTCTTCGATTCTCTCACATATGAGAACACTGTATTGAGATAATACAGCATGATAAACTTAAAATCGATCTCTTCTTTAAACTCATCGTAATATCCTCTCTCTTTGGCATCACGGAGCATAAATAACGCCGCTTCCATTCGGTCGGCACATCTTTCCTTGGTGATCGTATGGACCGTAGATGTATCATGCTGGTAATAATAATAAAGAGGCTCTTTAACATATTCAAAATGCGAAGCGGTCACAAGGTATGAATTACCGATCGCATTGTCTTCATAAAAGATGCCTTCCGGGAAGAAAAGCTTCTGATTCATGATCCGATCGCGCTTAAAGATCTTAACGCAAAGGCTTCCGCCATCTAATATAAGGCTTTTGATACGTGCGTTATTTAAAACACCGACCTGATCGTCCCTGCTGTTGGGAACAACCTCACCGACCTCAAAGGAATGATCGCGTACAAAAGAAAAATCACACCCCACTACGTCAGCTCCGGTCTCTTCGGCTCTTTTTATGAGCTTTTCATACATATCGGGGGCCGCCCAGTCATCGCTGTCGATAAAGCCTATCCATTCACCTCTCGCTGCATTAAGACCTTTGTTCTTGGCGGTTCCCTGTCGGCCGTTCTGCTCAGATTCGATCACCACAACCTTTTCCGGATATTTCTTTTCGTATTCCCTAAGAACCGAAAGCGAATCATCCGTTGAACAGTCATCCACCGCAACGATCTCATAATCCCCGATCGTCTGATCGATGAGAGAATCCAGACAGAAAGCAAGTTTCCCGTCGGATGCCATGTTATATACAGGTACGATAATACTTAACTTCACCTTGACCTCATTCCTTATGCCCTTTATATCATCGGCAGATCATAAAAAAGTATTCAAAAATACGTGTAAGTTAAATGTCGATTAAATTTCCTATTGCGGAATCTTAAGCTTTTCCGCCATTTTAACGAGTTTTTCTTTGTTGACTTTACATACTTTTCTGTCGTAAGTATAAAGACCGTTCGTCTCTTCCTCGACATCAAATGCCTGGGTATATACCGAACCGCAAACTCCGTCTTTGATCCTGGGGATTATATCTCTTTCGTAAAGTGCAACTATCGCGTCCGTAAGTTCTTCGCCCGACTTACAACTTGTATATCCGTAACTTGCATATTTAGAATATGAATGTTCTTTAACCTTATAAGACATTCCTCCGAATTCCGAGAACACGATTGGGCGTCCGTTATAAGGTGTAGGCTTCTGCCAGAAATAGATATGATAGGAGTCCACATCGTTCTTTTGCTGCCAAAACCACCCGGAGGTCGAATCTATAACGCGCGTTTTCTCTATTGTCTTGGCCCAGTCGTACAGCATATCAGACTCAAACTGCCCCCAGCCTTCATTAAATATCGTGAAGTAAACTATGCAGGGGAAACTGTAGAGATATGTGATCGTATCTTCCATGTTGAGTGCAAACTCGTTTTTTTGCGAATCGGATACGCGTGCCTTGGTATCGTCAAGGCTCTGGAAGCCGAATGTTGGTAATGCCGTGTTTTTAAAATATTTGTAACTGCCGTTATTTACAACATCCTGGAATACCAGCATTCCCAGTCTGTCGCATGCTTCATAAAAACACTGCGGCTCTATTTTGATGTGCTTTCTGATCGTATTAAAACCGAGTTCCTTGATCCTTAAAATATCTTCCTCGTAATCCCTTTCGGTATTTGGAGTATATATACCTTCCGGGAAATACCCCTGATCCAGTATCGCATGAAAAAAGAACGGCTTATCGTTTAGCAGTATTCTCTTTATACCGTTCACTTCTTCTATACGAACGGTTCGTAGTCCGAAGTACGACGATACCTCATCGTGTTTTGTCCTTATCTTTATCGTATAAAGTTTTGGATTATCGGGAGTCCACAGAACGGGATCTTTTATATCGATATGAATTAGATCGTATGCTGTTCTCTCGCTGTGGATAAGTTTATCGCCGTCATATATCTCTATTTCGTAATCATTGGCTTCCGAGTCGATATTTACATCTATTCCGGTAAGGGACGGAACGATTTCAAGCGTTTTTATATAATCTTCCGACACACTTTCAAGCCATACCGTCTGCCATATTCCCGAAACGGGAGTGTACCACATTCCGCCGCTGTGCTTTTTTTGCTTGCCGTAGGCATAGAAATGCGAAAGCGTATCGGTAACCGCCACCTTAAGTGTATTGGTCGCTCCCGGCTCTTTGTTAAGCGCTTCCGTTATATCAAGCGAGAAAGGAAGATACCCGCCGGCATGATCGCCGACCGGTTTATCGTTTACGAATACTTCACAGGTCTGATCGACCGCTCCGAAATTAAGTAACACCTTATCTTTAATTTCAAATTCCGCCGGAATTGAAAACGATCTCGTATAAACATTGAACTTATTGACACGACCCTTATGTCCCGAATTACGCGATTCGAGAGGATACGGAACCGTCACGCCGTTATCCCACTTACCGTTTAAACAAAGATAAGAATCTCTTTTAAGCTGGGGGCGGGGATAGCGTGACATCGGAATCTCATCAATCTTTGACTCCATTGTGAGATCGTTATGTATTTTTCTTATAAAAGGAATATTGAAAAGCATTACAGGTGACCTCTTAGTTCTTATTGCCCGTTACGTAGCAGTCATATCTTACGCTGCTTCCGTTTATAGAGTAGTCAGGCTTCCTTTCTGCCAGAAAATTGCCGTTTTTAGGACGTTTTACCACAACCCGCATTGCGGCAAATGTTAAGGCTGCATTTAATAATTCCCGTTCATTTTCGCATGGTTTCTCAAGTCCGTGTATGAACTGGAACTTCTTTTTGACCTGCGCGCTCTTGGTCCTTTCGGGAAACATAGGATCGAGATACACTATGTCAGCTCTGTTATCCGGTGATCCCATATAAGTAAGTGAATCCGTATTGAACGTGCTCATGCGGGCTACCACCGGATTAAGTTCCGGATCATCAAGTGCCCTTTTAAGGGTGTCTTCGAGCAATGCATAGACGGTTGTGTTCTTTTCACACATATCCACCTTATATCCGGCGGCGGCGAGTAACAGCGAATCTTCTCCGAGGCCTGCGGTCGCATCAAGTATCGTTAACGGCATTTCGGCATTTTTAATCTTAACGGCCTTAACAAGCATTTCGTGGGAAAGGTTGGCATGCGTAAGCCTTTTCTTTAAAAGCGTAAAATCTCCGCAGACGCTTATCTTACCCGATACAAGCGACACTTTCCCATCGATCATTTCAATATGTGATGGTATGATTTCACTTTTTTTAGCATCCATAACAGTTCAAAATTATTCAATGAATTGGAATTTTTTCTCTTATTGCAAATTATACCACAAATGGCAGTTTTAAATGTAGCCATTATAAAACCGGTCGCTATCACGCGACCGGTTCGTTCAATCGTTTTATTATTTTCATTATTATTCATTAACTGAATATGCCTGCAATGCCCCAGTCCATGTTGACACCAATAAGACAGAATGATCCATATATTTGCGAGAATCTTCCAAAAAAGCATCTATTCCATTGGCGTCCTCGCCTTCTATTTTTTCGTACACCACTTCTCCACCTGCGTCAAATCTAAAAACTTTGCAACTATAGTAATAGTTAGACTGTTGTGCTTCAGGAGGATAGTATTCCAACAAGTAAACTTCTCCGGCTAATGGACAGAGGTAAAAATTTATACGCCCCGCACGGGAATATCCCATACCATGTTCATATATGTATACTCCTTCATGGGATAACACACGCAATACCCCCACCCCGGCAATATTATTACCGGGCAGCGTTCCCCACCACACCTGTATATCATCATATAGATCATCGCCGTCGATATCGCACAGACAGTGCATTACTTCACCATCATCAAAAATAGCATTAACACCCTCTATATCTGCCGGTTCCATCTGATCAATGTCGTAATCCAGTTCAACTTTCTCATAATTGGTAAACTTCATCGGAAAATCCAAATAATCATCGCCGATTTCCACTCCGGATTCATTATTTACCGCCTCACTTATTTCCGGATCTGGTGGGTTTTCCTTGTCCGATATATTCTGTACATTGGATTGATGTGCTATTACACCGTTGTTATCATCAGATGCACTGCAGGCATATAGCAAAAGAGATATGAGTACTATCGCCATTTTCCCAAATAAAAACTTTAGGTTCTTATATAAATCACATAAAAGCATCTTTTCCTCCTTATTTCGTTATATAAACAATAACGATTCATCAGAGGTGCTTTGTTACATTTTCAGATACATTTTTCAAAAAAGCTCAATCCATAATTCAGCCCAAACGACACAATTAATAAGGCAACATATCAAGGATATCCTCTACAGCTAAATTATCTGAATCTATAATAAACAAGCAATCTTCAAATTCATAATATGTTGTTACATAACCATCGAAATGACCATACATTTTTACTTCTCGCCCTTTATAATTTATTGTTTTATCCCAATCGTATTCAGAATCCAAAACCAAGCGTAAAGAGTCCGTGACCAGCATCTGCTCCCAAATTATCATTTCGCCGGTTGCATTCTCAAATTCAATGTGCAAATATAAATCTCCTTCTTGCCTATACAATTCATTGTATCCATCCGGTACGATACTGGGTTCAATAGGAGAAAAAGCACCGCTTTCCACCTCCTCTTTTACAAAAAAACTGTATACCATGGATCTCTTAAACGCTGTCACAACCGAATTATAAAATGATAAATGTATCGCTATCGATGTATTAGATATTAAAAAAGCTAAAATAATAGGTATCAACGAACCCAAGATTACTTTTCGCATAGTTAACGGAACCATATACCAATATTTCAGCCTTCTTTCTTTCCGAAGAAGTTTATCCATTTTTATTTCAAACTTATTTGAAAAAGAATGTTCGTTTTTATCAGTTTTAGGATAGTCTGCTTCTATTTGATTATCAATCCGAGGCATAACATTGTATAACAATTCATCATTTACTATAATAGGATCCATTCAAAAATTCTCCTTATCTAATTCTTCTTGCAATTTAATCTTTCCTCGTGCTATTCTTTGCCGTACAGCTGATGCAGAAATATTAAGTAACTTAGAAATCTGTTGATCAGACAATCGCGCCGAGTACTTTAGTGTAAATACATCCTTATACTTACTTGGCAATCTATTGAGCGCGTTAAAAACTCTATTTTCAAGGTTATCAACAAAATCAGGTGCATAGCTCAGTGTGGTTTCCATTTCATTCAAAGATACCTCTTTCTTGCCAATCCGCTTCCTTTTACGTATAATATCTATCGATGCGTTTTTTACAACTTGTATCAGGTAATATCTTGTTTGAACATCAGACATCCCTTTAATCGTCGTTACTTTATCAGCAATCTTAACATATGCTATTTGAACGGCATCCTCAGCAAGATATGTATCGCCTAACATATCGAACGCAATTTTATACAGTAAAAACCGGTATTTCATATACAACTCTTCGAATTTTCCCAAATCATCAGCGCAATCAAATGTCAATATCAAAAACATAGTACTCCGATTCCCGACTCATACATAATAATTGAAATGGATTATTATACATATATAAACTTATGTCAAGGTCGATGTATTATTTTGCAAGCAAATGTGGTATCATATTAAATGCTTATATTCATTTTCATAAACTGGCTGTTATGAAAAGTTTTTTATATGATCATCACAGGAG
>Ga0310691_10008679_pt1 | contig 10391 bp, 7 predicted proteins | sample 176DNAGHGlowgp2_FD_203887 | JGI IMG/M metagenome (GOLD analysis project Ga0310691, IMG submission 203887) | Sheep rumen microbial communities from Palmerston North, Manawatu-Wanganui, New Zealand - 1766 DNA GHGlow gp2 (v2) (version 2) | ecosystem: Host-associated > Mammals > Digestive system >...
TTTTTTTAAGTGCTTTGGATTTAAAAGACGATTTTGTTGAAAAATTATTAAATTATAATCCTAATTTATTACATAAAAATCATAATCAACAAGATATTTTTGAATTTTTGAACTTTTTTTTAATTGAACAAAGAAAAAGTTTTAATAGAGAACTAATTAAAAAAGAAAAAATTAAATATGATAAAATTTTAAATTTGTTGAAAAAAAAAGCACAAATTAACAATAGTGAAATTGAAGATTGATTTTAATAAACAATATTTTTATTATTTTAATTAAAAATATAAATTTAATATTATTATTTTAAAATTTAAAATAAATAAAATTAAAATAAATGAATAATAATTATTCAAATGATGAAAATTTTGATGAAAATAATAATATCGATAATAATTTAAATTATTCAAACGATGACAATAATTATTATGACATGAATAATAACAATGAAGATAATAATAATAATAATAATGAAAATAATATTGAAATAGATTTAGATTCACTTAATCAAGAATTTGATAATTATATTTCAAATTTAAAAAAACAACTTCAAATCGCAAAAAATGAAAGAAAACAATCTGATAAAAATATAGTTACAATTAAACATAGAATTGATTTATTACAAAATCAAGAAAAATATGTTATTTTACAGTTTCAAAATACAAAAGACAAAATTGAAAAAATTTTACTAAATCGAACTAAAGCAGAAGAAAGATTAAAATTATTAAATTTCAATAATAATTATGTTAATAATAATAATAAAAGATTCTCAAAATCAAATTCAGTTAATTTCAAAAGAAGTAATAGTTCATATTATAATAATAATAGTAATAATAATAGTTTCATAACTAAAAGAAAAAATAATTTCAATGGAATCCATAATAATATTAATAATAATAGTTTTAAAAGCAATAAAAGTAATAAAAATAGAAATAAAATGAAAAACGAAGAAAAAGAAAAGTTAAAAAGAGAATTAATTGAAAAATTAAAAGAAGATGAACAAGAAAGAATTAGATTAGAAAATGAAATCGCAAATATTGAAAAAGAAGAATATAATTTATTACAAGGATTTTCTAATAATATGAACAATAATAATTAATAATTATTAATATATAATATTTTTATATATAATTTAAATAATATTTTTTCTAAAAATAAATTTTTTAATTGTAAATAGTAATTAATAAAATAATATTAAAAAAATATATTTTTAAAAAATTAAATATATTTAATAGAAATAATATATTTATTATTAATATTTTATTTTTATTTATTATATTTTTTTTAACTTATATCAGGAGCTTCATTATCTTTTTCTTCTTTATCGGCGTATAATTCTTCTTGTTCCAAATTTTCAGGATGTTCATTATTATCTTCTTCTTTTTCATTGTTTTTATTACTATTATTTTCATTGTTATTATCATTATTACTTTTATTATCTTCTTTTTCTTTATTATTTAATTCTTCTTTTAATTTTTCGAGCTCTTCTTTTGCTTGTGCTAATTCATCTTCGACTCCTTTTAATTCTTCTAATTCTCTACTATCATTTTCAATTGCAGTTTTAAAGTTTTCAATTTCTTCTTGTAATTTTTCATTTTGTTTTTTATAATCTTCAATTCTTTTTATCATTTTATCATATTCTTTTTTTTGTTCACTTTGTTTTTGTTCTTCTTTTTTCTTTTTTTCTTCGTTACTTTTTGTAAGTTCTTCTAATTCTTTTGCTCTTTTTTCTTCGTTTTCTTTTTTTTCATTTTCTTCTTTTAAAACAACTTCTTCAAATTCTTTTTTTTTATTTTCTAATTCTTCTTGAGCTTTATTTGTTTCGTTTTTAAGATTTTCTATGTTTTTATTTAAATCTTCAATTTTTGAGTTTAAAGAATTTTTTTCGTCTTTTAAACCATTTAATAATGTTTGACATTTTTCAATTTCTTCTTGATTTACTTTATTTTCTTCTTCTAAATTTTTTATTTTTTCATTGTTTTCTTGGTTTATTATTGTGTTTTCTTGTTCGAATTTTTCTAAATCTTCTTCTAATTTTTTTAATTTTTCTTTGTCTTCTTTTTTTTCTTTGCTTGAAATTTTTAATCTATCAATTTTTTCATTATTGCTACTTAATTGTTCATATAATTTTTTATTTTCTTCTTCTAATTTTTTATTTTCTTGTTTTAAATTTTTAATGTCTTCATTTAAATTTTTGATTTTTTCTTTATTTTCATTGATTTCTCTTTCTTTATTTTCTTTTTCTTTTTCGAAATTATTAACATCATTTTTTCTTTTTTCGTATTCTTTTTCTTTATTTTCAGTTTCTTCTAATTCTTTTTTTTTTTTTGACAATAAATGTTTTTTTTTTTTTAATTCTTTTTCTAAATTAATATTATCTTCTTCTAATTTATGTTGATTTTCTCTGTATTCTTCAATTTGTTTGTTTAATTCTTCGTTTGTTTTTTTCGATTTTTTACTTTCCTCTTCATAATATTTACATTTTTCATTCCAATCATTAATTCTTTCTTCGTCTTTTTCTAAAATATTATTCATTTTTTTAATAACTTTACTTAATTTTCTTAAATCGTTCGTTTTATTTAAAATTTCTTTTTCTAAAACAACAATAGTCGAACTTTTGGCTCGTTTTTTTAAAGAATCGAAATCTTTTTTTGTGTTTTTTAGTTCATTTTTGACTTCGTAAATTTCTTTTTTTAATTGAATTTGTTTTAAAGCGTTTTTTAATTCTTTTTTTTCTTCGTCTGTTGGTTTTGCATTTTCGATTTTTTCTCTTGCTTCTGCTTTAGTGCAGGGTTCATTAGGGTCGATTTTGAGAACTCGTTCAATGAGAGCTTTGTTTTGTCTATTATCTTCTAATAATTTTCCGAATTCGATTTTTAATTCATTGTATTCTTGTTTTTTATTATTAAATTCAGTTCGAACGTTAATCAATTCTTCTTTCAAGTTTAAATTGTCTATTAAATCCGGATTTTGATTGGGATTTATTTGAGAAGTCGTCATCGGTTTTTGATAACTTGTGCTATTGAAAAAATTGTTGTTGTTCTTCGGAACGGAAGTTTTGTAAAACGAAGCCTTTGTTCTTGACACGGCGAGCGGCGCGAGTTTTTTTCGGTTTGAATTGTTGAAAGTTATGTTTTTTTGGTGGGTTTTATTGAAATTGGATTTTGATGTTGCATTTAAATTGTTTGTTGATTTTGTGTTTTCATTTTTTGTGCTATTTTTATTATTTTGAGAGGAATATCGATTATTTTCGGATTGAGAAACGTTGTTTTGATTTTCTTGAGGATTATTTTGTTCATTGTTTGTTTCTGGATTGTTTTGGTTGTTTTGGTTTTGAGGGGCATTTTCTTGATTAGAAGTTTCATTTTTTTCTGACATTTTTTTAATTTGTTATTTTTTATTTATTTATTTGAAATAATAATAAATAAATTTTTTTTTAAAAAAAATAAAATTAATTATAATAAATAAAAATAATTAATATTTATTTACAATATTTTTTTATTGTTATTTTTTTTTTTATAAAGAATTTAATCGATTATGTTTTATTTTTATTTTATTTAATAATTTTTTATTATTATTAATATTAATATTGTTATTTGTGGTTTTTTTTTCATAGAAAATTACTGAAGGAATATGTTTATCAATAATATTAAATTTTGGATAGTACATTCTATTATCAATATTACTACTTTTTTTTTTATTAAATTGAAATTTATTGCTTTTTTCTTTTAATTTTTCTAATCTGTCTTCATATAAATTGTATTTTTTTTTATATTTAATATTTTGAAAAATATCATTTTCATCAATTTGTTCGTTGTATTCTTTTTTTTTATAACAATTTATAAATTTATGTTCGAAATTTGGAGAATTCAAATATAAATCTATTCTTTTTCCTCCTAATTTAAATATTTGATTTAAATTCTTTAAATATGGACTTATTTTTGGTAAAATTTCACTACTTGTGCTTTTGATTAAATTATAAAATTGGTTTTGATTGTTTTTTTTATCACTTTTTTCTAACATTTTTTGTTGCTTTAATATTTGAATTTGTTCGAGTTCATTTTCATCGTTGTAATTAATTTCGCTGTTTTTTAAACGTTTTAGCATTAAATATGGATTTGTTTGTTGATTTGTATTGAAAAATTTTTCATATGATTTTAAATTATTACTATATTTTTTATTTTTAAAATTAAGCATTTAATAATTTATAATAATAATTTTTTTTTTTATTCAAATTATCACACTATTATTATTATTCAAAACATAATTTAAATTTTAACTTTAAAAAAATATAAAATTAATTATAAAAACAATGAGAAAATACAACAAAGACAAACAAAAAACATACGAAATTAAAGGAAATAGTTCAAATTACAAATCCAACTATAAAGACAGTAAAAATATTGACAACAACACATCATCTGAAAAAATATTAAACTTCACTTTATTCAACACAAAAATCTTAGATGAAATCAATTTAGCCAGAACAAACCCAAGCACTTATGCTGCAAAACTCGAAAGAATTTCAACCACAATTCACAACAATAAAATAAAAGTAGGTAACAAAGAAATGAAATTACAAGAAGGTTCAAAAATATTCGACGAAGCTATTCAATATCTTTTAAACATTTCTCCAATCGAGCCTTTAATAATAGAAGAAGGTTTATGTCAGAGTGCGGAAGAATTATTATCAGTGTTAATTATTCAAGAAGGAGTGAATATGAGAGATTTGCAAAGCAACATTTATGATTTAGAAAAGCGATTGGATCATTTTGGTGTTTATTTCGGAGAATTTTGTGAATTATTAGATTACGGTTGTCTTGACCCTGAATTTGTGGTGATTAATTTCATTTTGGGCGACGGAGATGAATTTCGAAAGGATAGAAAAATTATTTTTAATCCTGATTTAAAATACATGGGAATTACTTCTGGAATTTTACCCAGTTCGAAAAAAGTTACTATTATTAATTTCGTGCAGTTTTATTATAAACCGGGAGAAGAAATTCCTGAAACTACTATTGAAAGATTCACCTATCATCCGAATATGAAAGAAAAAATCAGACAAATGAAAGAACAAAGTGCTGAAAATTTTTATGATAAAAGAGACCAATATAAACAACATTTCGAAATGTTCAACACGAGCACTGAAAAAAGTATGAGAAGCATCAAAGAAGAAGATGAAGATGTCAATAATGGAAAAAAAGTTAAAAAAATCAAAAAAATCACCAAAAAAATTAAAGATAAATTAACTGGAAAAGAAATCATTACTGTTAAAACTATCATTACGTATAAAGATGGAGAAGAAGTCGTGGAAAATTATATTTTATAAAATTTGATATATAAATGATAATGAATATTTAATTAATAAAAATTATAATAAAAAATATAAATATTTTATTATTATTATTATTATTATAAATTACATAATAATTTTTAAAGAGAATTTATATTTAGAATATTATTATAAAAAATTTATTTTTAAAAAAAATATAATTTTTTATAATAAATAAATAAATAAAATCAAAATTTATTATGTTTTCAATTTTATTTTATATTAAAGTATATAAATAATATATAAATAATAATAATAAAGAAATATTAATATGATAATTATTATAATATTTTATATAATAAAAAAAATTACTTTTTATCTGAATTAGTTTTTCTAAAAGAATTATTACTTGTAATTTTTTTACTATTATTTTTGGAATTTTTTCCTAAATAATTTCCACCATTAATATTATTATAATTATTATTAGAAATTTTTCCTTTTACACTATGTCTTTTATTACTTGATAAAAAGCTATTATTATTAGTATTATTATCACTATTATTAACAATTTTTTCGAAATATTTTTCAATTTTTAAATATTCATTTCCAAATTGAACAAAAATTTCATCATTTTCTAATTTTATTTTGAATTTTTGATTTCCGAATTTATATTCATAATCATTAATTTTACTTAATTTAATATTTGTATTTTTACTTTGAAAATCTTGAATTAATTTTTCAATTTTATTTTTTTCAATAATCTCGCTATTATTAATTTCTTCATCTTCATCATCATCTTCTTCTTTGTCTTCGTCGACTTCTTTAATAGCTTTAATATTGCTAATTTCATTATTAATAATCATTTTATTATTATTAATATTATTATTATCGTTTAAATTTTCATCTTCATTTTCTTCTTTTATTTCTTTTTCGTTAATATTATATCTAAATAAAACCGCTTTTAATCTTATTCGAGAATCTTCATCTTCTTCATATGCTTGAGAAATATTACCATAATTATCAATGAAAGTTTTTATACAATTTATTAATAATTTTAATTTGCTTTTGTCGTCTAAATAATATTTATTAAAATAATTTTGCAATTCGGTTAAATCAAAAAATGCTTTAAAAATGTCTGTTTCTATTTTTTTTGAATTTATTAATTTTTTTGTTATATCGTTTATTGTATTTTTTTTTACTACAATGAAATTTTTATCGTCATTTTTTTGCTCCATTGTTATTAATTCTCGGTATTTTTTACATGTTAATTGATATTTATCTTGATTTTTAAATAAAATACGTTTTAAAATATTGTTTTTATTTTGAACTGATAAAATTTTATTTTTTATTAAATCTTGATATTTTATTAATAATTTTAAATTATACAAAATTTTATCTTTAATTTCTTGAATATTTTTATGTAATCCATTGTTTTTTGAATAATTTTCTTCATCGAATTTTATGTTATTACTTAAAAAAGTATTTTTGATTAAATAAATTTCATTATCAATTTTATTATCATTATTATCATTATTATTATTTATTGAATCTAATAATTCAGATTGAATAGTGCTTGTATCTGTAGGATCAATAAATTCTTCTGGTATTTTTTTTTTATTTTCTTCATCGTCATTTAAACTTGAATTATTATCACTATTATTAGAATTTTCATTACTATTATTACTTAAACTTAATTGATTATTTAATATACTTTCTAAATTTGGATTACTGAAATTTTGACGATCTTCTATAGTTGAAAAATTTTGTATTTCTTTATTATTACTATCATTAATTTGAGGAATTTGTCTACTTTTTGCTTTTTTATATATAAAATTACTAATATTTACATTTTTATTATTTTTATTATTATTATTATAGTTTGTAAGATAATTATCAAAATTATATTTCAAAGGTTTTTGATAAAAACTATTTGAATTTAGTAATTTTTTTTTATTATTGTCACATAAACTACTTCTCGCTGATTTTATAAATCTACTATTGTTATTTTTATCTTTTTTGTTAATATTTAATTTTTTATTAAGTTTACTTTTATTAATACTTTCTCTATGAGAATAATTTAATGTATTATTCATAAAATTTTTATAATTATTTTTTTTATATGAACTATTATATTTACTTGTATTTGTAGAAGTATTATTGAAACTTGAATTTATATTATTTGTTTTTTCATAAATAAAATTTTTGTTTTTTTTTTCAGTTGGAGGCGTTTTAATATAATTAAATTTATTACTTAAAAAAATATCATCATTATCAATTAATAATTTAGTTCTAAAACTTTTTTTTTCATTTGGGCTTAAAATATTTTCATTATTAGGTAAAGTATTGATTCTTTTATTATTATTAATATTGAGAGTTTTATTGGTAAACGAAATTGTATGTTTTAAAGTATTTTTACTGCTAATATTATTTTTTTCTTTAAACGAATTAGTATTATAACTGGTATTAATATTATTATTGTTTAAACTAATTAAATGATTTTTTTTATAATCTCTAATAATAAAAGATCTATTGTTTTTCATTTTAGAAATAATGTCAATACTTGCATGAATAGTGAAAAAAATATCAGTTGCGTTAATAATAGAGCCAAATAATTTTCTTTTGGTAGAATCTAACATTGTAAGACTATATTTTTTGGTTAATTCTAAAGTTGTTGAAGGATTAATATTTTTGATAAAAGAAAAGGGAAGAATTATGTCAAAAACACCAATTAAATCATTGTCATTTGAATTAATTATTCGAACATTGTATTTTAAATCTCTAGTAACGTTTTTTAAAGAATGAGTAATTATTTCTTCTGATAATGAATTTAAATTAATTTGACCTATGTTATTTAATTCATATTTAAAAATGCATAAAAATTTATCAAAAGGAATGTCAAGAGTATTTTCTAAATTTTTATTAAAAAATTCATAATTTATTATTTGAATTGTGATTTTGCAATTACTCATATTTTTTATTTAATTATTTATAATATTCAATTTAATTTTTATTATTCTTGTAAAAACAAAATAATTAAATAATTTATTTTTTATTTTTAATTTTTGGTTTTTATTATGAAAACTGATATTAAAAACAATAAAATTAAATTTCCAAAAATTCCCATAAAAAAAAACAAACCAAAATCATTAACAAAAAGTCCTTCAAAAAAAAGTTATTCTTCAATTAATAATAGTAATAATATTAAAATTATTAATACTGACACTAATTATAACGATAATAATAACAAAATTAATGAAAAAAAATATACAAAAGAACGTTTAAAGAAAATAAACGAAGACCGAAAAAAAAGATTAGAAAAAGATAAAGAACAAGCAAAAGAAGAACATGAAACATATAAAAAAATTTATAATGAAGCAAAATTAAATAATTTCAAATTTTCTAAAAATAATTCATCTTTAGATTCTTTAAACAATAATAATATTATTAATATTTCATCTAAAAAAACTCGAAACATTTTAGAAAATAATGGAATGTTTGAATGTTATAAATATTTAATTCTCCAAATTTGTAAAAATGGTTTACCTACAGGAAATATTTTTGAATATGCGAGTTTTGTTGTTAAACAATTTGAAAAAAAATGGAAAGAAAAAAAAATGAAAGAAAATAAAGAAAAAATTGAAAAATATTGGGAAATGAAAGAAAAAGATGCTGGAAGAATATTAAATAGAAGTTTAGATCAAAGACAAATGAATTTATTTATTAAAAGTTTAGATAGATCAAGAAGTAGTAGAAGAGTCAAAGAAAATAAAAGTGCTAATAAAGATATTTATATCAATAATAGTGTTGAAAATATAAATAATAATCATAAATTACATAGAAAAAAAAGTTTCAAAGATAAAATTCCAAAATCTCATCAAAATAAAAAACATTCTCAAAAAATAAAAAATGATTCTGATAATAATAATAATATTAACAAAGAAAATAATCTTTTTTTAGAAAAAGATAAAAATGATCTTAATAATAATAATAAAAAAGAAGAAAAAATTATTAATAATAATATTGATAATAATAAGGAAAAAAATAATAATGATAATAAAAAGTAAAAATAATGTTTAGAAAATATATAAAATAAAATAAATAATAAATTTTATATTATTAATAATAATTAAATTAATTGATATAATATTATTTTAATTTATTATAAAAAATTTGAAATAATAAAAAAAGCATTTTTTAAAATCATATTAAGTAATTAATATTAATATAATAAAATAATATAATATATAAATTCATTATAAAGTAATAATAATTAATATATTTAATTATTCTTATTTTTTAAATTAATAAAATTAAAAGTTTTATATAAAAAATATTTGAAATAAAATATCAAAAAATAAATTTATAAATATTTATTAAATTTAATTATTTTTTTTCAAATTTTGTAATGTTCTTTTATAAACAAAAATTTTATTTTTAACGATTAAAAACATTTTTTAAATAAAAATATAAAATAATTATTATTTTATATTTTTTATAATATTTTAATTATATACTAAATTTATATAAAAATATTCATAAAGAATATTTTAAATAAAAAATTTCAATAGAAAAATAATAACAAACAATCAATAATATTTACTAAATTAAGAATAAATAAAATTAAATATTTTTAATTAATTTTTTCAAATAAATTTATTATTAAAAAAAAAATAATAAAAAACAATAAATTAAAAACGAAGATAAATAACTCTTTAAATAATAAAAACACAAATAAAAATATTTCTGTTTCTAGAAATAAAAACATTCCTCCCATAAAAAAAAATACAATAAAATACAACAAAAATAACAATTTTATAAAAACTTATCAATTTAAAAATTTTTTAAATAATCCTTTAGCAAAAACAAATGATGAAATCTTTGAAAGATATTTAAAAAATAGACCGAAAGAAAAAAAATTCAAAATATTTTTAGATTCATTAGATAACAAAAATAATATTTTAGCAAAAAGAAATAACAGATATGATAATAATAATACAAAAGAAAATTTTTTAAGTCCTTTAAAAACAACTTCTTCATTTTTTTCTCAAAATTTAAAATCTCATCATAAATTATCAAAAACTTTAAAAAAAACAAGTATTCAATGTGATTTATCTCCGATTAAAAA
>Ga0310691_10008680_pt1 | contig 10390 bp, 9 predicted proteins | sample 176DNAGHGlowgp2_FD_203887 | JGI IMG/M metagenome (GOLD analysis project Ga0310691, IMG submission 203887) | Sheep rumen microbial communities from Palmerston North, Manawatu-Wanganui, New Zealand - 1766 DNA GHGlow gp2 (v2) (version 2) | ecosystem: Host-associated > Mammals > Digestive system >...
TTATACTGGCTATACTGCTCTTTGTGAAGATAGGGCTTGCGTACATGGACTACAGAGATCACGGAAAGATAGAATGGGTTCCGATAGCCATTATCTTCGGCTGTCTGCTGTTCTCACTGACGGCGCCACTGTATATATGGAGTATCGTTAATATATAAGAATTCTCTTTTATGAATCTCATAATTATTACTTTATTTGATGTAATAATGCGTTATATAACACAGAATAGCAGAATTAAAAGATAAATAATTTATTAATCATAATACTGTTGAAAATCCTCTAATTATGTGATACAATGATAAAAACATCTGTTGGAGGTAATAAAATGAGCTTCACTATTCCTGCTTTTTTGATTAAAGATGAGTACATTCAGACCCCTGTCGTATATAAGTTCTCTCGTGAAAATAAGATTAAACGCCAAAGCAGTGTGAATGAGGCAATACGCGAAATAGAAAAATTTGCTGACAAAAGTGAAGAAAACAGAGATAAGGTAATATCATGGATCAACAAAGTTGTCGAGGAAGGCAGTAAGGAAATATGCTACGAAAGAGTATTTGGGTGCGAAGAATTAATCTCAAATCCAAATGCTATAGATGAAAAGATACATACAAAATATCCTGATTGTCCCTTCAGCAGTGTTGCCACATACAAAAATAATGGTAATGTTACATTGATATATTATAAAATCCATAAGGATGAAAACTCAATTCCGGTTAGAATTTCTTTTGTCTTTTCACAATTGCTGTTATGTGAAGAATCAAGAGAAAAGGGATTTGGTGAAAAGCGTCCATACCCTGTCATAGTTGAAGTATATTTGAAGCAAGGTTTTGTAATTAGCAGACAAAAATCAAAGTCTACATTATATAAGTATTCAGAGAATCCTTCACTAATGTCAGAGGATAAAATCAATACTATTAAATTTGCAAAAGAGCGTATTGACGAAATCATAGTCATGTTAGGATTAGAAAAATTATATGATAAAGGCCAGATAAGGCATAATGTTTATAAAATGATTTATAATATGTACAAAGAGTATACATTCACTCCACAAAGTATTATTGATCAAGTTAACGCCAATCGCTCAGAAGCGGATGCTTTCGTAAAAGATATTTTCGATAAGCTTGACTTACAGAGAATTAATGAAGAAAAAGCAGTAAAAGATATCTTAATCTTCTTTGAAAAATTCCTATCCATAAACGGTAACAATGAAAATCAGTTTATGGATGACAGACAGGCTTTTGTAATACAAGTTAGTTCAGACTATGAAGAAGAGACAACACGTATTGAAACTAACAGTTCAAAGGAAAGACCGTTACAATCGACAGAAGCATTTTTTGATAGTAAAAAATCTATTGAAAATTCTAAAGTCTGTAAGAAAATGCGAATGAATTACAAGCGCACTAATCCGAAATATTTTTCGCAAAACCCTTTAATTGTAGAGTTCGGTTTCAATAAAGTTGGGTATATAAAGACAATGTCCTATGCTGAAGAGGAGGATATCCAAAATGTATTACAAGATCTTTTCAAAAACTACCCATAAGTTTGAAAGTGATATAATCAACAAATTTGACTTGTGGCTTGCGTCTTTGGCAGAAAAAGGTGGACGTAATATTACAGCATCAAGAGTGGCTAGTGAATTAAATATTGATTTTAGTACTGCTTCAGATTTACTTGTTTTTTCTGAACAACAGGAAATATTAAACCGAGTATATATAATAAGATGTCCTGAATGTGATTTTATTATTGAGAGAATTCCTGAGAATGTATTCTTTGATCCTGATACAAACATTTTGGACAAAAAGCATTTTTGTAATAGTTGTGGCGAATATTATAATGTTGATGAAGAAGATGTATATATAGCTTATGATATTGCAAAAAGGCCTGACAAAGCTGTTGATATTAATGAAACGCCTCAAAATGAGGAAAACAAAGGAAATTTTACTCAAGCTGATTCGCTTGCGAATATTGAGCATTTATACAAAATATTCTTTGCACCAAGTGAATCAGCCTATAATGAGTTATTGTCAATGATGCAAAGATTAGACGGACCGTTTGAGAATACAACTGAACAGGGACACGCCTTAGACAGTTTAGTTATGAAATTAATAGGAAATATTAAAAACAGTTTGTGCAGTACCGATATAAAGACAACAACAAATCAGATAGACTGTTCAGCTATTATTGGAATATCCACACTTTTTCCCTCTGTATTAAGGGAGCTAGAACCAAGTTTTATTATTGAATGTAAAAATGAGAAAACAAAGCCAGCTATTGGATATTTCTCAAAATTATCAGATTTAGTAATAAATAGTGATTCGAAAGTTGGGATATTGTGGACAAGAAAAAAAGCAACAAAAAGCTTTTTTGAGAAATCCTATCATACATATCTAAAGTCTGAAGCTATAATAATCAATATGTTTGATGATGATTTACATGAACTATTGGTCAAAAGAACAAATCTCTTGGATTATCTTTCTTTTAAAATATTTCAAGTTACGCATAATTCTTTTGACTCTAATTTTGAGATGTTTCATAAAAATGACGAATAAAAAACATAATGGAGAATGCAAATGCATTCTCCTTTTTTGTTTGGAGGTGACAAATGCCATACATTGCATTTACAGAAGAACAAAAGCAGACCGCCAACAACGTAGAACTTGCCGAATTTCTGCGTATGCGCGGTGAGAAGCTTGAACGCGCAGGACACGAGTACAAGCTCATATATAACGACGGCGGAGGTAAGCACGACAGCATAACCATATCTGATAACAGGTGGTTCGACCATAAGGCTCAGACAGGCGGCGGAGCTATTAAGTTCATGGAATACTTCTATGGTATGAGCTTCGTAGATGCAGTTCATAGCCTACTCGGATATGCGGTAGAGCCTCAGCAGCACAGTCCTCCGCATAAAGTGGAGACAGCAGAAAAGAAACAGGAATTCAAACTCCCCGAAGTCAATAGTGATATGCACAGAGTGTACGCTTACCTCATAAAACAGCGGCATATAGCTCCTGCGGTCATAACGCACTTTGCAAAGGCACATACTCTATATGAGGATAAGGAGCATCACAATGTGGTATTTGTGGGACTTGACGAGAACTGCGTTCCCCGACAGGCAAGCAAACGCTCCGCTTCAACCTACGGAAACAGCTTCAGAATGACTGTGGGCGGCTCTGACACCAGATACAGTTTCGGACACTTCGGCACTTCAAACAGGCTGTATGTCTTTGAAGCTCCCATAGATATGCTCAGCTTCATAACGCTTTATCCCGAAAAATGGCAGGAACACAGCTACATAACCCTGAACGGCGTATATGAGCATTCTCTGTTAGGTGCGCTTGAAACCCATGATAACCTACAGCAGATATGCTTCTGTACCGATAACGACGAGGGCGGTATCGACGGATATGAGCGGCTAAGGGACATTCTCATAGATAAGGGATATACGGATATACAGCGGTGTGCTCCCGAATACAAGGACTGGAACGAGCAGCTCAAGGCTTTAAGCGGCGAGGATGCACTCCCTGCCGTCCCTCACTTCCGCAAGAATAAGTATTATGAGATAGCAGAAAGTCTCAGAGAACTGACCTTCACCCCCTACGGCTTTATGAATGAGCTGCGTAAGGCATACAGAAGCGGCGACAATAATTATATGACCGAGCTTGCGATAACAGGCTCGGTTTTCTATTTGCAGCAGGCGGCGTATACAAGCGATTTTAAGGGGCTTTGTGCGAAGCTAAGGAAAGAGTACAGGGCGTATACCGACAAGGGCAGAATAGGGCAAAAACGGTGCGATCTGAGCGAGGTGTTCAAGGCGGTGGAGCGCGATTTTCGGCAGATGGCACGAACAAGGGAGCAGTCTGTCCGGACGGCGAAGCTGCTGTTTCAGCTTGCGGACTCAGCTTTGCGTGTTGAAGTCGAAGAATGCCGCATGATACATGAACAGGAGCAAAACGCTGAAGAATCAGAGGAAACCGAAGCGGTTATGTCTTTCGGCTAAGACAACACCCCCTGTTGTCGAGGACAACAGGCTTTGAATATACCAGTTTAATTATTAATAATAGCTGAAAAGGAAGATATGGAGGTAGAGATTTGAATGAGAAACAGATAGCTTTGCTTGTTGTACTGTCAGCAGCATTTATCGCTTTCGTTATCCTTGCCAATGTCCTGGAGAGAAAAACCATAAACGGCATAAAATCGAAGACAGTCGGTGACGGACAGTACGGAACGGCGCGGTGGGCGACAAAGTCCGAGATAAGGCAGACTTTTTCCTTTCTGCCATTCGAGCCGCAGAAATGGCGTAAGGGAGAAGCTCTCCCGACAATTCAGGGAACTGTTATAGGCTGCCGCGGAAGGGCTAATACAACGGCACTTGTTGATACTGGCGACGTTCATACGCTGATGATAGGAGCTGCGGGTGTGGGCAAGACCGCCTTTTTTCTTTACCCGAATATTGAGTTCTGCTGCGCAAGCGGAATGTCATTCATCAACAGCGATACGAAGGGAGACGTAGCTCGAAATTACGGAGAAATAGCCAAGAAATACTACGGCTACAATGTTTCTGTGCTTGACCTGAGAAATCCCACAAGAAGCGATGAAAACAATATCCTTCACCTTGTGAACAAGTACATGGATATCTACCTCGCTGACAACACAAACCTCTCTGCAAAGGCTAAAGCCGAAAAATACGCAAAGATAACTGCGAAAACCATAATCTATATAGGCGGCGGTGACAGTGCAAGCTATGGTCAGAACGCTTACTTCTACGATTCCGCCGAGGGCGTGTTAAGCTCGATAATCCTACTTTTGGCGGAGTTCGGGGAGAAGAATGAAAGACATATAGTTTCGGTTTTCAAGCTCATACAGGAACTGCTCGAGAAGTCTGCACCGAAGAACTCAAAGGACAAATACGCTATGTATTTTGCAAAGCTCATGGACAAGCTTCCGAGTGATCACAAAGCAAAGTGGCTCGCAGGAGCTGCACTCAATACGGCAGATCAGGCAATGCTGTCGGTCATGAGTACTGCGCTTTCGAGGCTGAATAACTTCCTCGACAGTGAAATGGAACAGCTTCTCTGTTTCGGAACGGCTATTGATGCGGAGAAGTTCTGCTCTGAGAGATCCGCTATTTTTATCATACTTCCTGAGGAAGATCAGTCGAAGTATTTCATGGTGTCCCTGCTTGTGCAGCAGCTATACCGCGAGATACTTGTTATAGCCGATGAAAAAGGCGGAACTCTGGATAACCGAGTAATGTTCTATCTCGATGAAATGGGAACTTTCCCTAAGATAGAGGGTATCGAAGCCATGTTCTCCGCAGGTCGAAGCCGAAAAATATCCATAGTAGCGATTATACAGAGTTTCGCACAGCTTGAGCAGAAGTACGGAAAGGAGGGAATGGAGATAATTACGGATAACACGCAGCTCACAGTTTTCGGCGGCTTTGCTCCTAACTCACAATCAGCGGAGGTGTTGTCAAAAGCATTGGGCGAGAAGACTATCCAGAGCGGCTCTGTATCATTGGGCAAAGAGCATTCCCAGTCCCTGCAGATGATAGGCAGACCGCTTATGACGGTGGACGAGCTGAAATCTATGCCAAAAGGTCAGTTCATCGTTATGAAAACAGGTACTCATCCGATGATATCGCCGCTGAAGCTGTACTTCAAGTGGGGCATTAGCTTTGAAAAACCGTTCCTGCTGCCTGATAAAGGTGCGAGAAGGGTAGAATATATGTCCCGTGATAAGCTTTTTAAAGCGGTTGAGCAGAAGTATCCGCAGAAAAAGAAAGAGCCTCCTGTCGAGGAGTATGAGTTCCACGAAGTGCAGGAGGCAAAGCCAAAAGTAAAGACAAAAAAGGTCGGTGATAATAATGATAGTGCCTGATAAAATATACCAATTGCGCCTCTCAGCTACGGAGATAAACGTGTATCAGTATCTATGCAGCAGAGCCAATAAGCAGGGAGAATGCTTTCCCTCGCAGACTACTATAGCCAAAGCCGTGAATATGAACAGGTCGACTGTGAATCAGGCGATAAAGCGATTGGAGGGAAAGAAGCTGCTTATAATTGAACAGCGCAAGCGCAGCAACGGCGGCACTTCCTCAAATCTGTACAGGATAGAGGTGATATAGAGTGTTCGGTTGGATAGAAGATGTGACAGGCTTCATCGAGGAAAGCATCAACACCTCCCTGAACAATCCTGTCGGGATTATTACAGAGGAATCAGTAAAGCTCATATTCGATATGTTCTTTGATTGGCTCTATTTCATGATATATGATGCAATAGCCAGCCTTTTTACGGTCATCGACGAGACTACAGCTGACATATTCGATATCCCCTGGGTAGATGCATTTATAATGCTTTTTCACCATATAGGGTGGATATTGTTTGTCTGCGGACTCATAGTTGCGGTATTCGATACAGCTATAGGATATGAGAACGGTCAGGCGAATATAAAGGGAACGTGCCTTAATGTGCTCAAGGGCTTCTTTGCGGCAAGCCTGATAACAATTGTTCCTCAGAGGCTATATTCGTTTTGTGTTTCGCTTCAGCATACATTTTCGGTCGACCTTACAAGAGTTATGCTCCAAAACAGCACGACGGACATCATGGAGGCAGCGACTTCGGTGATAGATTCTCTGAGCACAGACGTATCCCCTTCAAGTCTGTTTTTCATCATCCTGTTCGGATACTGCGTGATAAAGGTAATACTTGCAAACGTGAAGCGCGGAGGGATACTCCTCTGCCAGATAGCAGTCGGCTCGCTGTATATGTTCAGCGTCCCGCGCGGATATACAGACGGATTTGTCGGATGGTGCAAGCAGGTAATAGCGACGTGCCTGACGGCATTTTTGCAGACCTCCATTCTGTATTTAGGGCTCATTACGTTTCAGGAGCATCCGATCGTCGCAGTCGGACTGTGTCTGTCTTCGACAGAGGTGCCTCGTATAGCGCAGATGTTCGGACTCGACACAAGTATAAAGGTCAATATGATGAGCATCAGCAGTACGGTATCTATGGGCTCGCGAGCTATACGGGCTGTTGGTCAAAAATGACACAGTATAATGAAGATATTTAGTTGAATAAGGTCTTTACCTGTTGATTAATAAATAAGGGCTTTGGCATTGACACTTATGGTTTGATTGTGTATAATAAAAGTTAAATAATAAAAATATATAGCAATGCTTTGAGTTTTATCAAATAAATGGTACTAATAAGTGAAAGGAAAAAATCTGAGAGGAGGAATCCCCTATGGGTAACGGTGCAAGTAGCTACCGCCGTTTCCTTGCGGGCGATGATGAAGGACTATATGAGATAATATGCGAATATCGTGCTGGGCTGATATTATACCTTAACAGCTTTGTACAGAATATACATACAGCCGAGGACTTGACAGAAGACGTGTTTGCAGAGATTGCTATACATTGTCCGAAGTTTTCAGAAAAATGCACTTTCAAAACGTGGCTGTACGCAATAGGACGAAATATTACTGCAAAGTATCTCAGAAAGCAAAGTAAAATCCACATCGTTCCGCTGGAATCACAAGAATACCTTTCTGATGAAGAGAGTATTGAAGGCAATTATATAAAAGATGAACAAAAACGCATGGTACACAAAGCAATACATAGCTTAAATCCTGAATACCGACAGATATTATATCTGTCCTACTTTGAAGGGTTTAGCAACGAAGAAACTGCCCTGATCATGAACAAAACAAAAAGACAGGTCGAATCAATGCTGTATAATGCAAAAAAATCATTAAAATCCGAATTGGAAAGGAGTGGCTTTGAATATGAAGAATGATTATGAAATGTATCAAAGCGTGCTTTCAAGACGTGATAAATACCGCAGAAAAAAAGAGAAGCATATTCGCATGATAAAACGCACAGCTGCTTTAACTCTTGGAACAGCTGCGGTACTCGGAATAGGCATCTTCACTCACGCTATGAAGCCGCCGAAGAAGCCCACTCCGAGCCAGTCGGGTATAATAGTCGAGACTGAGACCACCTCGGCTGAGACAACGGAGGCTCAGACATCGCCGAGCACTACTGCTCCGAAGACGACAGCTACAAATCAGATGACAACTACCTTTGTTTCGACTACTGTGACTACATCTTCCACTCAGCAGACTGTGACAACAGTACATACGACAACGGTTGCGGCTCGAACGACGAGGACTGCCGTTAATACGACTGCCGCAGTGACAACATCAGTAACTGTTCAGACAACCGCCGCGATGACTACAACCGATTGTATTGCAACAAATGAGATATCTACGGGAAGTACAGAGCATATTCCGTGGAAAAGAGTATATTACGGGGACAACAACACGATTTATAGATTCTGCAGTAATGACTCTGGAACGATAACTGCTTCCGCAGATTATGTTGGAGAATACTATGGTGATGCTACCCTGGCGATTGATTCTGAACGCCAACCGTGTCAGATGTACACTTACAAAAACTTTTCGCCGCAATATGTTTGTGCTGTAAAGGAAGCGGATGACGATGAATTTGTTCTTTACACAGCATGGCCAAACTTTGAAACGCTGGGCGAATTCCTCGATGGCACGGATATCGAACATACACTTGTACTGAAATATGCGTATCATGGGTTTGGAGAAAACAATGAGGCTCAATTAGGACCTCCCATGGTTGATAACTTAATGAAAGCGTTGTCTGATAGAAGCATAGAATCACAGAAGGATTCTGTACTTCACGGTTCAGCGTCATATACGATTTATGCTGAAATACCTGAATTTGGAGAATTTGGAACGATAACACTTCTTAAAACCAAGACTGATGGATATATATCATTTTCAATTCTTGGAAACAAGTGCGTATTTAATGTCGGTGTCGATAAACTTGATGGTTTTATTAGCTCATTCACATAAAACATATCCTTATTTCACGATGGAGGTAATGCCTATGAATCATTATTTCTTTCATCTAAGTATAAATAATAAATAAAGGAGAGTGTGTTAAATGAAACCAATTATATCAAAGATTAAGAATGGAGGGGTTATTATGATGAAAAAAATGATTTCTGCTGCTTTAGCAGCAATTATGATCTCAGCTTCTGTTGTATCTGCAACAGGAAATGCCATGTATATCAGCTCTGAAAAAAACACAAGTGATTATGAGCGTATGATTGAACAACGCACAAACGATTGCACTATTATTCCCGAGGCTGCTGAATACTACAATAAAAGAAAAGGTTCAGATAAAGAAAGACCTGTAACAAATGTCTGGGCTCGGAATGGCAATGGTGTAATGTATGATGAATACATTGTTCAGATTGAGCCGATTGACGGTCTCGGATTGGCATTCGAGGGCGATGCACCGACCTCCGAGGAGCTTAATGCACTGATAAGAGATAAGTTTGAAGTGTCTGATGACAGCGCTATTGCATATAACGGAAATCCGACTCATCTTGAGAACGGAATCTCCACATCATATCTTTCGCTAAAGTTCTATTCGACGAATCATCAGGCTAATATTGAACTTGCAAAAAACATTGTAGATTATCTGAAAGACAACTATACTGTTAAGCATAGTGAAGGTCACTTTAATACAGCCGAACTTTGCGAACTTCATATCGACTGGAGAGTATTTCTTCCGATGGATAAGCTAACTGATGAAGCTATCGAAGAAATCAATACCGCTCTCAGTGCAAACGGGTATAAGGGACACTTTAATTCTGAAACAAAATATATGGTATTTGATGAAGACATAACTCAGATAGAAAAATATCAGTTATGGAACTATCTGAATTCAAATTATGATCTTGACATTGAATGGTATGGACTTGCTGAATCAACAAGTGTAGGAGGAGTTAAAGTGGACTTCCTTGCTGACGGAGTCAAAGGAGACGCCAATCTTGATGGTAAGGCAACGGTCGCTGACGCGGTAGCTATCCTCCAGCACATCGCCAACCGTGACAAGTACGGGCTCAAACAGCAGGGACTAATCAACGCCGATGTTGACGGCGAGGCAGGCGTTACAGCCAATGACGCACGTACCCTTCAAGAGTGGGACGCTAACAAGTGACACAACTCTCTTCCGAATTACCAAAACAGCGGCACCTATTATCAGGAGCCGCTGTTTTTTCACCCAATCCGATTTGATTTTCTTTTTTTCAACAAACGAAATATAGCTATGCCTTGACATCAAGAAAAGCCAATGATATAATGAAAGCAGAAAGGACGGTGTTATTATGCCGAAGAAAACAACTGAAAAGGTCAAAGCAGAAACAACACTCAATACAATAGTTCAGGTAAACGGAAAGGATATTGACGTGAGCACTATTGCTGCGGACGCATTAAAGGCTTACAAATCCGTTCATAAGAGGAAGGTTGTTAACGAATTCGTTGTTTACGTAAAGCCCGAAG
>Ga0310691_10008681_pt1 | contig 10389 bp, 9 predicted proteins | sample 176DNAGHGlowgp2_FD_203887 | JGI IMG/M metagenome (GOLD analysis project Ga0310691, IMG submission 203887) | Sheep rumen microbial communities from Palmerston North, Manawatu-Wanganui, New Zealand - 1766 DNA GHGlow gp2 (v2) (version 2) | ecosystem: Host-associated > Mammals > Digestive system >...
AGTATTGTATTACCTTTACTAGTAGGTTTATATGTAACTTCTTTTACTTCAGGTTGTGGTTTAACAGGCTCTTCAACTTTAGGAGTAATATCAGGCATCTCAGTAGGCTTTCCTCTTCCAAGATCATTAATTACTTCCTCTTCACCAGTAACTGGATTATATCTAGTCTTTGGTGCTTCAGTAGTTGGATTAACTGTTTCCCCTACCACTGGTGCATTAGCTGCATCAAGAGGTGTAGGCTCAACAACTGTATTAGTAACAGCATCTGTTGGAACTTCCACTGTAGGATTAACGCTCTCAACTGATATAGTAGGATCAACTGTCTCTATATTTGCAGTTGGATCAACTGTCTCAATTGTAGCAGTTGCATCAGCTACTTCCATTGAAGGAATCTCTGATGTTACCTCAACTGGAGTAGTCTCCATTACAGGAGGTTCAACTACAGGAGTAGTCTCTACTGCCTTAAGCGCAGGATCTTCAATTTCTGGAGTCATTATTGGTGCAGCATTAACTGCCCCTAAATTCATAGAAGTATCTTCTAAATTATTCGCAATTGGTACTAGAGGCTCATCTTTATTAATTGCCCCTAAATTAGGATTTTCATTATTCATACTACCAACTCCTATTCTAAATATGATTATAACATAGAAATGTTTCTTAAACTAGTTATTTTTTCTTGGAAGTCAGGACTATTAACTATATAGCTACCAGAAACAACCATATCGGCATCTCTACATAAACTAATAGTCTTATCTGATACACCACCATCTACATTAATTATACAATTAACTGGATAAGAATCAATCAACGCTCTTACTTCTCTTATCTTACTAGCTGTCTCAGGAATAAAAGCCTGTCCACCCATTCCCGGTTCAACACTCATTACAATAATTTCATCTATAAAAGGTAAATAAGGAACTAAACTAGATACTTTAGTATCAGGTTTAATTGCTAATCCACACTTAATAGAATAATTCTTTATCATCTCTAAATCTTTTAATATATCCTCTTCTACTTCAACATGAAAAGTAATATACTCTGCATTAAGTTCAGCAAATAAAGGAATATATTTAGATGGTTCTTGTACCATTAAATGAACATCAAGTCTCTTATTAGTAAATTCACCAATATGTTTCATTTCACTAAAAGGTAAACTCTTATTTGGTACAAATTTCCCATCCATAAAATCAACATGTATATAATCTACATCAGTTTGATCTAATTTTATTAAATCTTTTGCCACATCTTTACTACTTAAAAATGATGCACTAATTTTCATGAACATCCTCTCCTATAAAATTCAAATAATTGAGATATCTACTCTCTAATATATGATTCTCCAAAACTTCTCTTTTTACAACACATTCTTCTTCTTTTGTGTGCATACAGTCTTTATAAAGACAAGGATATTTTGAAAACTCTATAAAAGAATCTCTTATTTCTTCTTTAGAATAATTAGAAAGTTCTAATGAAGAAAATCCCGGAGTATCCATTACTTTACCACCTAAGAATTCAAATAACTCTACAACTCTAGTAGTATGTTTTCCTCTACCTAAAGCAATAGATACATCTCCTACTTCAAGATTCCAATTAGGATTAAGTTTATTTAATAAAGTACTTTTTCCAGCCCCAGTTTGACCAGTAAAAACACTAGTCTTACCTTCTAGTAATTTTTTTATTTTATCAATCTCAGTATTATAAATTACTTCATATCCAATAGACTCATAATAATCTAAATCTTTTTTAATCTTATCTAATTCACTTTTTTCTAATAAATCACTTTTAGTAATACATATTATTGGTTTAACATTATTAATTTCCATTAAAGAAATAAATTTATCTAATAGATTTAAAGAAAAATCAGGTAATTTCAAACTAGTAATTAAAAAAGCTTGATCTATATTACTTACTTTAGGTCTACTAAATATATTTTTTCTAGGACACACTTCATCAATAATCTTTTCATCCTTACGGAAAAGAACATAGTCCCCTACTACAGGAACAATATGTTCTTTTCTAAATATACCTCTACATTTACAAGGATAAATACTGTTTTCATAACTAACAAAATGTAAATCACTACTAATTTTAACAATTTGTCCTTTCATATATCCCCCAAATAAATACTATTCTCCGTTTTCCTCTTCCTCTGCAGGTTTTGGTTTAGGTTTAACAGCAACTTTAACAGTTAAATTAGATCCTCTTGCTACTACAGTATCTGCTTTTCTAGATTGATAGAAAATCTTTCCTTCAGGATAAGTATCAGTCTCTTCCTCAACAAATGAACAATTAAGTTCATACTCAGTACAGAAAGCTTTTATATCATCAAGTGAATATCCTTCTCCAACAAAGTCAGGGAACTTCTCTTCATTGTTTGCTACATAAAGAATAATAGATTCACCCTTCTTAAGCTCACTACCCTTCGCAATACTTTGATCAATAATTTCATCTTCTTCATATTTTTTATCTTTATCTTCAGGATCTTTCTTACGAACTGTTACTTCTATTTGTTTTTCTTCTAATATTTTCTTAACATCACTAGCATTTCTACCAGTATAATCTTCTATAACAACAACTTCTTCTCCAATAGATTTATAAATAGTAATTGTTGTTCCTTGTTTAATACTACGTCCAGCCTCAGGATCAGTCTTAGCAACTAAATTCTTCTTAACAATAGAAGACTCTATATTTTCAATCTTAGTTGCAACTTCAAATCCAGCATCTTGTAACATCTTCTCACAAGTAGATACTTTCTTACCTTCACAATCAGGTACTATAGCAGATTTAGTACTTGTAAGAGAAGGCATAACTAAGAATACAAAACATAATGCAAGTAAGATAATAACAAAGATAACAGCTAAAATAATAATGATTATTTTATTCTTCTTATCAAATAATGGCTCATCATCTTCATTATTCTCTTCTTCTTTTACATCTTTTGCTTCAGCCTTAACTTTCTTTTTCTTCTTATCATCATCAGTTGCTTCTACTTCTTCCTTAGCTTCCTCTTTTGGAACAGCTACCTTAGCTTTCTTTCCCTCATTTTCATTCTCAGGATATTTATATTGAAGAGGTTCTTCATTCATTCTATCATCATCTAAAGCAGTTAATAAATCCTCATGCATCTCTCTTGCAGTTTCATATCTATTTTTAGGATTCTTAGCAGTTGCTCTACGTATGATATTTTCAATACTCTGAGGAATTTCAGGATGATCCTCTCTTAAACTAGGAAGAGGTTCTCTCATATGTTTTAATGCTATCTCTACTGCATTATCTCCTCTAAATGGTAAAGATCCAGAAAGTAATTCATAGAAGATAATACCCATAGAGTAAATATCACTCTTAATAGTACATCCTTTACCACTTGCTTGTTCAGGAGGTAAATAATGTACTGATCCCATTACAGAATTAGTTTGAGTAAGTTGTGTAGCATTTAATGCCATCGCAATACCAAAATCTGTAATCTTAATTTGCCCATCATCTTTAATCATAATATTTTGAGGTTTTAAATCTCTATGAATTATATAAGAATCATGAGCGTGAGCCATACCATCGGTTAATTGGCTCATAATATCAATTGCTTCACTTAACGTCAAAGTTCCTCTTTTCTTTAAGAGTTGCTTTAAAGTTTTTCCTTCAACATATTCCATGACAATATAGTATGTTCCATCATCTTCTCCAACATCATACATCTCTACAATATTAGGATGTGCAAGAGATGATGCAGATAATGCTTCTCTTTGGAATCTTCTAACAAACTTTTCGTCATTTGATAAATCTCCACGTAGTACCTTTATAGCGACATTTCTATCTAGAATAGTATCATATCCTAAATAAACATTAGCCATACCACCTTCACCAATTGATCGTATAATTTCATAACGGTCATTTATTTTTTGCCCCTTTGTTATCACTCGTCTTCACCTTCTTCAGTACGAACTAAATAAGCAACCGAAATATTGTCTGTGCCACCCCTATTATTAGCCTTTTTAATTAATTTTTGAACTTTCTCTTCAACTGTACCATCTCCAAGAAGTACTTTTTCAATTCCTTCTCTATCAAGCATACCAGTTAAACCATCACTAGAAAGTAATATTTCAGATATATCCATATCACAATCAAATATATCAACATCAACTTCAACTGTTGCACCTAGTGCTTTCATAAGTACATTCTTTTTAGGATGAACACTTGCTTCTTCACGTGTTAACTCTCCAGCACTAACAAGTAAATTTACTAATGTATGATCATAAGTAACTTTATGTAAATTATTATCTTTCATAACAAAGCCACTTGAATCTCCTACATTACCAAATAATAAATAATCTTTAGTAAGAATTGCCATAACAAGAGTAGTACCCATTCCTTTACTCTCAGGATGAGTCTTCTCATGTTCAAAGATTAAAGAATTAATTTCATTTACTGCATCTCTAATCCAATTAACAGCATCAACCTTTGTCATATTACTAAAAGTATCTTGAAAATGTCTTCCTAAATATCCAATCGCAATATTACTTGCTACCTCACCTGCAGAATGTCCTCCCATTCCATCAGCAATAGCCATTAAATAACTGCCTTCTTCATTATGAACAATTGTAACACTGTCTTCATTATGATCCCTTACTTTTCCAGAATCTGTTAAATAAAAAGTTTTCATAACTCCTCCTTCTTACTTCTAAGTTGTCCACAAGCGGCACTTATATTACCACCGAACTCTCTTCGAATTGTTACTCCAATATTATTCTTCTTAAGTATATCATAAAATTTCATAATTTGAATAGTATTTGAACGTTTAAAATCTAAATTATTAGTTTCATTATAAGGTATTAAATTAATATAACAATTCATTCCTTTTACTAATTTACAAAGTTCTAAAGCACATTCATCTGTATCATTAATATCTTTAAGTAAAATATACTCAAAAGTAAGTCTTCTATTAGTCTTAACTAAATATATTTTTAAAGCTTCCATTACTTTTTCAATTGGATAAACTTTATTAATAGGCATTATTTGATCACGAAGTTTATTATTAGGTGCATGTAAACTAACAGCTAAATTAATTTGTAATGGAAAATCACTAAACTCTAATATTTTAGGAACTATTCCACAAGTACTTACAGTTATATGTCTAGCACCAATCGCAAGTCCTTTAGGATGATTAATAATTCTAAAGAATTGTAATAAATTATCATAGTTATCAAATGGTTCACCAATACCCATAACTACAACATGACTAATTCGCATCCCAAGTAATTTTTCAATCATAAGTATTTGTAATACCATCTCATATGTCTCAAGATTTCTAACCTTTTTTCTACGTCCTGATTCACAGAATTTACATCCCATATTACATCCAACTTGACTAGACACACAAATACTATTTCCATAATCATGTTTCATTAAAACTGCTTCAATATGTTCATTATCACTAAGCTCAAATAAATATTTATTAACATCACTATCTTCTTGAACATCAACTATTTTAAGTCTATCAATAGAAAAATCTTTTTTTAATAAATCTAATGTTTCTTTTTTAATATTAGTCATCTCATCAAATGACTCAACTCTTTTATCATATAACCATAAAAAGAGTTGTAAAGCATGAAACTTTTTAGACCCATGTTCTAAAAAATAATTTTCCATATCTTCTAATGTTAAATTATAAATATTTTTCATGTACTTCACTTCCATCTAAATTATATCATATAATGCAAAAAAGATAATCTACTCTATAGGATTATCTATTTGATCAACACTACCAAACATTTCAAAATTCATCTCTATATTTAAAGACTTACAGCCATCTCTATGACTACAAAAATGATCTAACTGATAAGTAATTTTTTTAACATTACCAGAAGAATCAACTAAGAAAGTAATTGAATCAGGCACCTCATCATAATCAGTATCTTTATCATATAAAGCTTTATTAATTGTATTACTAGATATTAAGAAATTTATTTTTATATCACCATTATCTAATTCTTCATTAGACATATTAGTAGCATCTTGAACTAATAAAGCCATATTATTTATGTCAAGAAATTCATAATAAACATAAGGATTATCTGTTTTAATCCAAGTATCTTTATCAACTAAGAATTCATCTCCATCACGGTAATAATCTAAATTATTATATTTAAATAGTTCTACATCACCATTTCTCTTACCATAATAATCATGTAATACACCATTTAAATTTACTTTATAATCAAATACAAAATTTTGACTAATTTCTCCAGGTTCATAAAGATTATTACCCTCTTCATATTCTTGATTTAAATAGTCTTTCTTACCACCTAGAAATATAACACAAAAAACTATAACGAAAAAGACAACATAAAAAGCAAAAAACACAATTGTTTTTTGCGTAGTAACTTCTTCATCTTTATTATTTGATTTTATTTTTTCTAGGAAATTTTTCACTATTCAAACACCTTACCTATAAGATTACGAGCTCCTACTCCATTTACATAACTAGAAGCATCCATTCTTTTCTTACCAAAAGGTTTAATACTTGTTAAAACTATAGCTCCGTCTAAAGTCTTAACAACAATCCCTTCTTTAATTACATCAACAATTTCTCCACACTTACCATTATATTTATTAGTAGAAATAAAACTACTATATACTTTCATCTCTTCACCATTAAATATAACATTAGCAGAAGGAATAGGACATAAACCTCTAATTAAATTAAACACATCTCTACTACTCTTAGTAAAATCAATATGCTCTTCTTCTCTTTTTATGTTATATGCAAATGTAACTTCATCTTCATTTTGTTTTTCTCTAGGATTAGTACCATCAAAAATACTAGGAAGAGTCTCAAGTAATAACTTAGTACCAGCTTCACTTAACTTATCATGAAGACTTTCTAAATTATCACTATCAAGTATTGGTACTTCAACTTTAGAAATCATATCTCCAGTATCCATTCCAACATCCATATACATAATAGTAATACCAGTAACTTTATAATCATCAATTATTGCTTTATGAATAGGTGCTCCACCTCTAAGTTTTGGAAGTAAAGATCCATGTACATTAATACAACCTAATCTAGGACAATCAAGTACCTCTTTAGGAATAATTTGTCCATAAGCACAAGTAATAATAATATCAGGTTTTAAATCTAATAAACCTTGATAATCTTTTCTAATTTTTTCAGGTTGCAATACAGGTATATTATACTTTAAAGCAAGTTCTTTTACTGGTGTAGGAGTAAGAATTTGATGTCTTCCAACCAATTTATCAGGCTGACTAACAACTCCTACAATATCATCTTTATAATTATCAATTAAACCCTGAAGTACATTAACCGCAAAATCAGGAGTTCCCATAAATACTATTCTCATCAATTACATCCCCCTAAGAATCATAAAAATACTAATTATTACACCCAATGTAATAAATAAAGATCCAACTATTAATAATATAGATACAACCCCATAAGAATTTGCAAGTTGGAAAGATTGTACTCTATAAGATTTCTCTTCTTTTACTACATCAACAGTCTCATAATAATCATCAAGCCCCAATAATTGATACTCTCCATAACGTATAACTTGATTTACAGAGATACAATTATTCTTAGGTACTAAAATACGTTCAACAATTTCAATTAAATCTTTATCACTATCTAAATAATCTTTTAATTTACTAACTGAATCATTAATAACTTTATTTCTCTTAACTAGTAATACACTAGCTTTTCTTTTAACTCTATGAATAAAATTCCATTCATCTTCAATAATCTTAATAATAGTTTTTTGATCACTACCACTAATAGAACGATTATTCATAAACCTTTTCAAAGAGCTAATCAAAGCATTATAATCTTCCTTCAAATAAAGAGCTCTGTCCTTATCGTTTCTTACTAGTATTTGATAAAGGTACCCTGGAGATGATATTGAGTAGTGACATGCCATTACAAAGTCATCAGTAAAACTCACACTATCATCACTAAAATCTTTATCAATTAAATTAATTTTATACTTTTCAAATATCTCTTTTACTTTTAATATTTTTGCATAATGATTTGGATATTTTTCAGGAATGAAATTTCTTCCTTTTATAAATTCTTCATATGTTGTACTAAAACCATGATAAACATATCCATTAACTACATAACTTTGATAGAAGTATTTTATTACTTCTCTTTTTGCTTCTGATGAATCTTCATCTTTTATTTCTAGTATAGTTTCAACTAAACGTATAAGTATTTTTGTAATACCTAAATAAACATCATCATAATCATCTATTTTTCTAAATACCTTTTCTATTCCACTTAAAAAATCTGGAAATAAAAATGGATCATCAATTATTAATTTATATTTCAAAATAATATCATAGAATAGATAAAGTGCTAGTTCGTCTTGTATCTGCATGCCATACTTAGTATCAGCATGAGCACTTTTTTCAAGACACTTAGGACTATTCTTTAAATCTTTAATAAAACTTTTAACATCATCTCTATTTAAATATTCGTCTAACACTTCATCACCTCCCAATATTATTTATTATTATAATCTAGTTTGTTGAAAAATATGCCCCAAACACCACAATAGTTCCAACTATAATTATTAATAATAATCCTATTAATAATAATTTAACAAACCAATTATCTTTATCCCAATAACCGTCTAACTTAGTAGAAGAGTCTGCCATTAATTGTTCATAGTCTTCTCTATTACGACGGTTGATATCTAACTCTTTTTGTTCATTGTTATCTTCATTCATGAGTAACACCTCTATTCTATTAATAGAATACCACAATTTAAAGCATTTGACTAGGATTAAAGTCAATATCTACCTTAACATCATTCTTATTTTTATAATGTTCAACTATCTTTTCAAAGAGTTCTCTCATATTAGTATCTTTTTTATATTTAATAATAATATTATATCTAAATATATTATTAATTCTAAAAAGATTTCCACCAGTTGGTCCAAGAATTATTACATCACTTAAATTTCTATCTAGACTTCTTCTAATTTTATTCGCCTCATCAAATAAAGTTAATGCATTTTTTCCACTTATTCTAATATTACAAATATAGTAGTATGGTGGATATTTTAATTCATGACGTATACTCATCTCTTTTTTAAAAAACTCTAAATAATCTTGCTTTGAAGTTAATGAAATAGCATAATGATCAGGATTAAATGTCTGAATTATTACATATCCATTTTTCTCTGCCCTTCCACTTCTACCAGCAACCTGACTTAAAAGTGAATACGTATTTTCACTACTTCTAAAATCAGGAATATTTAAAGATGTATCTGCGTTTATAACTCCAACTAATGTAACTTGTGAAAAGTCTAAGCCTTTCGCAACCATCTGAGTACCAAGTAAAATATCATATTCATGATTTCTAAATGCATCAATCATCTCTTCATGCATACCTTTTTTACTTGTCGTATCATAATCCATTCTAAGTATACGAGCAAAAGGATATATTTCTTTTAATTCTTCTTCAATTTTTTGAGTTCCAACACCTAAATTATTAAGAGACTTTTCGCCACACTCAGGACACTCAGTATATACTTTTTCTCCATATCCACAATAATGGCATCTCAATGTATTACTACTCTTATGATAAGTAAGAGTAATATCACAATTAGGGCATTTAAAAGTATATCCACAATTCTTACAAGTAACAAAAGAAGAATATCCTCTCCTATTTAATAAAAGTATTACCTGTTCTTTTCTCTCAAGTCTTACACCAATCTCTTCTATTAATTTTTGAGAGAAATGTCCCTTAGCTTTTTTCATTGCTTTATTCATATCAATTATTTCAACATCAGGTAATTTTTTACCATTTACTCTCTCAGGTAATTCTAAAAGTCCATATACTCCTTTTTGAGCTCTAGCCATTGTCTCTAAAGATGGAGTTGCACTACCAAGAACTACAGGACATTTATGAGTCATACTTCTTTTTATTGCAACATCTCTTGCATGGTACCTTGGAGCAGGATCACTCTGTTTATAAGATTCACTATGTTCCTCATCTACAATAATAATTCCAATATTAGAAAGAGGTGCAAAAATAGCACTTCTAGCACCAATTACGATAGATGCTTCTCCCCTACATATTCTTCTCCATTCATCATACTTTTCCCCATCACTAAGTGCAGAATGAAGTGCTGCAATTTTATCTCCAAATCTTTCTCTAAATCTATTAACCATCTGTGGAGTAAGACTTATTTCAGGCACTAAAACAATACTAGTTTTACCTTGTTTTAAATAGAAATCAATCATCTCCATATAAGTTTCTGTTTTTCCACTACCAGTAACTCCATATAATAAATAAGTCTTAGGAGAATTACCAGTTACAGTATCCACACATTTTTGTTGAAGAGGAGTTAACTCTTTTTTAACAATTT
>Ga0310691_10008683_pt1 | contig 10387 bp, 8 predicted proteins | sample 176DNAGHGlowgp2_FD_203887 | JGI IMG/M metagenome (GOLD analysis project Ga0310691, IMG submission 203887) | Sheep rumen microbial communities from Palmerston North, Manawatu-Wanganui, New Zealand - 1766 DNA GHGlow gp2 (v2) (version 2) | ecosystem: Host-associated > Mammals > Digestive system >...
ACGATACCGTGAAAGCGGCGGTGGCACGCGGTGCCGACGTGGCTATTATCGACACGGCAGGCCGCCTGCACAACCGCATCGACCTGATGAACGAGTTGGGAAAGATAAGGAACGTGTGCCGCAAGGTCATTCCCGATGCTCCGCACGATGTGATGCTGATCCTCGATGCCTCCACAGGCCAGAATGCTTTTCAGCAGGCCAAGGAGTTCTCGAGAGCCACGGAGCTGACTTCGATAACCGTCACCAAACTGGACGGAACCGCAAAAGGCGGGGTAGTGGTCGGCCTTACAGACCAGTTCGAGGTTCCTGTACGCTTCATAGGGACCGGAGAAGGAATAGAAGATTTGAAACTGTTCGACCGGGACCGTTTCGTGCAGTCCCTGTTCGATCCGGAAGATTTAAAATAAGATATGAAAGTCTCATACAATTGGCTCAAGGATTATCTTGAGATGAATCTTACCCCGGCAGAAGTTGCCGAGGCCATGACTTCGATAGGCATTGAGGTGGACAGCCTCGAAGAGCAGGAAGAGATTCCCGGCGGACTCGCAGGGGTGGTGGTCGCAAAGGTAGTGGAGTGCGAAATGCACCCTGACTCCGATCATCTCCATGTTACCAAGGTTGATGCCGGCACGGGTGAATTGCTTCAGGTCGTGTGCGGTGCGCCCAATGTTGCCGCCGGCCAGAAAGTGCTCTTCGCACAGATAGGCACCGTGCTCCCCGGAGACTTCAAGATCAAGAAATCCAAGATCCGCGGGGTTGAATCCCTGGGCATGATATGCGCAGAAGATGAACTCGGCATAGGCAGCAGCCATGAAGGTATCATGGTGCTCCCGGAGGATGCCGTGGTGGGAACGCCTGCAAAGGATTACCTGCATCTCAAGACCGAAGCGGTGATTGAATACGAGATCACCGCCAACCGCGTTGATGCGGCTTCGCACATTGGCGTAGCTCGTGACCTGTATGCATATTTGAAGTATCACAATCTTCCCGGCAAGCTCAAGTATCCGGATGTCAGCGGTTTTTGTGAGGGGAAGGAAGATGCTTCCGCAATCCCGGTTGAGGTCCTTGACCCCAGCGGAGCACCCCGCTACTGCGGCCTCACCATCAAAGATGTGAAGGTCGGCCCTTCGCCCGAGTGGCTGCAGAAGAAACTCCTCAGCATAGGCCTCCGTCCCATCAATAACGTGGTGGATATCAGCAACTTCATCCTCTTCGAACTGGGGCAGCCCCTGCACACCTTCGATGCCGGTAAGATTGGCGGACGCAAGGTCGTGGTGCGCCGCGCAGCAGAAGGGGAGCTTATCCGCACCCTGGACGGAGTCGACCGTAAGCTCTGTGCAAAAGATATGGTGATAGCCGATGAAAGCCGTCCGATGTGTATCGCCGGTGTGTTCGGTGGAGAAGACAGCGGTGTGACAGAAGCAACCACCGAGGTCTTCCTTGAGAGCGCATATTTCGATCCGGTTTCCATACGCAAGACCTCCAAGATCCAGGGCCTTCAGACTGATGCATCCTTCCGCTTTGAGCGTGGAACGGATCCGGAGATGCCGCCCTATGCCCTCAAACGTGCTGCTATGCTTATCTGCGAGCTCGCCGGTGGCCGTATAGTTGGAAAAGCTGTAGAAATCCACCCCCAGAGTGTCGAGCGCAAGCGCATTGAGCTGGACTACAACCGCATTGAGTCTTTCATCGGCCAGAAGATAGGTCATGAGAACATCACCCGCGTGCTCGAGGCCTTGCAGTATGAGTTCATATCCAATGAGGGTGGCAAGGCTGTCGTGCTGGCACCCAGCTACATGATTGACGTGTACCGCGAGTGTGATGTGGTGGAGGAAATCCTCCGCGTGCACGGGTACAACAACATCGCCCTGCCTCACCACATGAAGATGAGTGTGTCGGCCTCCCCGACCCCTCAGCCGGAGGCAATCCGGAATCAGGTTTCCAATTTCCTGGCTGCCAACGGCTTCAATGAAACGATGAACAATTCGCTCACTAAAGCGGATTACTATAAAGATCTCAAGACCTTCCCTGCAGAGAGGCTTGTCCACATTGTGAACCCCCTCAGTTCGGACCTTAACGTTATGCGCCAGACTCTGATCCTTAATGGATTGGAGGTGATAGCCTACAATGTCAACAGGCAGATTTCCCGCATCAAGACTTTCGAGTATGGCTCTGTGTATCAGCGCCTTCCCGAAAAGGGAGGAGAAACCCTGGAAGGCTATGAGGAGCATCCCTGCTTTGCGATGTTCATCAGCGGGGCACCCGAGAAGAACTGGAAGAACGCTGCATCGAAGGGTGATTTCTATCAGTTGAAGGGATATCTTGAACTCCTGCTTCGCCGTTATGGCGCAGATCTTTATCAGATGTGGACCGATGCAGCTCCTGCCGACATCTTCTCCGAAGGCACCGTTTACAGCCTTCCCGGAGGGAAACAGCAGCTTGCGGTTCTTGGTGTGGTAAATCCGTCCCTTGCCCGCAAGTTCGGCATCAAGCAGCAGGTGGTTGCAGCCGAGATCGACTGGAACGTGCTGTTCTCGATCGTGAAGCGCGACAAGGTGGCCTTCAGGGAGCTGCCCAAATTCCCGGAAGTGCGCCGCGACCTGGCTATCCTTCTCGACGAGGGAGTCAAGTATGCCGATCTGCGTGCTGCAGCATTCAAGAATGCGAAGAAACTTCTCAAGCAGGTGAGCCTGTTCGATGTTTACCGTGGCGACAAGATCCCCGCGGGCAAGAAACAGTATGCTTTGAGTTTCACTTTGCAAGATGTTGAGAAAACCCTCACCGACCAGGATGTGGAGCGTGTGATGGACCGGCTGCTCGAGGTGTTTACAAAGGAATTCGGTGCTGTCCTTCGTTAAAAACTTATGAAAAGGATCTCGGAGTATTTAGCCCTTACCGTGCTGGTGTGCATCCTGCTCCTGCCTTCGTGCAGGCGGGTGCGCATCATCAGCCAGCGCGATATGTCGGCTATATATGCCGAGATGTTCCTTGCAGACCAGTGGCTGAACGATAATCCAAAGTTCAAGACTACCGCGGATACCACGCGCTTCTATGAAACCATATTCCGCAAATATGGTTATGGTTTCGAAAACTACGATGCCAGCGTGAATTATTACCTGCAGCGCCCGGAAAAGTATAAAAAGATTCTGGAGCGAACGCAGAATCGTCTGCGTGCTACCCAGAAGAGTCTTGAGGAGTTCGAAGCCAAGCTTGAAAAACAGAATAAGATTCTTGAGGGCCTGGGCTGTCTGCACCTGCCTACTTTCTCTGCCGATTCGGTGAAGGTGGACACAAGCATGCTATGGGCTCCGTGGAGGGACACACTGGCCGCGCGCGACAGTGCCCTCCGCGATTCAACAGCAATCAAAGATACTACAGATACCACAATATGTTGCGAGAAGACACAGTTTTCGGCCCCATTTTCAGCCGCAGACTTGGCAGCTCCCTCGGAATCAATCTTCTCCCGAAGAAAGGAAAGATCTGCAATTTCGACTGCATCTACTGCGAATGCGGATGGAATAAAGACGGGAAAACCGATAAAGTAATCCCTTCTGCGGCAGACGTGCGCTCTGCCTTGGAAGACAAGTTGCAGGAGTGCCTGCTTGCGGGCACGCCCATCGATTCCATTACTTTTTCCGGAGACGGGGAACCTACACTGAACCCGGAGTTCCCGCGTATTGTCCGTGATACTATCGCACTTCGTGATGCTTTCTACCCTTCTGCCAAAGTGTCGGTGCTCAGCAATGCTACCCGTATAAACCGTGAGGAAGTATTTGAGGCTCTGCGACTTGTAGATAACCCTATACTGAAACTGGACGCTCCGACAGCGGAACTTGCAGCAAAGATCAATCGCCCCGTCGGGAAATATGATGTAGAAGAGATTGTTGCCGGGATGATGAGGTTTGAGGGTGATTTCGTGATGCAGACAATGTTCCTGCGCAGCGCGGACTTCGACAGTTCGTCGCCCGAGGTTCTGAATCCATGGATGGATATAGTGCGCAGGGTGCATCCCAGGGAGTTGATGGTGTACACCATAGACAGGCCGACCCCCGCAAGCGGCCTGCAAAAGTTTACAGAGGCTGAAATGAGGGCACTTGTGCGGCCTCTTATTGAAGAAGGATATATAATACAAATTAAAGGATAATTATGAACCAGACAGAAATCTTGAAAAAATGCTTCTCTTTTATGGATCTGACTACCCTCAAGACTGAGGATACACCCGCATCCGTAAAGAAACTTGTCGATAAGGTTACCCTTCTCCAGAAGGAGTATCCCGCCTATCCGCTGCCTGCTTCGGTTTGCGTCTATCCCAACCTCGCAAATGTGGTCCGTGAGAACAGGCCCTCTGCGGAGCTTCATGTTACGGCTGTGTCCAGTTGCTTCCCTTCTGCCCAGAGTTTTCTGGAGGTTAAGGTGCGCGAGTGCGAACTTGCCGTGGAGAACGGAGCAGACGAGATAGATATCGTATTGGCTCTCAATAAGTTCCTCGCAGGCGATGAGGCCGGTGCACTGGAAGAGATTGTAGCCATGAAGAAGGCCATCGACGCCGCTGGAGCAAAGCTTGGCCGCAAAGTGGTTCTCAAGGTCATCCTCGAGACCGGTCTGCTCCAGACTCGTGAACTCATCTACAAGGCATCGATGCTCGCAATGAAGGCCGGTGCAGATTTCATTAAGACTTCCACCGGAAAGGTGGCTGTGAACGCTACTCCCGAGGCTGCCCGCATCATGTGCGAGGCTATCCGCGATTTCTATAAGGAAACCGGGCGGAAAGTAGGTTTCAAGGCCGCTGGCGGAATCTCAACTGCAGAGGATGCTCTTGTTTATTACAACATAGGTCTCGAGGTGTTGGGCGAAGAGTGGCTGAACAAAGACTTTTTCCGTTTCGGCGTCAGCAGGGTAGGCAACTCCCTCATGAGCGCCATCGAAGGCAAGGAAATCAAGTTCTTCTAGGCATTTAGCCTGACTGAAACAGTAATACAGTGATTTTTTCGCATTTGCGTTATTCGCGAATGCGGAATTTTTTTTCTGTATTACATGGCCCTGGAATATCGCTTTGGCCAAATAAACGTTTACAAACCTTTTAAACCGATAGCGTCCCTTACCTTTGCCATCGAGAAAAACGAAATGGTATGAACGCTTTCAGGAAATATCTGTCTGTAACGCTTTGCGCAGCCGTATTCTGCTCGTGCGATACTTCTGTACATACCGAGTATCCGGACTCTCCGGGAGAAGTGTATGTGGAACATGGGATGATGGTGCTCGGCAGGCAGCTCGAGGACCCATATTCGGTCAGTAACATCACGAAGGCCCTGGAATCCCTTTATCCGACAAAGGCCGGGTCTGTAAATGTAAGCGCAACAGACCTGTATGTCCGCTTCCTGCCTTCGGGTGAAGCCCAGTATGAGAGATTGCAGGAGATGGGCGTAGAGATGCTTGATCACCCCCTGGATTATGAAATAGTGAGGGAAGGGGATTATTACCACGATCCCGAGATCCCTGAAGGAAACATAACCTGGCAATATGCGGTGGTACACCCTGATTTCCCTTTCCCCTCGGACATCAGCTACGAAATCCTGGACCGCTGCCATATTACAGAACATGAGGTGTTCACCCGCTCGGGCGGAGATGGCATAGACTGGGATGCCGTGGAGAGGGAGTCTTTCCGCCTGACGGGAAATGCCGCAATGCTGGAGGATGCGCCGCGCTCCAAGGCGGGTGCGGCAAATCCATCCGGAAGGATTACCCTGGTAGATGAAATGAATCCTTCTGCCCCGGAAGGAGTTAAAGGAGTGCGTGTTGCCTGTAATGTGTTTGTTAAGATAGGGGAGGCGTATACGGATGAGGATGGATATTACGAGATAAAGAAGAGTTTTTCCACTAAACCCAGATACTGGCTAGTGTTCAAGAACAAGAAAGGTTTCGGCATAGGGCTTAACCTGATTCTGGTCGGAGGCTCAAGTTCCACTATGGGAAAGCAGTCCCAGGAGGGATACAGCATGGAAGTGAGCCGCGAGAGCGACCGCAGTCTCTTTGCCCGCTGCGTGGTGAACAATGCCGTGTGGGACTATTTTGGGCGTTGCAAGACATCTTCCGGCACCATAAAGACCCCTCCATCCAATCTCCGTCTGTGGATATTCCAGCAGCTTGGCGTGAGCAGCACAGTGATGATGCAGCACGGGGCAGGCGTAGACAATACTCTGATAAAGAAATACCTCGGGGATTGGGCTCCGGTTGTGAAGTGGTTCCTTCCGGATATTACGCTGGGATTCAAGGGAGAGCTGGACTATGCTTCGATGTATGCCACAACTGTGCATGAACTCTCACACGCAAGCCACTTCCAACAGGTAGATAAGGAATGGTGGGATAAACTGATAGAATTCAACCTGACCGGATATGTTACTTCCGGTCTGATGACATACGGCACCGGAGGAGAGGAGTATGCCGGCTATTGTGAGGTTGCTGAGATGTGGGCATACTACCTTTCCTCTAAATTTTTCAGAATGCGCTATCCGGGAACGTCTGCAATGTTCGGGACCTCTTATTGGTTCTTCCCGCAGGTGTTGTACTATCTGGATGAGAAGGGGCTGGACTATTTTAAAATATTTCAGGCGCTGGTGCCTGCCGTCACGGACAGGGACAAACTCAGGGATAAGCTTCTGACGCTTTATCCGGAATTCAAGACAAATATACTGTTGGCATTTAATCGATATCTGTGATTATGAAACGCTTTTTCTTTACTTTTTTGTGTTGTGTGATGCAGCTCGCCCTGGCGGGCTGCCTCACCTCTTTGAGCGCATCGGCGCAGGAACTTTCCTTTTCTACAAACATCGTCGACTTTGCGAGCACCGGAACTGCAAATCTGGAGGCATCGTACGGCTTTACCCGGCACTGGAGCCTAAGCGCCGGCATGAAGTATGACGCCGGGGGAGATATGCGCCAGCAGGTCTATTCTCTGGGCGGCCGTTACTGGCCTTGGCACATTTACTCCGGATGGTGGCTCAGCGGCAAGATGCAGTACCAGGAATTCAATGAAGCAGAGAGAATTACTAAAGAAACATCAGAAGGCGACCGCTACGGAGCCGGCATCGCAGGGGGCTATTCCCGCATGCTCGGCCGTCACTTCAACCTCGATTTGGGCCTTGGCCTCTGGACAGGCTACACCCGCTATGTCACATATGCCTGCCCCAGCTGCGGCCGCATCATCGGCTCAGGAAAAGGCATTTTTGTCCTGCCCAACGACATAACTTTGGGGGTGAGTTATATATTTTAGAGCAGGGGTTTCAGTATTGAAAAAAATTACTATCTTTGCAGTCCCCAAGAGCGGGGCAAAGAAACTGCGGGAGTGGCGAAATGGTAGACGCGCTAGTTTCAGGAGCTAGTGTCTGGTGAAGACGTGTCAGTTCGACTCTGATCTCCCGCACAAGAGATGGCCTTCAAGTCATCTCTTTTTTTTGTATATTTGCCATATCTGAAACATGAGCGGGAAAAGAGATAAATATCGGATGATGTCTGATTCGGAACTGACTGCTGCTGTCCGCAGTGGGGACGACCGGGCATTCGACGCCCTTTTCTTAAGGTGGTATCCTCAGGTGTGCAGGTTTCTGCTGGCGCTTGTAAAGGATATTGCGCTCTCCGAGGATCTCGCCCAGGGAGTCTTTATGAGGTTATGGCTCTACAGGGACAGACTCGACCCTTCAAAGTCTCTCAAAAACTACCTGCTCGTGCTTTCCCGCAACAGTGCTTTGGATGTTTTCAGGTCGAAACGCACTCTTGTTATGGACAATCTGGACACTCCGTCTGAAAAGCCCTCTTCGGATCGCGCTGAAGACTTGGCGGAATTCGCGGAAACTCAATCCAGGCTTATCCAGGCTGTTCAGCAGATGCCGCCCCAGCGGAGAAGCGTTTTTGAGATGAGTCGTTTCCAGCACCTCTCAAGCGAAGAGATTGCCAGCAGCCTTGGACTGAGTGTCCGTACTGTGGAAAAGCATATTCAGTTGGCCCTCGACAATATTCGCAAGTTTCTCAATTAAGATTACGTAGAGGAGGCTCTTTATTCGTTCTATATGGGAAACCACATAGATCGTATGAACATTTCCCGCAATATTCTTCTGGCCTATTTGGAGGGGACCCTATCCAAAGAAGAGACCTTAGACGTGCAACTATACCTGGCCGAACACATGGACGATCCTATGGTTCGGAAACTCCTGGATGAGCATTTTGACAGCAACCGTTCGGATTCAAGCGCTTCTTCAGACAAAGCCCTGAAATCTGTGCGCAACAGGCTCGGAATGGGAGTCGCCCCTCGTCGTCCCATCCTGTGGCTCGCAGCTGCTGTATTGGCCCTGCTGCTGGTCATACCCGCATCACTCACTCTTGGTTACAAACTTCATGGGGATCCTGCTCCTGTTGCCTGGAACGAACTTACAGTCCCCATATCCCAGACTCGGGAAGTTACGCTCCCGGACGGCACGAATCTGGTGCTTAATGCAGGGTCGCGCGTTACCTGGCCTGCAGAGTTCACCGGCAGAGAGCGTGAGATTTTCCTGGATGGGGAGGTTGTGGCGTCTGTTGCCAAAGATGCAGAGCACCCTTTCGTCATCCATTCCGGTGAGGCTGATATACGGGTACACGGAACCACCTTCGACCTGAAGTCATACCGCGATGCCACTATGCTGGAGGTCGTGCTTCTGGAAGGTTCCGTAAGCCTCATCCTCCCGGCGGAAGAAGGTAGGCGAGAGGTGCGGATGGCGCCGGGCGACATCGCCCAGTTCGACCATAATACTGGCGCAGTGTCCCTTGGAAAGGTTTCTACGGACGGGTTCAAGACTTTTAACGATAACCACTCCTTCAGTTTTATCAATATCCCGCTCAAGGACATCGCGGCGGATCTGGAGCGCTCTTTCGGGACCCAGATCGTGGTGGCTGATGCAAGTGTAGCATCCCAGCGTTTCCTGGCCTTCTTTACCAACGGAGAGAATCTGGACGAAATACTGAAGCTGCTCTCTCGCAACGGGAACCTGAGGGTGGTCCGCTCAGACGGGACGGTTTATTTGTACGGAAAAAAATAAAATATACCATATATAAAAATTACTAACCATTATCAACCTCTAAAATGAGAATAACACACTATCTGCGCATGTTTCGCGCTATGCTGGTGTTGACGGCCCTTCTGGTTCCGGGCAAACTCGGGGCACAGAATGTGACAATGGATGCGAGGAATGTCTCCGTGCAGGAGGCAGTGACCATCCTCCAGAGTCAGGGCAATTACACCATCGTAATCAATGCGGATGACGTAGATTTGCAGAAGCGGATATCCGTCTCTGCAAAAGATGCTCCGCTCTCCGAGGTTCTGTCCCAGATTTTTGCCGGGCAGAATCTGGACTTCGCAGTTACGGGCAACACTGTGTCCGTAACCAGATCCAAGCCAGCCTACCAGAATGCGGCTTCCAAAACCGTTTTCAGGGGCGTGGTGGTCGACCGTAACGGGGAAGCACTCATCGGCGCCTCCGTCGTCGACAGAAAATCGGGCAAATATGCCCTGACCGATGACAATGGAGAATTTGCCATCGACAAACTTGCCTTCCCGGTAGTCCTGACGGTTTCCTATCTGGGTTTCGACGATCAGGACTTTGAAATCTCCGGACGCGAGGGGCAGCCTTTCCGTTTCGTAATGACCTCCGAAAACAATGTTCTCGAAGAACTCGTGGTCGTCGGTTACGGTACCCAGAAGAGGGTTAACCTGACCGGCGCCGTTTCGGTTATCGACGGCAAGGAACTCAACTTCCGTCCAGTTACCAACACTGCCATGGCCATTCAGGGTGCCGATCCTTCGCTGATTATCACGAACTCCAGCGGTTCCATCGACGGCACCAACTATAGCGTCAACGTCCGAGGCAAGCTTTCGCTGAACAGCGGTTCCCCTCTCATTCTGGTAGATGGAATCGAGAGTTCGCTCACCCAGGTGAACCCTAATGATATCGAGAGCATTTCCGTGCTGAAGGATGCTTCTGCCTGCGCCATTTATGGTGCAAAGGCATCCGCGGGTGTTATCCTGATTACCACCAAGAGCGGCAGCGCAGGCGATGCGAAGATCACCTACAACGGCCGCTACAGCATATCCGCCAATACCACGTCTACCGATTTCATGACATGCGGTTACGACTATGTGACTCTGACCAACGATTTCTACAAGACCCTGAAGGGTTATGGCGCCTGGACCTACTCTGACGAGCAGATGCAGATGCTGAAGGATCGCCGTAACGACGTGACGGAAGATCCTACCCGCCCTTGGGTTGTTCCGGATGAGACAGGAACGTATAGCTATGTTTATCTCGGCAACTTCGACTGGTACGGATTTGTATTCAACCGCACTCGTCCCGAGACCGAG
>Ga0310691_10008686_pt1 | contig 10386 bp, 10 predicted proteins | sample 176DNAGHGlowgp2_FD_203887 | JGI IMG/M metagenome (GOLD analysis project Ga0310691, IMG submission 203887) | Sheep rumen microbial communities from Palmerston North, Manawatu-Wanganui, New Zealand - 1766 DNA GHGlow gp2 (v2) (version 2) | ecosystem: Host-associated > Mammals > Digestive system >...
ACAAACCCCTTGACGGAGTCAACGAATCTTATATAGATATCGGGATAAACAACGAAAACAGCCATAGAGTCGCTTGGCTCAGCTCCAAGATTTTCCAAAGGGCTCTAGATTACAACAAAAAAGAACTCGTTATAAAGATTCCGCAAATGATGCTCAACCAAGGAAGCTACGATGTCAATCTGCATTGCGCAACAAACCTTGGAGTGTCCGACTGGCTCCAAAATGTGGGGCATTTCGAAGTCATTTTCGATGACTTTTTCAAAACAGGCGTAAACATTCCCGATTCACAAGGAAGCTCTGTCTTAAATTTTGAGGTTGTATAATGGGATTAAGGGATAAAATAAGGGAATACTATCTTGACAAAAGCGGGATTCGTGCAATTTTGGAAAGTCAAAACCTGCAAAACAGAATGGCACAAGAGTCCCTTGCAGCAATAACCTTTTCCAACGCCATACAAAATTCAGAATGGCTGAAATATAAGAGTTTCTACCCGGGAAGATGGGCTGTCGAATACACATTCTTGCTCACATTGTTCCGCATTTTCGAACACCACAATTTCACGAATCTCCTGGAATTCGGACTTGGACAGACGTCCAGAATGGTCCACCAATACGCCGCATTTTATAATGTCCCCGCAATCACCGTAGAACACGATGACGAATGGATAGAATTTACGCGCAAGGACATCCACAATGCTTACCCGATAAACGTAAAGGTTCTGCCGCTAGAAATGGTCGACTATAACGGCTATAAAACTAGAACCTATCAAGGCGTTAAGACTGCATTTGAGAACCAGAAATTCGATTTCATCCTTGTCGATGGCCCCTTCGGTTCCGAACATTATTCCCGTTCGCAAATAATTCAACTCGCAAAAAACAACTTGGCGGAAACATTCTGCATAATCATCGACGACTGCAATAGAATTGGCGAACAGGAAACCGTCGCAGAAGTAGAAAAAGTGCTAAAAAGCAACAGCATAAAGTACGCCATTAACAAATATTATGGATTGTCAGATTACGTTGTAATTTGCTCAGAAAATTTGAAGTTCTTGGCAAGTTTATGACTCAAAAACGGATATTAACTTTTTGCGAGTATATTAGGCTCACACATGAACAGACTCGTAATTATTGGAAATGGATTCGACCTTCATCACGGACTTCTTACATCGTATAAAGATTTTCGAGATTATTTAGCAGAGAATGTCATTTATAACAACACAAAAGCAGAGTTTCCTCGTAATAGTGAACTGTTGTACTTATTAGATTCCTATTTCTATTTTGAACACAATTGGTCTGATTTTGAAGAAAAGCTAAGTTCTTTTGATTTACAGTCCTTTATTGAGGAAGAAGGATTGGACCTAGTTTGCGATGACGAGGAAGACATTCGTCCAATGCATGATCAAGCGGTAATAGAGGACAATTGTTTTGCAAAATTAGCCCTTTTAATAAACGGCATTCCCAAGGAAATTAATAATTGGATTTATTCTTTGTCGTATGATAAAATAGACAATGATTTAATCGTTAGGTGCATTGATAATCAGGACATGTTTATATCGTTCAACTACTCATCCACATTGGAAGACGTATATCAAATAAGCCCATCTCAAATCATCCACATTCATGGATTGGCACAGCAATCATTCATAAATAAAGATCAAATTATTGTTGGCCATGGCAACAAAAATGTCGCGATACCAAATTACAAACACCGGACCAATCTCCTTCACGACATGTTTGCTGAAGTCACATATGAAAAATGTAAACACTTTTATAGAGACACTTACAAGGATCCTTTCTCGCAAATATCCTTTTTATCACCTTATCTAAGCAAAATAAAACAGTGTAAGGAAGTTCTTATACTCGGTCACTCGCTTGGGTCTGTAGATGAGGAGTATTTCAAGTATATATCCAAAAATATCCAACTAAACACAAGAATATATGTCTTTTACCATAAAGCATGTGAACTAAATGATTTGAAAAATCGCGCAGAAAAATACTTTTTCCCACATGAGACAATTTTTTTAGAGTGGTGATAAAATGACGTATCAAAAATCCATAAAACCCATTGTTCTTCCACGGTTTATTCAAGCGGGCATAAGAGGAGTCCTTTATTGGATGGGGTATAGAAATTCCATCTATAAATCACATGACATCATGGAAGGCGCAATTGTTGAAGAAATAACCAAAATAATCAAAGCCCATTTAAGCACCAAAAAAGAAATAAAATGTGAATTTCCCTACAACAAAATAGATTATTCCTCTAAATCGAAAAAAAGTGACCGATCTCAGAGAGCTGATTTCGTTATCAAATACAAAAAAAAATTTCACGAAGGAAAAATTACAAGCATTTTTGAGGTCAAAAGATTCAAAAAAACAAATATAAAACTGATTAAAAAAGATATAGATAAATTAACTGAATTAAATGTTAACGATGCAAAAAGATACGTCCTAATCATATCCTCTGATAAATGCAATTTAGAAGAAAAATTACCACCAAACAATCAAGATAAATTTTCAATTATTTGGAAAGGGGAAACCGAGTTTGGCAATTGCACAGAAAAACACGAATACTACTCTGCACTTGTAATAGAAATTATGGCAACCTCTAAGTCGAAATGAAGCACCCCTATTGCCTAAACGAGCCCTTGAATGTATATTTCCGTTGAGGAATAGCCATGCCAAAGAAAAGAATTTTCATAAGTAGCGTACAGAAAGAGTTTGCGGAAGAGCGCAAGCGGCTTTTCGACTATTTAATGGATGACCCCATACTATCGAAATTCTTTGTGCCGTTCATTTTTGAAGATTACCCTGCAACAGGGCGTTCGACTTCAACAGTGTATCTGAAAGAAGTTGAAAAGAGCGATATCTACCTTGGCATTTTTGGTGACGAATACGGCTTCCAAAACAAGGCTGGGCTTTCCCCAACGGAACAGGAATACAACCTCGCCCACAAACTACACAAAGACTGTCTTATCTACATAAAGAGAGATTCTTCTAAACGACAAGCCAAGGAGAAAACCTTTATTCAAAAGGTAGAGGCAGATGTTGTTCGCAGGACCTTCGACAATTATGAGGAGTTAAAGGCGGCTGTTTACAAATCGATAGCCCTCCATCTTGAAAAAAAAGAATTGTTCCGCCTAGTCCCATTCGATCAAGCCAAGGACAACGAAGCGACAATAAAAGACATAAGCGACGATAAAATCAGGTCTTTTATCGAGTTATCCAAGCAAAAAAGAAACTTCAAATTTAAAGAAAACAAATCCGCAACCGAACTGCTAACACACCTGAGCCTGATGGACGGATCTGGGCACTTGACAAACGCCGCCATTCTCCTTTTTGGGAAAAAGCCGCAAAAGTTCTTCATATCGTCTGAAGTCAAGTGCATGCAATTTTACGGCAACGAAATCGAAAAGCCCATCCCGTCGTTACAGATTTACAAGGGGGACATTTTCCAACTTGTAGACCAGGCGACAAGTTTTGTCATGAGCCGCATCAACATGTGGATTGGCACAAGAGCCAAAAGTGCTTCCGTGCCGACAAAGCCCGAATTACCCGGCGAAGCCGTGCGCGAAGCGATTGTCAACGCAATATGCCACCGAGACTACACAAGCAACGCCAGTGTACAAGTGATGCTGTTCAAAAACCGTCTCGAGATTTGGAATCCAGGACAGTTGCCGTATGAATTGACCACGCAACAGCTTTACAAGCCTCACAAATCGCACCCCAACAACCCGTTGATTGCAGAACCCCTGCAGCGTTCGGGGTTCATAGAAAAGGCAGGAACCGGCACCGGGGAAATCGTAAAACTTTGCCTACAGCATGGCCTGAAAAAGCCCCTATTTGAGCAAGATGGCGATTTTAAGGTGACTATTTGGCGACCTGTCCCCCAAGATGTCCTTGAAGATGCTATAATTGCCGCAATAAGAGCCAACCCCAAAGTATCACGTGAAGAAATCGCCCAAAAAGCCAACGTTTCTTCGAAAACTATTGCACGCAAAATGAACAAGATGCGCGATAAAATCAGATTTGTGGGCCGCGGCTATAGCGGTTACTGGGAAGTGGTTGAGGAGTAGCAGGAACCCATTTCATAGAAGAACCGAGAAAATTTGTAAGAAAATTCTAGAAATTTTGAATCTAATTATTTCAAATGATATTTGAAAATGGAAAAGAAATTAATCACAATATGTACGCCAACCTACAATAGAGGATACATCATTAAGCAGTTGTATCACTCTTTGCTAAAACAGTACAACTACAACTTCGAATGGTTAGTTATTGACGATGGAAGTTGTGATGATACTGAACAAATTTTCAACGATGAAATCATACCAACCAAAAATCCTTTTCCAATTAGATATTTTAAGCAAAAAAACGGCGGAAAGCATCGAGCTATAAACAAGGCAATTAAAGAAGCGCATGGAGATCTCTTCTTTATTGTTGATTCAGATGATTACTTAACGGATGACGCAACCGAACAAATTTTCAAATGGGTGTCAACTCTAGATAATTCTCATAAGTGGGCGGGGGTTTCCGGGTTACGAGGTCATTCAACGAATTTGCCAATTGGAAATTTTCTCAATTGTGAATATATTGATGCGAAAAATACAGAGCGTGATTATTATGGATTACAAGGAGACAAGGCGGAAGTCTATTTTATGGATATCCTAAAACAATACTCGTATCCTGAATTTGACAACGAAAATTTTGTAACTCCAGAAGTTGTATGGAATGAAATCGCTCGCAATGGTTATTACATTCGTTGGTTTAATAAAATAATATGGATATGCAATTATCTTCCCGACGGATTAACCAACGATCAGGAAAAATTCATTCGAAGCCCCAAGGGATTTCTGTACTGGGCAAAACAGACGATAGGCATTTTTCATCTCAACGATTACCATACCGATAACGCAATTTTTTTGTACTACAACGCATTCAAATCACAAAAAAAAATTTATTCTATTTGCAATGACTTAGGCATAAATTTAATTTCGTTCTGCAGGACAATGATTCGAATGATAATGCCAGCATCACTCGCAAAAATTTATAGATTTCTTAAACAAAGATGATACCCAAAATAGTTCATTATTGTTGGTTCGGTCGAAAGCCCCTCCCCGAGTTGGCCTTAAAATGCATTGCATCATGGAAAAAATTCTTGCCCGATTATGAAATTAAGGAATGGAACGAAGAGAACTTTGATGTAAATCAGATTCCGTACACCGCAGAGGCATACAAATGCAAGAAATATGCTTTTGTTAGTGATTACGCAAGATTCAAAATCATATACGAACATGGCGGCATTTACTTTGATACCGATGTAGAAGTGATAAAGCCACTAGACGAAATCATCGCAAAAGGCTTTTTTTTTGGAATGGAGGCGAATGATGGAGATTTATTATGTGCTCCAGGCCTCGGCTTCGCATGTAATGCAGGCCTTGGTTTATGCAAAGAAATGATTGATCAATATGAACACGAAAATTTCATCCTTTCGAACGGCTTACTAAACCTAGAAACTGTTGTAACGAGATTCTCTAATATTTTGCAAAAACACGGATTTAAATACAACAATGATATTACTGAATTTGAAAACATGTTTTTTTACCCTCCCGAGTTTTTTTGCCCAATAAATTATCATACCGGCGAGAAGAATACCACACAAAACACCTACACTATCCATCATTACGCAGCTTCTTGGGTTAACAAATACGACAACATGTCTTGGTTTGCTAAATTATGGAATATATTGCATTTGCCCAATACAAACATTCGAAGTAAAATAAAAAGGTCAACCAAATAAAATGACGCATCTCGTATCCATAATTGTCCCGATTTACAAGGTTGAGCCGTACCTGCGACGGTGTTTGGACAGCATCGTCAACCAGACCTATACCAACTTGGAAATTATCTTGGTGGATGACGGATCGCCAGACGGTTGTCCGCAAATATGCGACGAATATGCAGCAAGGGATAAGCGCATTACGGTTATACACAAAGAGAATGGGGGATTATCTGATGCGAGAAATGCAGGGCTAGATATTTGCAAAGGGGAATATATCTATTTCATAGACAGCGATGACATAATACCATCACACTGTATCGATATACTTTTGAAAATAATCACTCAAGAAAAAGCCGATATAGCATCATCATCTTACCAGGAATTTTCAGATGCTGAATCCAATTTAGTGAAATCAAATCAGAATTACTCATACATCACAATAAATGGCAGCGAGGCTCTTATTTTACTTTGTAGAGACAATACGCCCGGTTTTATGTCTTCCTGCATGAAAATCTACAAAAGAAATTGTTTTGATGGGATAAGATTTCCTTTAGGAAAACTCTACGAAGACGCGCATACGAATTACAAAATATACCATACATGTAAAAAAATCTGCTACACAAGCGCCCCCTTATATTATTACAGAATTCGCAAGGGAAGCATTATGGCTAACACAAAAAGTCCCATCTACGATTTAGAAGCAAGAGAATGCCGATATCTTTTTTTAAAAGAACATAATGAGCCCGCCGCAATCTATTGCATCGAGTATTTATGTTGGGGTTATCTTTGGGTCGCTGCGCAACCTCCAGTTTTTTTTGACACAAACAAATATTTCATCTCCCCCAAAGATGCTCTAAATCATTTCAGAAGTTTCACCGCAACATTCCTAAAAACAAAGCAGGGATCATCTCTCCATAGATTTCTTTTAAGAACTTTTTTTATTTTTCCAAAACTATACATACTGCTCTACAAACTTTCCCCCTGGCATTTAAGAACTATTCCTGACCATGATACAAAATAACAAAGTATCCACTGCAAATAAGATTCTTTTTATCATCGAAGCCACGCTAAAAACTGGTGCGGGAAAGTGCGCTATTGAATTAATCCAACGAGTTCATAATTGTTCCGAATTTACCCCTATTGTCGTAACACAATTTTCAAACGATATAAATATCCTCTGTTCTAAAATCGGAATTGAAAATTATAGCACTAATTACGCAAGAACTTGTAGCCTAGACATGAAGCGGCTAGGCAGGTTATTCTTTTTTCTTGTTAGGCCATTCTTAAACAGATTCGCATTAAATAAACTAAAGAAGAAAATAGATTTTTCACAAATTTGCCTAATACACTCCAATGCTATTAGCATTGATTTTGGAGCATATCTTCACAAAAAAACGCATATACCACACATTTGGCATGTCAGAGACTTCCTCATTTTTGAAAAAAAATGGCATTCTATAATATGGAATTTGCCCTTATACGCAGAAAAGAATTCCTCCAAAATTATTACCGTTTCCAAAAGTTTAAAAAATTATCTGATTCAGCAAGGTTGTTCAAACAACAGCATAGTAACAATACATGACGGAGTAGAGTTACCTGATATCGCAAAAAAAGAATACATTACCCCATCCCCCCAAAAAATATTAAATGTCGCTTGTGTCGGCCTTATATGCGAAATGAAAGGCCAAGAAACATTAATTGACGCAATAATACGAATTCCTAACGAAAAAAGAGCCTTCTTTAAATTTCATTTCTTTGGCGAAAAAGACCGCAAAACAATCCACCATATAAGAAATAAAATTACTGAAAACAATTTAGACGACATTATATTATTCCACGATTTTAGTTCAAATATCTTTTCTGCTCTTGTCGATATGGACATTGGGGTTCAACCTTCGCATTCAGAAGGTTTTTCCAGAGTAACAGCAGAATATATGGCTGCCGGCCTTTGCGTCATCGCAGCAAAAGAAGGCGCAATACCAGAACTCATTCAACACAGAGAAAATGGCCTCCTATATGAAGATTATAATGTTCAAGAATTAGCAAATCTTCTACTATACTGCCATGAAAACACCGAAGAAATGACAAAATACGCAAAAAAAGCCCACAATGACGCTTGGAAAAAATTCAACTTTGAGAATAATTACAAAAAAATTCTAAATGTATATAGAGAAACGTTAAATATCCAATCAAAGGAATAATATGCCATCCGCAAATTCAATCATAGCGGGGATTATACTTTACAATCCAGATTTAAAACGCCTGCAATTAAACGTAGACGCGATAAAAAACAATGTAGATTCCATTTTACTTATTGACAACAATTCTAAAAACATTTCAGAAATTCAAGATTTCGCAATCAAACAGGGAATAAAGTTAATTCAGAACAAGAAAAACGAAGGATTGCCACGAACCTTCAACGCAATGATTCAATTCGCAAAAAAAAATGATTTTGGCAACTTGCTTCTTTTAGATCAAGATTCTATTTGCGGCAATAATTTGATTAATAATTACAAAGCGAATATTTCAAATGACTATGTCTGTATAACACCTAGAATCGTACATCGGCTAAAAGAGTACGAGGCAAAATACGGGCTATGCCCAAAATCAGAGAAGGAATTTATCGTCGAATCAATCAATTCCGGCACCTTAATCAATCTAAACATTCTTCCACCAGACATCAAGTTTAACGAAAAACTATTTGTAGATTGTGTCGATTTTGACTTTTTTCTCCAATTAAAAAAAAGAGCCCTGAAGGTTCTCAGAATCAATTCCTCCAGTCTTTTTTGCGACTTGGGAAATCTTAAAGTTCATTACCTCTTTCATAAGCCGTTCTTTTCAAACAACTATTCAGTTTTTCGTCTAGAGAAACAGGCAAAAGACCGCATATTATTCATCTTCAGCCATTTCAAAGAACCTCTATCAAGAAAAGTTTTTGCCCTTAGCATCCTAGGCTATTTAACATTAATCTTATTTGAAAAAAATAAGATTTCTAAATTAACGGCCATATTTAAAGGCTTTTGCAAAGGCTTTGGTGCATTATTATCTGGAGATAGATAACGTCAACATCATTCGATATACTCTTAAACTATTAATACAATTCCTTACTCTAAATAGCCTTTTCTTCCGTTGTTGCAGAATACTCGCCTTACGGTTTTCCACTTCATTATGAAGGATGCGAATTGCAGGATTGAATCTCGTTTTCAAGTTATTGAACATGCACCTTGCGAATAGAAATTCCTCTTCGCAGTACATGAACGTCCTGTCATCAAGGCCGTCAAATTTTTCAATGTATTCTGGCGAAAAAATCAAGAAGCTGCCATGCAATTCCACATTGTTCAGTGCAGGACGTTTTTGTTTCGTCTGTTTTAGAGGGAACTTTTTCAGCAAGCCGGAAAATATCGGTGAAATGAGCAGGAATGAAGCCAGCAGGTCCATCCACAAATACACGACAGTTAACTTCAGTCTAAGACCACGGAGCATTTTCAACCTAAGAGGGTTCTGCTCTTTTCCTGCAGGCGTACGGATACTTGGCCCCAGCACGGCAAACTTTTCACTTGAATAATCCTGTTCTACCAGCGCAAAAAAATCTGCAGATTCAATCACGGCATCGTTGTTCATCAAGACAATAAAATCTGCTTTCAGTTCATTCTTTGCATATTTAAAGCCGACATTGTTGCCCCTTGCGAATCCGAGATTTTCTTCATTGTGGATGTAGTAGAAATCCGGCAAAGATTCAATCTGCTTCTTGACCTGTTCTCCAGTTCCATTTGGCGATGCATTGTCCACGACTATCACGGATACTTTACGTCCCCCCCTCTCCAGAGAACGTATCGATGCGATAGCCCCCATGGTGACGGTAGCGGCACCATAATGAAGAATAACAAATGCGTAATGGACATTTTCAGGAATAGACATATCTCAGCGTTTCACCTTCCAATGGCCGGTCTTGTCGGAGCCAATTCGTTCTATGAGTGATTTTTCCTTTAACGTTTTAAACGTTCTTCGAATTGTAATTTCAGACAATTTCAACATCCTAGATATGCTGTTCGCATTAGAATTCTTATCGTCTTCAATTATTTTCAAAACCTTTTGTTCCGTGACGGAAAGTTTTACCCTATCATTTACCCTATCATTTACCCTATCATTTACCCTATCATTCAGTCTTGAAGGCAATCCCTTGCTTAAGGCGTTCTGCCTATATAGCACCACCTTGAAATCGCCATCGTCTTCCCACTCGGGGGCGGAGAGCCCCCAGCTCTTGCACTTGTCTATAATATCTTCCGTGCCGGTTCCGGCGTGTTCAATATAGCCCATCAAGAACATGGCGTTCGCCAAGAGCGGGTTCACGGGTATCGAGCGGTGAGGCTTCGTCAGCTTTTCGACGGTCATTCCGCGAGGGAGCGGCCCCGGACTTAAAACTTCAAGACGGTTATTGAAGAGCATCACCTGCACACTCGCGTTGCTGGTGTAATCCCTATGGCACACGGCGTTCACAATCGCTTCTTTTACAGCATCATAGGGCAGTTCAAATTTCGTAGGGACTTGCGCCGTATCCCCCGTTTCACGTGTTCCGACCCAATTCTTGATGTGCGTCATGACAAAGCG
>Ga0310691_10008688_pt1 | contig 10383 bp, 11 predicted proteins | sample 176DNAGHGlowgp2_FD_203887 | JGI IMG/M metagenome (GOLD analysis project Ga0310691, IMG submission 203887) | Sheep rumen microbial communities from Palmerston North, Manawatu-Wanganui, New Zealand - 1766 DNA GHGlow gp2 (v2) (version 2) | ecosystem: Host-associated > Mammals > Digestive system >...
GTATAGGCGGCGATGAATTTGTAGCCTTCAAAACGGACGGACAGCCAGGCGACGTTATAAGGGAAGTCGATCGCATGATTCAGGAACTCGGCAGGCAGGGCTATCACGTCTCTTTCGGCGTTTCCTCACGCGATAAGTCGCAGGGAGATATAAATATGAATGAACTCATTAAAGAGGCTGAAAACAAAATGTATTCCGCAAAAGAGGATTATTACAGCCGGCCGGAAAACATCAAAAGAAGCAGATAAAATAAGGGGCTGTTTTTTTACAGCCCCTTCGTTATTTATTTTCTCCAAACATTTATCAGCATCATCGCGATGATAGTTGCAAAAAACTCAAGCACCATATCCCATATATCAAAGGAGCCGGGCATAAGATAAGTCTTTTGCAAAAGCTCGATCAGAGCCTCAAAAGCAAGGCACACGCCAAGGCTCATCAACATGTGCTGCTTTTCTGTGCCCATGATGAGCACGCAAACAAAAGTAAAAGAAAAAGCCCAGAGCATGTCGCAAAGATGAAATTTTATAAAATCATAAAACGGATTGTTCGGCTTTACGCCTTCGCTTTTATAGCCGGTAAGCTCATAGAAGTATTCTGCAATAAAGGTGTCGGGCCTGAATATGATATATATCGTAAGGCCCGCTATCAGCGGCAGTATGATACCGGCTGTCCAGAATAAAACGCTATATTTCTTTTTCATAGGCACTAAATATGAACGCTGCTTAACCGGGCAGGTCGGAAAAGGAAAAACTGTCTTCAAAGGTTTCCATGATCAGTTTATCACATCGGCCCCGCAAAAACAATAAGAGCTAAGAAGGAAAAAAAAGATTGATATATACTGTGCTTGCAGTTATACTGTTTATTGTAAAAAACAGGAAAGAATAATACTATGACGTACGAAGATATTTTTATTGCAAACAATCCTTCCTTTTTTGAAAAGGAAAACATCAAAAACCTGCCGGAAGATGAATCTTTCGCAGAGCTTGTAATAGATCTTAAGAACGAAAAGATAAAGCCATTGCCGTATGACTGCCCGGCAGGAATAAGCTACGCGGAATATAAGGGCGACATAGAAACTCTTATAAAAGCGGTCGCTGCTGTAGAAGATGACTGGGTAAAATATTTCGAAGAAGGCGGAAGGGTCTTCTGTGCCTTTGACGGGGATGAGATAGCGGCATTCTGCTTTATAACCGATATGGGGATGCATGACGGTGTGCATGTGGGCGGCCCGGGGTGTGTTGGAACAGTCCCAAAATACAGAAAGCGCGGCATAGGGCTTGAAATGGTAAGGCGCGCGACCCACGTTCTGGCAGCAGAGGGCTATGACATTTCGTGGATCCATTACACGCACCTTGCGCATTGGTATGAAAAACTTGGGTATCATACAATCCTGGAGTGGAACAGCAGCGGTTTTATAAAAGAAAGATAAAAGGAGGCACTATGAATTTTTCGGAAAAGCTTAACGGATACTGGGAAGAAGGATATCATTTTTATTTTGAGATCAGCAACATGCTTATAACCATAAGAGATTATGCAAGGCGCATAATGAGCGAGACGACCATCGAATATGACGCAGAGGCCGTAGAGCGCGGCGAAAAAACGCCCATAAAGCTTGGCACCAATGTGCTTTCCACGAATTATCTCAAAGAGCCCATGTCATGGCTTGAGGACATATATTTTGAAAACGGCGAGATCCACATGACCGAATGCTATTCGTTTATGGACAGACGGGATGAGTATGTCATGAAAAAGGTGGTCGAAGGCCCGTTTGACCATATCATCATAAGGGATGACGAATTCCTCGAAAAACTTCAGGGCAAATGGGTCCGCTGGTCGCCCCGCGGCTACGATGACAGCCTGTTTATAGACGGCAACACCATAGGCTGGGGCATTCACGGTGGCGGAGAATTCCATGTCATCAGCTACAAATACAGGGGCAGGGAGATGAATAAGGAAGTCTACATAGTTCCGGCCGATCTTACAAGGGATGATTTCGGAGGCTTTTGCCGCGTGGAGGTATTGCCCGACCAGCTTCATACCACAGAGATGGTATATGACATGAACATGCCTCTTTCGGTCTTTGCCAGGGAGGATATGATAGATAAGATAGAAATACCCGCAGGCGCAAAGCGTCCGGCCACAAGTACCATGCTGCCGAATGACGTTAAGTTTGATCCTATGCCTGCAGATCCGAACGGATTGATAAATTTCATGGGAAAGAGTTTTCCTCAGCCGGACATCGCGCTGCTTCCAAAGACCAGTGAAACAAAAAAAGAAAAAGCGGGGAATGCCGGCCCGGGATACTGCCCGCAGTGCGCGGCAAAGTTAAATGACACACAGAAATTCTGCTCTGAATGCGGCGCGAGGGTACGTGAGTGAGGGTAAGGTATGCTTTCAGTATTGTTTGACGATCTGACAGTCATTGTCCTTGCCGTATCGGCGGTCTTTTTTGCTCCGTTTAAAGAGGCGCTTCTGATCAGTGCGGGTCTTTTACTGGTCGCGATCACAGCTTCTTCCATGGGCTCAAAGCTTAAGTTGATGCGCCTTCCCGTGCTGGCGGCGTTTGCCGTATCGGGGGGCTCATTTATGTCCTTTGCTTCCTTTGCACTTATAAAAGAGATCAAACAGCCGTATCGCGCAGCGCTTGGCTTTGTATCATATCTCATATATTCGGCCGCACGGATGGGCATAGAGGGCAGCGGCAGCAGCGAAAGCTTCGCCATGCATGTTTTATATGGTTTTCTGCTGATACTAATAATGACTGTCATAATGGCGGCCGGATACTTTATCGACAGCCAAAAGAAGAAGATCGAAAAAGAGGCGGAAAAGCTGAAAAACGCCAACTTAAGCGAGCTGCATGAAAAACAGTTAAACCGCGAGCTTATGAAGCAGCAGTTTCTTGCCGAAAAAAACGCAAGGCTTTTGGAAAGAGAAAACATCAGCCGGAATATACACAATTCAGTCGGCCATTCCATAACGGCGGCCATAATGACGCTTGATGCGGCGGATATGCTTTACGATAAAAGTCCCGATGAAGCCAGAAAGCGTATGAACGACGCCAACGAAAGGATAAGAGGAAGTCTTGAAAACATCCGCCGTGCGGTAAGAACACTTGATGAGGAGGGAAATCCCATATCCCTCTCAGACCTTATAGGCGACATGAACGGTATCATGGACGAATTCGTTCTGGATTCGAAAATAACGGTGGATAGGCTTTACAAAAACGAAGACACATCCGTAATGATCCCGCACGAGCATGCGGAGTTTTTGACGGGTGTCTTGTCGGAGATGCTGACAAACGGTGTAAAGCATGGAAATGCCGACAGGTTTTTGGTGATACTCTCAGGCGACCGTGCGCACTTAAGGCTGTCCGTTTCAGACAACGGAAAAAGTGATTTTAACGATCAAAACAGCCGGGGGCGCATAGAAAAGGGCTTCGGACTGAAGAAAATGATAAGCTATGCCGCAAGATTCGGCGGGAAGACCGAATTTACAAACGATGACGGCTTCAGGGCAGTAGTGGAGCTTCCACTGACAGATCTGTCACAGGGGGATTAAGATCAATGGATACGGAAAATATAGGTATCATGCTCGTTGATGATGAGACGATGCTGCTCGACAGCCTCGAGATCATCCTTTCATTAAATGGGTATGTTATCACAGGAAAGGCAAAAGACGGCGCAGAAGCCTTAGAGCTTCTTAAAAAAACATCATGTGATATCGCGCTTGTGGATCTTAACATGAAAGGCATGGGCGGGATAGAACTTATAGGAAGGATGAAGAGGCTATATCCTTTTGTAAAGATACTTGTGCTTACGACCTTTTACGACGATAAGAATATCACCGACGCCATAAAAAACGGCGCTGACGGATACCTGTTAAAGGATTCCGGAAAAGACGCCATACTTGGGGCGATAAAGCAGCTTCAGGGAGGGAATACCGTGCTCGACGGAAAAGTCATGCAAAGGCTTTCGGCTCTTGTGAGCAGAAATGAAACACCCGGCATAGACTCCGGCTTTACCGAAAGGGAAAAAGAGATATGTGCCCTTGTGGCGGACGGGCTTTCAAACAGGCAGATAGCCGAAAAGCTGTATATATCGGAGGGCACCGTGAAAAATTATATTTCCGTCATCTATGACAAGACAGGCATCCACGACCGTGTCCAGCTTGCCATAGCACTCAGAAATTAAGGCAGTGACCGCAGTCATACAAAAATATGACCGCGGTCACTATTTATTTGCGAAAAAAGTGCTATAGTTTGTATTGTAAAGAACAGGAGGGAAAAAAGTTGAGCGGAAATCTTTCAGCATCGAAATACATAAAAAACAACAAAAGGACCTGCGGCGTGCTCCTTTTTGCGCTGTCACTCACATTTATGGCGATGTATATCGTCAACTACCTTTTGATGACCACTCAGGAAAGCTTTGTGTGTGTAATGCTTGAACTGCCCAAAAAGGTAAGCTATGTATCGCTCACAAGTGATACGCTGCTTAAAGCTGCGGGGGAAGAGACCAAAGACACTTCGAAGCAAAGAGAGATCCTGATGGAAGAACTTAAACAGAGGGAAGGAATAAAAGATGTTATCTTTACTCAGATCATAGACAGCACCTATGAAGGCATCATCGGCCAGATCGGCTATGAATGTCCTCTTTTTGAAAAAGAATACATTCAGACATTCCTGGATCACATGGACGCAGAGCTTGTCGAAGGAAAAATGCCGGAAAATGAAGGCGATGTCTTGGTGGACAGCACAGTCATGAAAAATCAGAAATACAAAATAGGAGACACCTTCAGAAAAGAAGCGTATGGTGATACATTTAAGATCTGCGGCGTTATAAAGTCCGACTGTATGGCATGCGTCGGTGTTCCAAACGGGTTTACGAACAGCGGCTGGTACATGGTCATAATGCACGATGAGAGTGAAAGCCTCTTTGCGTCTGCAGCAAAGGACCTTGGAATCACCTTGAGCGACAGGGACGAAGTGATCGATGCAAAGACCTATCAGGATTTTTACGACAGAGAAGTAAAAGATACGATCAACGGCGCGGTGAACGCCATAATCATAGTGGTAATGATCTTCCTTGCGGTCTCTGTGATAGTTGCATATGTTTCATTCCTTAGAAACAGGCTTACCGAATATTGTCTGTACGCGTCCATAGGTTATTCAAAAAAGGATATCTACGAAATGATCATGAGAGAGATGATGATCATATTTATAAGCGGTATAGCGATCGGCGTGGTTATAAGTATCATAATTATGGGTATATCGGATGCCTGCGTAATAGCTCCGAAAGGGCTTATGTCAAGATGGTTTTATCCCATGCATATCGCAAAGATCTTCGCGGCCCTTTGCTGCATAGCCGGGGCGCTTCAGATACCGATACTTGTTTCGATACATAACATAAAGACTATGGATATGATGGAGGAGAGATAAATGTTTGAAGTTAAAAATATAAGCATGATCTATGACATGGATACAGAAGAAAAGATGTACGCGCTAAACGGTGTTGATCTTACACTTCCGGGAAAAGGGCTTGTAGGAGTAATAGGCCCGAGCGGCAGCGGAAAGAGCACTTTGATGTATTGCCTTTCGACGCTTAAAAGACCGACCGAGGGAAGCATATCGTATAACGGGCTCGAACTGACCGGCATCAATGATAACGAAAGAGAAAAGCTTCGACGAGAAGAATTCGGATTCATTTTCCAAAAGCATTACCTTGTGCCCTACATGGGCGCCCTCGACAATGTTCTTGTTGCCGCAAAGGAAAATGATAAGGAAACAAGGGAAAAGGCGGCGGATTTTTTAAAAAAGCTCGGCCTTAAGGAACGTGAATTCGGCAAGAAACCGGCAAAGCTTTCGGGCGGACAATGCCAAAGAGCAGCCATAGCAAGAGCCATGATAAACGACCCGAAGGTGGTATTTGCGGATGAGCCCACGGCATCCCTTGACCATGAAAACGCATTCAATGTCATGAGGATCCTAAAGGATTATTCGAAGGACAGGCTTGTTGTGGTAGTCACGCATGACCGTTCGATCCTGTCGGATGCAGATATGATCGTCGAGATATGGGACGGGAAGATCAGCGGGATCACTTAAAAATGATCATGATGAAAAGAGGTAAATATGGGACCGGTATCGGCAATTTATTATCTTAAACAAAACAAAAAAAGAGCAGTTCTGATGATATTCATGCTTTTTTTCACCTGCCTTATGTACCTGGCGGGCAACTATGTGGACAGCATCAATTTCTACTGGAAAAAGGGCTTTGAATACAGCGAGAAGATTGCGATGATCAGCGCGTCGAGCAACGACAAGGATTTTGTACAATATACAGAGCTTATAGAAGAACTGAAAAAGGATGAAAAGCTGACCGTTCTTTTAAGAAGCGGCGGCGGCTTTATCGGGTATGACTGGACATGCACCCTTGGCTGGGACATGGGGTCAGTCAGTTACATATTCAATTCCGCAGAGGATATGGGAAAAGCCTTTGACCGCCTCGGAATAAAATGCGATATGAGCGAAGTGAAGAATAAAAGCATCGTCATAAGCTCTGCCTTTGCAAAAAATATCGGCCTTAAAAAGGGCGATAAGATCGAAATGGAAAAGATCACCGGCTATTCAGACGGCTTTGCTTCGTTAGATGCGGTAATAGACGACGGCAGCTATATCATGTTCATGGTCTGCGAGGACAATAACAGACTTTTCAGAGCCTATATCATGAGCGATGAGATGGAAGGAGAGACGCTTTATTCCTACATCACCGAAAAGATTGGGGACAGACCCATACACCTTTCGGAGCTTTTGGAAAAGGGAGTGGATAATTCGCTTTCGCCCATATCGATGATCTTCATGATAGCGGCCGTAATGCTCTCGCTCATCCTTTCGGTTACGGCAAATGCGGTAATAACAGGGCAGTATATCAAGAGAACATATGAATTCGGCGTATACAGGGCGATAGGAATGCCGAAAAAAAAGATCCGGGCCAAGATAGCGTCGGAAATACTGCTTATGGATCTCTTTGCGATAGTAATAGGAGCGGCAGTCATATTCACAGCCTCGTTTATGTTAAATGAGCTTGTCTATAAGCCCGTCGGGCAGTATCTTCCATACTTTTCATGGCAGGGCCTGATATGCATCCTGATATCAAACCTTATGGTTACGCTGCCCATGATCTTAACAAAATGCCATATGATGTCAAAAGCGGATGTGACGGAATTTTAAAAAACTTACTGCCTGTAGAGCTGAACGCATCTACAGGCAGTAATCTTTAAGAAATATATGTGTTCCCACGTTTTACATAAGTGTCTCATCATAGTGAGCTCTTTCGCCGCCGATATATTTGGGTCTTACCCTTGCGGCCGTTATGTGAGCCTCACCTATCACATGGTTTGCGAGTCTTACGGGCACCGCAACACGCTTTAAGTGCATTCCGATAAATGTATCGCCTATGTCAAGTCCCGCATCGGCGCGTATCTCTTCGACAGCAACAGGCTCCTTAAACTCGGCATATGCTGTTGTTGCAAAAGAACCGCCCGCCTTTGGCTGAGGCACGACATTTACCATATCAAGCCCGGCTTTTTCGGCGTATTCGGCCTCGACAATAAGAGCGCGGTTTAAATGCTCGCAGCACTGCGCTGCAAGATATATCCCGTGGTCATTTACCGCTTTGTATATTCCCGCAAAAACGGCTTTCGCCGCATCGAGATTTGAATTGCTCCCGATGCGGCTTCCGCAAACTTCCGATGTGGAACATCCCACAACAAGTATCTGTCCTTTTTTAAGCTTTGCGGTCTCGATCAGTTCTTCCGCTACCGCGTTTGCCTGCTTTGTCAGTTCTTCAAACATTTTTATTCCTTCTTTCCGTTACCTAAATATTTGTTGAATACTTTATGTATCTCGCATTTCCAGCAGAGGATCATCGCAAATACCGCACCCACGGTGCCCTGCGCTATCTCGTAGGGAAGCTTGATCATTGCGTATTCAAATGTGCTGTAGATAAAGGTCTTTCCAAGTGTGTATCCGACGACCATGATCACCGCGCCTATCGTAACGCCGATGCCCGAAGCGATCTTCGGATGATTCTTTAAAACGTAGTGAGAGAAGATCGAAATGACTACCGCCTGAAGTCCGTGCGTAACGAGTGATACGAACATGGGAGTGGGGTAGAAGATCATGTCGCCGAAGAACGAGCCGATGCCGCCAACAATAAAAGCCTCAGCCGGGTTTAAAAGAATGGCCGCAAGGCAGATGACCACATCGCAAAGATAAAGATGTCCGCCCGGCACGGGTACGCCAAAGGAAGACATTATGATATTAAGAGCTGTGAACATTGCGGTGATGGTGATCCTTAAAGTTATCGATCTGGGAGAAGCTACTGTTTTTTGTGTGACCATATTGAAAATCTCCTTTACTTTTTCTGCGGAAGAGATTATCATTATTTTGAACATATGAAAATAACCAGAACAGGAGAAAATAATATAACCAGATGAACTTTAGAATAGATAACGGCTCGGATGTACCGGCCTACATTCAGCTCTACAGAAAGCTTGCCGCAGATATTGCGGCCGGGATATACCCTTACGGAAGCAAGCTCCCCTCAAAACGCGTGATGGCATCGGAGGTCGGCGTGAGCGTGATCACGGTGGACCACGCGCTCGTTTTATTAAATGAAGAAGGTTTTGTGCAAAGCCGCGAGAGGAGCGGGGCTTTCGTTATATATAAGGGCGAAGACTTTTTGGGAGGTGCATCTTCTTCCGACGAAAACGAAGCTGCATCGGGCATAGCCGCAGGCAGCCTTCAGCCGGTTTCGGGCGACGAATTTCCTTTCTCCGTCCTTGCAAAGACTATGAGAAAGGTCCTTTTAGACTACGGCGAAAGAATTCTCATAAAATCGCCCAACCAAGGCTGCGTAGAACTAAGAAATGAGATCTGCCGCTACCTTGCAAGAAGCAGAGGAATAAATGTCGATCCTACGCAGATAGTTGTCGGCTCCGGCGCCGAATACCTCTACGGCCTTATCGCCCAGATGCTTTCCGGAAAGACCGTGGCCATAGAAGACCCCTCATACGAAAAAATAAAAAGCGTATATACCGCCATGGGCCTTAAAGTCGACAGCCTCAAAATGACCGCGGACGGCATTTCCACCGCAGCCCTTGAAAAAACATCTGCCTTTGCGCTTCACGTTACCCCCTTTAACAGCTTCCCTTCCGGCGTCACAGCCGGCATTTCAAAGAAACTCGAATACCTCCGTTGGGCAAAAAAACGCGGCGGCATAATAATAGAGGATAATTACGATTCCGAACTCACTGTCTCAAGAAAGCTCGAAGAACCCCTCTTTTCCATGGATAAGGATGCGGATGTGATCTACATAAACACCTTTTCCGGAACCCTTGCCCCCTCAATGCGTACCGGCTACATGATCATCCCCGCTCACATGACAGCGGAGTTTAAAGAAAAGCTCGGCTTTTATTCCTGCACCGTACCCGTCTTTGACCAATATGTAATCGCCGAGCTCTTAAAAAGCGGAGATTTCGAAAGACACATAAACAGGGTGAGAAGGAAGAAGAGGGGAAGATGAAAAATGAGACCCGGGGACGGGGTTACAGTCTCATTTTTAATGAGACTGTAACCCCGTCCCCGGGTCTCATTTTTCACTTACACAGCCGCCAGCTCCGTCCCCATCACCTTCTTATACATCAACCGGGTAAAACCACATAAAATCACCATAAACAATAAGCATGCCACTTCGCAAAACTCACTCGGAACCAACGCCGTGACGGCGCCGGGGATGATGACCGCAAATATTCCAAGTATGCTTATCCCAACGGACGCGCTTTGTTTAACGATCTCCGTCTCGCTTTCCCATGAAAACTTCGGGAATTTTATATTCAGGAAAAGTCCCCAGACGGCCGAAAAAACTATATATACAAGCGGCAAGAGCAAAAACCACAGCTTTGTTACGATTCCGGTCCTTACGAAAAACAGCAAAATGACCTCCGAAAGCAGGTAAAAAGGCAGATAAAGCTCAAGCTGAAAACGAAGCTTTGCTTTAAATACATCACTGCTTTTTACGGGAAGGCTTTTTAAGATCCACCAATTATTTCCCTCTATCGACACGGAAACAGATGTAGTTCCCATAACACATACGGGCAGGCTTAAAAAGAACGGAAGCGCGCCGGTCACATTCAGATCGACAGGTGTCTTGCCTTTTATAAGTGCTGCGGGATCGACAAACAAAAGCGCAACGGAAAAAGCGAGCAGCATTATCGGAGCTATGATCGTATTTGAAACATATATCCCGCTTGAAAAATATCTTGCGGCTTCCTTTCGTGTAAGCGCAGAGAGCGCAGAATGCTTAGGCAGCTCTTTAAGGTCGTAATCGT
>Ga0310691_10008690_pt1 | contig 10381 bp, 9 predicted proteins | sample 176DNAGHGlowgp2_FD_203887 | JGI IMG/M metagenome (GOLD analysis project Ga0310691, IMG submission 203887) | Sheep rumen microbial communities from Palmerston North, Manawatu-Wanganui, New Zealand - 1766 DNA GHGlow gp2 (v2) (version 2) | ecosystem: Host-associated > Mammals > Digestive system >...
AGGAAGAATACTGCTTTGACATTGCGTGCTATGATGGCAGTGCTACACTGCTTATTAACTCAAAAGAGCAGATGTTTGCCGAAAAACTTCGCTCACTTTTGAAATTCGGTCCAAACTCAACACGATATAAAGATGTTTTTGATATGTTCTATCTTACAGATAAGGTTGATACAAAAAAGCTGTTACAATGTTTGAATACATTCGTCATATCTGATCCGGGCATGAAGGAAAACGATATGGATGCTGTGGTAAGAAGAATTACAAGAACATTCTCATCGAAGAGATATATTGACAGGCTGGCTGATTCAAAAAAGAACTGGATTGGTGAAGAAATATCTACCATTACGGCAAGACTGATTGAGTTCCTGAAATCATTGGAATAGTCCGAACTAACCATCAAAGAGTTTTTTCATCCATGCGCCGCTTCGACCAATTAAGTCAACAATTTTTCGCCATTTTTCTCCTGTTGACAGGCAGGCAAACAGTCCCGCATTCGTGCGCCAAAAAGCCTCTATTTTCAATGCCTTTCGCGTTTTGACTATATAAGTCATATTATAGCAGGGCAATTTTTCCGTTAAATCTCGATTTGATTTTTCTTTCTATATTTTTTTACTCAGCCCAAAGGTGTTCCTGCCAGAATCCATTCACCAACCGTTTTTCCACCCATAAAAAGCCATAAAACGAAATGCCCATTCCTCTTCTCGAACGAAATGATTCTGAATTTTTTACCCTTGCTGTTCTTATATTCCTTCCTCCACTTCGACCACCCGGCTTTCTGCGTTCTCCAGCAACCGGTCCAGGATCTTCTCGTTAGAGATTAGTTCCTTACAAATTTTTCTGGATTTTTCTTTTCGAATTTGAATGAAATGCCGATAGGCAAGTTCGTCATCCCGTTCCTTCAAAATAATAGTCTGCTCCGTTTCGTACCAAACCTTCCGTTTGTAGATTTTCCTCACATCCGTAACTTTGAACCCCCGTACCGTACAGGAATAGTTCCCGGATAGCGGAATATCGGGGTTTGCGGGGTTTGCCCATCCGACCGAAAGCCGTAGAGCGTTTTTTTCGTTGTTCAGAGTATAAATATATAGTTTTTCCTTCATAAAAACGCAATACAGGGCATTTTCATCAATGAAGCCACATATTTACTGGGGTTTTCGGACTTTTATCCGGCAAAAATCCCCGCCCGGTCCTTTTCAATGCCCTCTCCATCCTTTCTGTCCTTCCTACAACTTGCCCACAATCTGACATACCATTTTCCGGTCTTCCTCGGACAGTTTGCGAAACTTTCGAATCAGACGTTTCTCCTGAGCCGAACAGGGAAACTCTTCCGTCCTTTTCTCGCCCAGTAACTCATCCGGGGAAATTAAGAAGGCACGGCAGATTTTTTCCAAGGTCTTGGTGGTCGGCGCACTTTTCCGCTTCAGGATATTTTCTATCGTGGAATACGGCACCCCGCTTTCCTTGGCAAGCCGGTATACACTCCACCGGTTCTGGGAAAGGAGTTCTTTGATGCGCTTAGAACATATATTTTCGTCTTTAATAACCAAACCAGCCTCCCCTGAGCGTATTTACCGCATATTTCGGGACAAAGCCCGGATTCGTGGAAGTAATAAAATAGTTTCTTCGAAACGGTGCATTTGCGATATCATTGTAGGATATCGGTGTCGCCGTGGAATTTGCCCCGTTTCCCGGATCGCAAAGGTAAAGTCCCCTCTCATCATATCCGTAGATTACGATATAATGGGTTGTATCATTTCCCGGTCTTCCGTGAAGACTTCTTCCCGTTTCCGAAGGCCAGTACCCGCGAATCAGCAAAATCACGAGATTTCCGTCCCGGATATGCTGTTTTATCGCCTCCACCGACATCGTGGCATCTTCCCGGTATGCCAGGTGGAAATCATGGCAGAAATTCCCGTAATGGAACGCCTGTCCGTTTACGATGTACTGTGTGCTTACCAGTTCCATCGGAAGGCAGCTTCCGTTAAAATAATGCGAACACATCGCATAACAGCAATCAATACACCCGGCTTCCCGTATGGTATAGGTACCGTCCCCCCGGTCCGCATTCCCCCAGCGGGGATCCCCCTGATTGATATAACAGTTGCGCATCTCTAAAATGACACTCTCGCCAAGGGGTGCATACTGGAAATTTAACCCCGTTACCTGCCCGTCGCCGCCCGGGATAAACGGTGCCATGCTGCTGTTTCGAAGGAAAGCTCCCACACATCCGTCAACGGTATAATCCGTGCGTTCCGAATCCGTGGCTGCAAAAATCGTACGGTATTCCTCCACCATGTCTTCCGTTCCGGGAAGTTTCGACAAAAGATATAAAAACCGATCTTCGCTGAAATACCCGCCTGCTGCCTGATTTAGGCGCACCATCCATTCTTCCGGTGTTTCATAGATGGTTCTTGACGTAATCTGATATCTGCCGTTATTGTCTTCGATATTAAAGACAATTCTCCGATACCCTAAATCCACCGAAGAAGCCGCCACACTCGGAATATGAAAAACGTATGCTCTCTCCCCCAAAGACGCCGGGGCTTCCCTGTCATCCCGCTCTAAGTACGCCCGCATCCGCTCATCCTCATAAGTAAATTCCGCACCGTCTAAATTTTCTTCTAACGGGTTCCATGTATAGCGGAAAATCGGCTTAAAACAGTTGATGCACTCGGTAATGTCCTCTTCTTTTAGGAAATAATCCCCGACACCGCCATCGGCCATTTGTTCAACCGTCAGCTCCATGGGATTCCCGTCTTCATCCGTTTCGGATAAGCCCCAGTCTGCTGCCACGCCGGATACACGCATGGCACAAAGTACATAAACCGGCTGCCACCTCAGTTCGTACGGATCGGCAAAATAGTCCGCCGTAAAATGCGTGGTTTCAATATCCCTTCGGGATAACACGATGTGGAGTTCGATCGGATCTAACGTAGACTCCTGCCATGTCCCGAACGCATTGGTATACGTTTCCCCGCTGCTGTCCTCATAATAGTCCGGCGGGGTATTTCCTTCCCTTCGTATTTCTCTCCGTAAATCGGCAAGTGTCCTTCCGGTAGAATCTTCCACCAAGACCCAGGGAATTCCTTCATACGATACATCGATATGCTCCCCGCGGCTCTCCTGCTCCTCCATAACCGCTTCCAAAACCTGTCTGGCATAATCATCGTCAAACGCACCGACAGCGGATGTTTCAAGTGAAATATAGCCTTCCTCCATAAGACGAAGGACATACTCCGCATTGTTTACGGTCCGGTCGCTTTCCGCAATACCGGTAATCTCAACGGGGTTTTCCTGCGCCTGTCTAAGATCCCTGGAGAGTCTTATAATGGCACTAATCAGGAAATAGAGAATGACAATGACAAGCACCACAATTAAGACAATCAAAAGTACCTTCCAGCCGACGGCAACCCCTCCGGTTGCTCCCACGCCTGCCCCGGCACCACCGGCGCCACCGCTGGCAGTGGTAGCCGCACTGCTTCCCGCACCGGCTGCCGCGCTGCTGCCCGCTACCGTACCGCCGCCTGCTGCCATACCACCACTTGCCGCTACTCCATCCACGGCAGCTTCTTTTTCGGCCATATCCGCCATGGTCCGGCTGACTTCCCGCATCCGCTTCAGACTGTCCCTGGCCTGCTCCCTTGCCAGCTGTTCCATCTGGCGGTCAATCTGTCTTTGTTCCTGCTTTATCCGGTCGGATTGTTCATCAAAATAATCGTATTTTCCGCTCATAAACCCAAATCCGTCTGCGACGCTAACGCCCTATTGCAGGGTATTTTCTTCCTCTGCGCCTTCCAAATCCCCCGTCCATTCCTCGATATCTTCATCGTAGGGATCTTCTTTTTGTATTCCGTCCATATCTTCCGGTTCCACATAGTACGGGCTGTATTTACAACGTTCCGGTTCATTTACAACGAAATACACATGCTCTACCTTCTTTAGCGGATCATGAATGACGATATCATAATCGTTTACCGCCCCCAGATATTCATTGGGACACTCAAACACATACGTAAGCGCGCGAGCAAAGGAACGATCCACCGCAATTTCCTTCATCTCATAGCTGTTTATATCAATCAGATAACATCCGGCGTCCTCCGTCCCGAAATAGGTTTCCGCCGCATCTTCCATGGGAAAGGAGACGGTTACTTCAAAATACACCCGGTCATAGTCAAGGCTTGTCGTGGCATTCTGAACATGATAGAAAAGTGCTTTTTCCGTAGAGTCATACGCACCTTTTGTGGAAACACTCGTCCGCTCCATAAGGCCCGTATAATAGGTATCATAAAGGTATTTACTCCTTACTCCGTCACGGGAAAGACTCTTTGGCGCATCCTCCGCTCTCTCCCCGGGGTTTGCTATATCTTCTGCCGTGGCTCCCTGCAGATTTTCTTCTGCACCGGCATTTGCGTCTTTTTCAATCAAGGTATATACCATGCGGTCTAAAAGGTCCTTCGCCTCGTTTAAGTTCCCCTGATTTCTGGCGGTAATTAAAATTTCCAGTTTTTCGTCTTCGGAAAAGAGTTCATAAGCGACAAAGTAAAGGTTTCCGTTTGATTTGGCACTTCCGGCTACATACGCGATGCGAAAGGTATTTAAGTATCCGTCATCCGTAAGGTACGGATTATAGGTATTCGCCCCGATGGAATTGATAATCATCGGCAAATCCGCATTTAGCGTGGAATTATCGGATGCCGCGCTTTTCTTAAACGAATAAATATGCTTTGCATCCTGCATCATCAGGCTTTCTTCCGTAGCCGAAACCACATCCTCTGTCGGAATACACATGTAATACGGACCAAACGAGATAACCTGCGTTAAATCTTCATAGGTTTTCGTTTCCACCATCGGCTGCTTTTCTTTTTCCAACGTGCTTGCCGGATACTCAATCTTCGTAAATTTCGCGGCAATCGAGCCGATTAAGAGGAAAATGGCGGCAATACAGGCACATACCCCAAAAATCCCAAACACAATCGTCCGGCGGATTTTATCCCGCTTTTTTCTCTTCTCGACCTCACTGACTTCCTGTTCGTAGGTACTTGTCCCTTCTTTCTTTTTCACTTTCCTTCCCCTTACTGTCCTAAAAATTCTACTTTTGTTTCGCCGTAATCATAGCCTTTTACTTCCATCTGGTAAGAACCTGCTTTAAACATTCCCAGTTCAAATACGGCTTTTCCCCGCTCGTACCTTGACGGGGAGAACTTTGTCCCGCCACTGTATAACTTGGCTTCGATCATGGTATCCGCATTCTCCCAGGAATATTCAATCGTAAGGTTTGCATAGTCCTTATCAATGGTGATTTCTTCAATCTGAACGATTGCATTCGTCGGCACTTTCGGGATTTCTTCCTCCTTTGGCTCCTCGCTTATCTCTTCGGTTTTTACAATCTCTTCGGAAGGCTCTTCTATGACGGGCTCCCGGCGAAGGGCAATGCTTTCGTTAAACTTTTCCACATACTGCAGGGTATGAATTACACTGACCGCATACGCTTCGGCATTGGAAAGGGACTCCGTGGAAAGCACCTTGGTGGTAAGTGCCACGATAAGGTTTTCGTGATACTCCGGCACATGAAGAACATACCCGACAAAGAACTCCTCCCCGCTTTCTTTCCCGTCGGAGATATTCATTCCCGCCACGTAATACTCGGCCTCAAAACCATTGATATATCCGCTGCTTTCCTTTATTTTTTCAAAGGAACACTTCTTCGGATCTGCCGTAAGAAGCAACGTTTGCGGATATTCGCTTAAAATATGCTCCACCACATCCTCTTCTTCATCCGCTTCACTGATATAGAGGTTATATAGTTCATCGACGTTATAGACTTCCCCTTCCCCGACATCCCCATGCACCACGTTCGGTGTATCCACCGAGTACGGCGCAAATAGTAGCGGCACCGCCACCGGCAGGGCATCGTTCTTTTGATAAATCGTATTCTGGGAAACAAAGAAGTCGGAAGAAAGCGAACCGTCCGGTATTAAAATCTCCACGGTTTCCTTCTTGTTTCGGTTGGCAATCACCAGTAACACAATGAGTGCTGCTGCCAGTACTCCCAAAACGATGAGCAATATTTTTCCCTGTTTTTTCATCCTCCCTTTCCTTCCTTACATCCCCGTAGTTAGCGCAAAAACTCCGGTGTCACATCCTCTTCCACCGCCCCGTCTATCTTTAAACGAAGGAACAGGCCCCTAAGCTCCCTCCGGCTTTCCTCCCCGGCGGCAATAAAAATACCTTCTCCCGTAAAATAAAGCCTTGAGAGCTTTTCTTCATCAAAAAGCCCGCTTGCCAAAATGGCACGGCAAAGCAGTTTGAAATCCTCTTCGTTTTCCATCGAAAGCACCAGACAGGTTTTGATCTTTTTCCGGTACGTCAGATATTCATGTATGAACGTCACACGCAAAATCACGGAGTTTTCAAACTGTACTTTCGTATGAATCCTCTCGTCATGCCTTAAATACCCGTAAAAGATACCGACAAGGTAATCGATATTGCGGCTGTCTTTATATTCATACTCCGGCAGAATGGTAATATTGCTGTGATTAAAGTTACAAATCCCCTTTTCCAGTCCCTTATAGTTTTTATGCAAAGACAGATAAGAAGCGACATTGGCAGCCGAAGCACGTCCCATCACGCGATATAAGGCGGCCTCCGAGCTCCACTTTTCCGGAACAAGGCGGATATCCAACTTCTTCGTTACCAGTTCTGCCGTATCCTTCGGAACGGTATATAACGTACAGGGGCGATAGGGAGCCGCATAATAATTCAGTTTCATTAAAAAACCGGTCTTATAAAGAAGGTCCAGCCTTGTTCCTAAAAAATCCTGCTCGATGCTGATCTCGTCGCCTACCCCGGCGATGGAAAGGCTTTTGTTCCTCATCCGCTCCCCGTCTAAGAAACGCCGGATTGCCTGTTTATCACAAACCGAGTAAAGACAAACCGGAAAAAGACAGAAAATATCCGATATCACGGCAACGTCGCCCCTGGCAATGCGAAGAAGCTTCTCTCCTTCCTCAAAATGACGAAACTGCTTTTCAAACGTGGATATCACCATCTCTTCAAAGATATATGTCCGGTTTGGATCGTTTAGACTTTCTATTCTTCCCATGAACTGTAAACCCCTGCTTATAAAAACTTAATGACCGCGTCTTTCGACTCCTTTGCATATTCAAAGGCAGACGCGATAAGCACACCCCTTCTTTCAATCCAGCCGCGAATCTTGCAGTTGTAGGTAAGTCCCACTTTATACTGAATATCCGGATTGCCGCCGATACGGGCGCAAATCTCCACGCCGCGCAGACGGTCACAGGTGCCGTAGAAATAGTTTTTTGTAGCAAAAGTCGGATCCGGTATCTCCTGGCATTTCACGCAAACCACATCCCCGGGCTGAACATTCTTTTCCTTGACCACATCAAAGGGGTTTGGTTCAATCTCCAGACGGGATAAGGTAAATACTTCATAGGAACTATGCCGTTTATCCGACGTTTCCGTCCGCTCCACATCCACTTTTCTTGTTCCGATAACATCAAACTCATAAATGGCGTCTTTTCGGCAAAGCGTGGGAAGGGAACGCGTATAGGCCCTGCGCCAGTTCGCCACACTGATTTCCGCCGATACTTCGTCAAATAAAAGGACTCTGGCATATCCTCTTTCGCTGACAAGCGTTACTCTTCCCCATACACGCGGGGTTTCGCCACGGTCCAGGCATCCATGCAGCGCCTTTACCGCCATGGCGCGCACCCGCTCTTTTCCTTCTGCCGTTCTTCCGTCACGGGAGGATAAAAAGGTAACTTTCTTCCCTGCTTCATCCACCTCGCCTACTTTTACGCTAATCGGTACGTTCAAGAAAAAGTTCTTGTTTCTGGCATTATAGTACGGTGCGGAAACCGAGAAATCCTCGCTCTTTAGGAAAAATTCCACTCCGCCGATCCGTCCGATTAACGTACCGTCCTTATCGGCATACTGAAAGGCAAATAAAAGGGGACTTCCGCTTTCCTTCGCTTTCATGCACCGCTTTAGCAGTTCTTCATCGGCTTTTCCTTCCTCCAGAACATCTTCCTGATCCCCGAAGATTGCTCCGCCGGTACCCGCTTTGGATAACCGCTCCAGGATACGGTGGTCTCTTCGCTCCTTAAAGGAAACCGTCTCCCCCTCGGATAAAGATGCGGCATCTTCCGAAAGTTCTTCCTTTGGCTCTGCTTCGGTTTCCTTCCTTTCCGTTGTTTCTTCCGTTGCTTCTTCCTTCATTTCTTCCTTCAATTCCGTTACCTCTTCGGTTGTTTTCTTTTTTGCCATACGCTCCTCCTTAAAAAATGTGCAATGTGAACATTGTAATGTTCAATGTGAAATGTTTTTTCGTCCTGCCGGACCTTAAGCCGAAGCTCTCGTTAAAAAATTCCATATAAAGGCATGAGCCGATATATCAGTTCTGGTAAAGGATGGTGTATAAAATCGCCGTCCCCCACGCAAGCGTAATAAGTAAAATGGGAATTCCCAGAATAAACAAAAACCATGCCGTCCTCTTAATGGTTGCCGTATTTTTAAAGACATTCAAAAGAACAATGCCGATAATAATGGAAAGCGGGATCCCGATAATCGCCGGTACCTTGCAGCCTTCCGAAATCTTTAAGGACAGATTCATAAGCCAGGTACGGAAATTTAAGTGGGTATCCATGCGCATGTTGCTGATTTCTTCCACGGTATTTGCGGCAGCCTCTTCCCCCAAAAGGTTTTCATAGGACGAAGAACAGGCGGTAAAAAGAAGCATAAAAGAAGAAAGTACGATTAAAAATAGCGCCTTACTCTTTCTTTTCACTGCTTTCTTCACCTCCCTCCTTCGTCGAAACGCCGTCTTCTCCGGGTTCGGATATATCCTCAAAGGCATCGCTATAATCAAAACTGTCCTCGGGACCAACTACGGCATCCCCGTATTCATCCACTTCCCGATAGGTATCTTCCGGCACTTTCACCGGCTCTTCTTCCGGAAACGGCGCTGTATCGGCGCGGTTTAGGTTATATACCTCACTCTCCTGATAAAAGTCTGCACCTTCTTTCTTCCCGGCATCCTTTATCTGGCTTTCTTCTGCGGTAAGAACGGTCTTTGTATGCATAAGATCCGTCAAATCCCCTTCCGCATAGCTTTCGCAAAAGACCACAGCCCTTCCTTCCGCCCTTGCGGCACTGCTTTCACAAAGAAACAGGGAATAAAGCGGATCGTTTTCAATCTTCGTAAAAGCGACATAGTATCCGCTTCCCCGTATTTCTTCCGACAAATCATCGATGAAATCCCCGAAACGCTCCATCAGGATGTCTTCAAAAAAGCCTTCGGCAAACAAAACCGCCCAGGTATCCACCGTCAGGCGGTACACCTGCCGCTTAAAGTGCCGCAAAATTTCGTTGGAACATTTTACGGATAACACAGTATCGTAATGACACCCCAGCTTATTTAAGATCTCCGCCCGGTTTAATAAGCGGATACAGCCCAAGTAAGCAAACGCCCTGCCCTCTTTGGTAAGTGTTTCCAAAAGCCCTTCCCGGTTACGGAGTCCCGTCGTCGCATCCAGAATTTGTGCCGAAGTTAAGTCACGGCTCATTTTTTCATGCCTTGTGTGCATCGATAGAATTTTTAATACTTCTTCCGGTAACACAGGAATGCTCTTTTCCCCGTCCAATAAAAGCGCCCCTTCCAAAACAGAGGTATTTAACGGATAGGCGCGAAAGCGGGTATAGAATCCGTCGTAAGATAATACTTCTTCTTTGGTAATCCGCATTCTTGCAAGCTGATGGTTTAGTGCCTCTATACGGTCTATGTTTAATTCGCTCGAACAAAGCACACGGTTTACTCCGTCCCGCTCATAAACCACACTCGCCATACACCCGTATACATCCGATAAAACGGCAAGTGAAGTTTTTAATTCTTCGCCCTGGTAAAATAACTCCGACAGCTTTTTAATAAGCGCTTTCTCTTTCCCGCCAAAACCCATCTGAATTCCCCTTTAGTCTATCTTCTTTTTATACAAAAGAAAAGACATTTTCATTATATTTTTAATATATTTTATATGTTTTTATATATTTCTATATGATTTTAAATAATTTCTATTCGCCTTTTAGGAGATTAAGCGGGAATCCTCGGCAATTCAATTGCCGAGATGAGAGCGGCTAATCCCTTGTTCTAATCGAACATATGTTGCATTCTTGTTTATCTTATGATATACTATGTGTATGAAAGATAATCTAATTAATTACAGAACTTCAGTATGCAATATCAACTACCATGTGGTATGGTCTGTGAAATACCGCCGGAAGATTCTCAACAATGAAGTCGAGGCTTATCTTAAAGAGCTTGTTCAGCAAATTGCCGATGAAAAAGGCTTTATCGTCCAACTCT
>Ga0310691_10008691_pt1 | contig 10380 bp, 6 predicted proteins | sample 176DNAGHGlowgp2_FD_203887 | JGI IMG/M metagenome (GOLD analysis project Ga0310691, IMG submission 203887) | Sheep rumen microbial communities from Palmerston North, Manawatu-Wanganui, New Zealand - 1766 DNA GHGlow gp2 (v2) (version 2) | ecosystem: Host-associated > Mammals > Digestive system >...
TAACAATTCCAGGTGCTATTGATAAAGATTATATTTTAACTAGCGATAAAGTTACGATTGTATATATATATCTAAAAAAATTTAAAGATGGATTATATCATGAAGAAATCGAGAATTGGATAAAATTTGTCAACAATTATGAAAATTACAATACTTATGATGCCGGTATCAAAGAAGCTAAAAAGAAATTATCTAAGTTAAGATATGATGATGAAACATTGACAGTGATAAAATCTATCGAGGAAAAAGAGATGGATAATGAAGCTATAAAATACAATTTACAGCAGAAAGCTTTAGAAGAAGGAGAAAAAAAAGGTAAAGAAAAAGGATTAAAAGAAGGTAAAATAGAAATGGCTAAGGTATTATTAAAATCTGGTGTTGATATAGAAATTATATCAAAATCTTCTGGACTTTCAATAGATGAAATTAAAAATTTAAAAGAATAAAACATTTTTTTAAAAAACATTTTAAAATTTTTGTAAATAAATAAATAGATAAGTAGTTAAATAAATAAATAGTCTTATGTTTAAAAATAAAATTAAATATTCGTTATTAGTTGGAAGTTTATATAATGTCAAATGTGATTTTACTTTTAATGTTTATATTGATGGAGAAAAAACAAAATTAACAAAAACACTTAAATTTGATGAAATAGAAGAATATAAGACAACTGGAAGAAAAGTTGGAAAAGAAAGTTTACCAAGTTATGATAAAGATACAGAAGATAGAAAAAAAAAAGGAGAAGAACCTTTTGAATTTGACGATTATATTCAGTGGATGGTTTTCTACGAATATATAGATGAAGGATGTAATGTATTTACCGATGAAAAAAAAATTCTAAAAGATAAAGAATTCATAGGAGGTAAATTTGATAGTAAAATTTATAAAAGTGGTAAAGTAGATTATGAAGGTTTTGAAATTTATAAAAATCAAAAAACTGTTGTTAATTTTTATTATGTTTCTAAAGTACAATATAAAATACTTAATAAAGATAAAATAGAAGGTTTAAAAGGAAATTATGATACAGAAAATTGGAATTACATTGAATCAAGATTAAAATACTATTCTGAATTACATCGTAGAATAACATACAAAGAACTTATAGATGATCTTAAATGTTTTAATGTAGGTATAAGTGTTTGTGATTATCCTAACTGGACTGGAATACCTTTAGATTCGTATAGTAAATTTATTTCTAATGAAGATGCTAAAAGAATTGTATTGCTTCCTGACTTTAGCTATTATAAATTAAATCCAATAACTATAAATCTTGAAAATGGTAATACGATAAAAATAAATTCGTTTGGAAATATAAAAATATCAGAATTAATTTCATTTTATACAGTTGTTGATAAAAATTCTTATCGCAATTCTATAGATAAAAAGAAATTTGCATTAAAAGAAGGTTATTTTAAATTTTTTAATAAAGAAAATAAAGAATTAACAGATAAAGATTTAGTACAAGATAATATGACTTGTAAATGCATTAAATACAGGATTTCTTTTCATAAAATAGATAAAAATAACAAAGTAATTCTTTTATCTAGTGGTAAAGATTGTAATGCTGAAGATTTAAACAAAGAAATAGAAGAATTTAAAACTGAAAACAAATTAAATAATTATAAAGTTGAACTATATAAAGGATATGATAGCAACTCTATTACTTTTGAAAGTTATAAAAATTATTTAGATTATAGAATAGCAGTTGTATTTAGAAAACAAGGAGAAAATCCTATAGAAAATCCTATAGAAACACCAAAAGAAGAAAATCCAAAAGGAGATAAACCAACAGAAGGTAAACCAACAGATGATACAGAAATGGTTAAAAAAACAGCTTTAATAAAAGAATGTAAAGATTTAGTAAATGAGATTAAAGATTTAGATTCTAGTTATAATAAAATTATTAATGAAAGTGATTCTGTTGAAAATTTAGAAACTTTAAAGACTGAATTAAAAAATAAATTAAATGAATTAAAAAATGGAGAACCAAAGCCTAAAGAAATACCAGAAGATCCTAAAAATACAAATACAGAACCAACAAGTACTAATGGAGGAAATAATGGTACAGATGAAGGAAATACTAAAAAAAATAATGGAAAAAAAATGTGTGGAAAATATTCAGGTGGAAATAAAGAAAATAATTAAAAATTTAATAATTTATATTTTAAAATCTTATAATTCAATAGTCTATCTTTATTGTTTCTTTTTGTATGAGTACTTCATTTTAGTATTTTTACTTACTTAGGAAGTAAGCAACTCCTTCTCAAACGGCGAAGCGCCTTTATTACTTGGTTACTTTTAAAGTAACTTTTCACATTCGTTGAAACAAGAATATATAACTAATTTTTAATACATTATATATTAAAATACACTATATATTCGTATTTACGAATGTAAATACATCCTAAGGTCCAGGATTTAATCCTGGTATATTTAATTGTTTATTAAAAAATAATTTTTTTTATTTATTATGTATTAAATAGTTAGCAATAAAATAAATATGTTTTTAATAAAAGAGATATTATCTGAAAAAAATATAAATACTAAAATAACCTTTTCTGGTTGGGTAAAAACTAAAAGATCTAGTACTAATATTTGTTTTTTAATGATAAATGATGGTTCAATAATAAAAGATATTCAATGTGTTATTAATCTTAATGATATTAAAAATATTGATTTAGATAAGATAAATACTGGAACAAGCGTAGAGATATCTGGAATTATTGTAGAATCTAAAGGTCAAGGACAAAATATAGAGATAAAAGTAGAATCGTTATCTATATTAGGAACTGCAGAAAATTATCCTATTCAACCTAAAAAACATACTGTAGAATTTTTAAGAGATATTGCTCATCTACGTTTTAGAACAAATACTTTTAGTTCCGTTTTTAAAATTAGAAGTGTTGTTAGTTTCGCTATTCATGAGTTTTTTCAAAATAATAACTTTACATATCTAAATGCTCCAATATTAACAAGTAACGATTGTGAAGGTGCTGGTGAAATGTTTACTGTAACATCTTTTGATTTAAATAAATTAGAGTCTAAAAATATAGATTTTAATGAAGATTTCTTTGGTAAAAAAGTTAGTCTTACAGTATCAGGACAATTAGAAGCAGAAACAGCTATATTTGGTTTAAATAGAGTATATACTTTTGGTCCTACATTTAGAGCTGAAAATTCTAATACAACACGTCATCTAGCTGAGTTTTGGATGGTAGAACCTGAAATGGCTTTTTTTGATTTAAAAGATGATATGAACATAGCTGAAAAGTTTTTAAAATATATAATAAAAGCTGTTTTAGATAGATGTCCTGATGAAATAGATTTCTTAGATAATAGATGTAAAAATGAACAGAATTATAGTCTTAAAGATAAATTAAATCATGTTATATCTGAAGATTTTCAACGTCTTACATATTCTGAAGCAATAGATATTTTAATAAATTGTCAAAAAAATAAAAATAATGAATTTAAATATAAAGTTGAAGAATGGGGTATAGATCTACAGTCAGAACATGAACGTTATCTAACAGAAGAATATTTTAAAAAGCCAGTAATATTAACAGATTATCCAGAGAAAATAAAAGCTTTCTACATGAGGTTAAATGATGATAATAAAACAGTAGCTGCTATGGATATATTATTTCCAGGTATTGGTGAGATAATAGGTGGTTCTCAAAGAGAAGAAAGGTTAGATTATCTTTTGAACGCTATTAACAAAAGAAATATGGATCCTTCATATTTAGAATGGTATCTTGACACTAGGCGTTTTGGTACTATTAAACATAGTGGTTTTGGTTTAGGATTAGATAGAATAGTACAATTCATAACAGGAATAGAAAATATAAGAGACGTAATACCTTTTCCACGTTATCCTAAACACTGTGAATACTAGTTACTCTAAGAGTAACCAGTTTGTTCTCAAACGCCGAACAGCCTGTTACTTAAAAAGTAACCAACTCGAAACTTTTTAAAAAAGTTTCACAAAATAATATTATATTACTTGCCTACTTTAAAAGTAACTCTCAGACGCTGAACAGCCTGTTACTTAAAAAGTAACCAACTCGAAACTTTTTAAAAAAGTTTCACAAAATAATATTATATTACTTGCCTACTTTAAAAGTAACTCTCAGACGCTGAACAGCCTGTTACTTAAAAAGTAACCAATTCGATACTTTTAAAAAAAGTATCACAAAATAATATTATATTACTTGCCTACTTTAAAAGTAACTCTCAGACGCTGAACAGCCTGTTACTTAAAAAGTAACCAATTCGATACTTTTAAAAAAAGTATCACAAAATAATATTATATTACTTGCCTACTTTTAAAGTAGGTCAAACTGTGAAGCGCCTGTTACTTAAAAAGTAACCAATTTGATACTTTTAAAAAAAGTATCACAAAATAATATTATATTACTTGACCTACTTTAAAAGTAGGTCAAACGGATAAGCGGCTTAATATATCATATATTAAATATTGGATCCAACGTCACGTTGGTTGCTTACTTTTAAAGTAAGTTGCCTACTTTTAAGGCTCTTTTTATTTTTTATTGCTAAATAATAATATTTCATATTAAAAATAACATAGAAAAATAATTAAATTTATAATAAAATCAGTTGTTTTTACTAATAAGCTATTTTTTTAAAATAGTTAAAATTATTTTTAAAAAAACTGTTTTTTTTAGAGAATTTCGCTTATTTTTATTAAAATTTAATCGTAATTATATCATTAAATATTTCTTTAAAATAGAATAATTCAGCTGATTTTATATCTTTTTGATACCGATTTTTTTCACCTCGCTTAACATAAATTTTTAAAAGAGCCTACACTATGTATTAGTTTCTACGAATGTAGAAACATCTAGTTGCTTACTTTTAAAGTAAGTCCAGGACTTGCCCTGGTTAAAAATTATTTTTATTAGATATAAAAAACATCAATGTTACACTATTAAATTTGTTAAAATTATATTTTAGAAACTTCTACATTAACTGATACACTAACATCTTTATGTAATACTAATTTTACATTACTTTTGCCTAATTTATCAATAGGTTTTTCAAATATTACATCGTCAATATTATAATTTGTTTGATTATATACTGCTTTTAAAATATTTTTAGCATTTACTTTTGCAAATAACTTACCATTTTCATCTGCATTTGCTTTTATATTTAAAGTAATATCTTTAATTTTTTCTGCAATATTCAAAGCTTTTTGTTTTTCTTCATTATATTTTTTTTCACCTTGTCTTAAATTTTCTTTAGCCATTTTTATAGCACTTTTACTAGCAAATATAGCTATTGAATTAGGTATTAAATAATTACGTGCATACCCATCAGCAACATCTACTATATCATTACTATAACCTAAACCTTTAAATCTTTTTAATAATACAACTTTCATATTATGTTAAATTTTAACTAAATTTTAATTAACCGTATATATATTACCTTATAAATTATCTTATCTTAAGTTATCACTTACAAAAGGTAATAAACCTAAATGTCTTGCTCTTTTTATTGCTCTTGCTACTTTTCTTTGATATTTCATACTTACACCTGTATATTTTCTAGGTAGTATTTTACCTTGTTCATTAACAAAACGTAACAAAAATTCAGCATTTTTATAATCTATATATTTGATTCCAAAACGCTTAAAAAGACAAAATTTATCTACATTTTTATCAAATAACTCACAAACGTTTAATGCCATCTTTTTAACTTATATTTCTGCTAAAAAAAAAATAATAAAGATCCCAATATGATGTAAAAAATATTTAATATATTTATTTTAAATCATATACTATTACTTTAATTTCAATTGATTTTTAATTAGTTTAAAAATATGATATATATTGATAGGCTATTTTTTTTATTGCTAATAAATTAAAAATTATATTAAAAATAACATAGAAAAATAATTAAAATTGTATTAATATTAGTTGTTTTTCACTATTAAAACTAATTATTGAAAAATTTTAAATAAAAATATATAAAACTGTGTTTTTTAGAAATTTTCGCATATTTTTATTAAAAATTAAGCATAGTTATATCCGTAAGTAATCTTTTAAAATAAAACATTTCAACTAATTTTTTTACTTTTTAGTACCATAAAATATTTACTTACTTAAAAAGTACCAACGTAACGTTGGATCTTAGGAACTTTTTGTAAAAAGTTCCTCAAAAACTTTTATGTTTTGATAGAAGGTCAAAAGTTACTTTTAAAGTAGGTATAAACTTAGTTTGGTAAAAATTCTTTTATAATTTTTTTAACTAAAACATTTGAAATTTTAAATTTTTCAGCACAATAAGACATAATTTGATGAGTTTTAAAATCTTCAATAATTTGTTGTGCTAGATTTTTAGTTATTTTCGTCTTTTTATAACGATTTTCAATGTTTTCTAAAAATGTTTTATGACATGTATTACATTTTAAACGATGATATTTTACGTTAATATAATTGTTTTTATTATAAAAAACACTATCTTTTAATAGTATTTTGTACGTGTTATGATTATGAAATTCTTTTGATCCACAAAATGGACAACATTTTGTTTTAGAATTATTTTTCACATTTTTAATTATAACAATATTTTCATCAGAATTATTTTTAGAATCTTTATAATTTTTTTCAAAATTATTTTTTAGTTCAAATATATCCATAATAAAGACTCTTTTTATTTTTTATTGCTAATAAATTAAATTTTATATTAAAAATAAAGTATAAAAATAATTAAAATTGTATTAATGTTAGTTGTTTTTTACTAGTAAGTTATTTTTTTTAAAATATTTAAATTTATTTTTTTAAAAAACTGTTTTTTTTAGAAAATTTATGAGTGCCTCTTCGAATTCTTTTTTATAAAAAATATTTATTTTTACTAACAGAGAAATGTGTTGTAAAAAATGCAAATATATGAGTGCCACATTACTGTTCTTTTAATAAAAAATATTTTTTAAACATCGAAGATTAAAAGTTTTTTGAGTAACTTTTTTACAAAAAAGTTACTATTTTAAAAATTAATAAAATATATTTTTTTACATAAAACACACAATAAACCACTCCTCAAATATTGTAAAAGTAAAAATTGTGTTATAAAAAAAATGAAAAAACAAAAGCATGAAGTTAAAGATATATTTATTGAAACAATTCAAAGAATCATTGATTCTTAACTAAAATCAAAACAATATTATTTTAATGTTTATAATGGATATTTTTAAAAACCGTTAGAAACATTTAAAGCAGTTTTTACAGTTTTTTGTTATATTTATAATAAATTTTCATAAATTAACAGAAAATTTTCTAATTTAAAAAATATAAATTTAATAAATTTTATATAAAACACACAAATGAATCACTCATAAAAAATAAAAATGAATAATAATAAAAGTAATAGTAAAATTTTATACTAATTATATTGATTTTATTTTGATTTTATAACTCTTTTTTATATTTATATAACTAAAATAGATAATAGTTTATTTATTTTTTTGCAGACTCTTTTTCTTTCATTTTTTCATTAAACCATTTTATAAAATCATAAGCATATTTATAATTAAAAGCGTTTTCATCAAGTTCTAATTTTCCAACTTCTTTTATATTAAATAATTTTTTAAAATCGTCAACAGTATAAACATCAATTACATCGGAATCAGCTATTTGTAACTTTTTATTTATATCATTAAATGGAGTATAAGTTGTATAGCCATTAATAGCATCATATTCTGGAATACCTTTATCGTAATTATGACTATAAAAAAAATAAAAATCTTCAAAATGTTTAAAAAATTCAAAATTATTAACAAAACAATTTAAAATTTTTATTTTTTTATTTTCTCCATTTTTAATATAATTTAATTCTTTATCTTTAAATATATTCATACAAAAATAATTTGCGTTAATTATATCAGAAATTAATTTTTTAAAAGACTTATAACCATTTTCAACAAAATCATTTACATTTTTAATTTTTTTAATTTCAGAGTTTAGATCTTCTATTTTTTTACTATAATAATAATCAGAATCAGAATATCTATCAAACAATACGTCATAATAGTCATCAGTAACAGCCGAATTATCTCTATTTTTATAATAACGTAAATTATTTTCATATATTTTATTCAGCTTCATAATAAAATCATCAAGACTTTTTTTAGTCAAATTATAACTATTTAATATTTCTTCAACTATAACTCCAAGTTTAGATACATTATTGTAAGATTTATAACGCATTACATCTTTTTTATCTTTTATATCAAGATGTTTTAAATATTTTTCGTCTAATTCTATTTTATTAACTATTTTTATTTCTTCTGGAATTTCTTTTTTTTTTATTATAATTTTTTTTTCTCTTAAAAATTCATCATTTTTCACATTTGATATTGTAGAATTAGATTCATCAAAATCAAAACTTCCCTTAAAATAATCAAATATATTGATTTCATTAAATGATTTATTATATTCAGTGATAAACTTATTTAGTTCTAATATTATTTCATGTACCTGGTCTTCAATAATAAATTCATTTGATTCTTGTTTTTCCATTATACTTTTTAAATTATCATCTAATTTAGTATTTTCATTTGTACACTCTTCATCAAATAGGAAATATTGAGTATTTTCTGTATCAAAACCTGTTATTATATGATCTAAAGTAATTATTTTTGTAATACCAAAATCCTTCATTAATATATCTTTCAAAGACATACCATAAATCGATGGTCTTGAAAAATTTTCAACTTCTTTTTTTAGTACATCCAAATTTGAATTTATAGATGTTATCGCTTTTTTTATTTTATTAACTATATCTTCTAACAAATTAGAATAACTTTTTACACTCTCTTTGCAATCTTCTTTTTTATATCGTTCATAACGCTCTTTACAACTATCATCTAACTTAAAAATTGTATATCTTCCGTTAAAGTATTTATCAATTAATTTTGTTATTAAATCAATTATTTTATTCTTATATTCTTTAATTTTTTCGTCATTTTTATTTTTAAATTCATTGAATTTTGTTTCAAATAATTCTTTATCAGCTTTTTTACTATTTATAGTTAGTTCAGATTTTATATCTTCATATTCATATGTAGAATTTATATTTGCAAAATAATCTATATTAATTTTTAATTTTTGTATTGTATCCTTTATATCTTCTATTGTATTATTTTTATCACTATTAAATTTAGTAACTTCTGTACTAAGTTCATTTTGTATATCTCTAAGTGTAATAATATACCCTCTTACATTTTTTAACTTCTCTTTTTCTAAATTATCTATAACATTTTTTTTAATATCATTTTTTAAATTATCTAATTTTTTATCTTTTTCACAAAAAATCTCTTCCATTTCATTAATTTGTTCTAGCTCAGATAATAAAAACTCTCTAACATCTTTTGATGATTCTAAATTAATTATTTTCTTATTAAAAACTACATTATTATAAATCGTATTAATATTTTTCAACTTATCTAAATCATCGAAAAAACAATCTTTAACATCTTTTTCAGTGTTAGGATTTTTTTCAATTAATGGAATTTCTTTTTTTTTTATTAAATCTGCTATCTTTTCATCTATAAATTTTATATCTTCTATTATTTTATTTTGAATCTGAATATATATATTTTTCACTTCATTTTCTAATTGCGTTAATTTATTTCTTACATTATCAATTTCTTCATATTTACAATTTTCAATATCTGATTTATTAATAATTTTATTTTCAAAAGACATTTTATATTTTTCTGGATCATTAATAATTGATATTTGTTTAAATATTTTATCTAACTTATTATTAAATTCATCTTGAGCTGATTTTAACTCTTTTGCTTTTCTTTCTGCTTCATCTTTAGCTTTCTTTTCTTTTTCTTCTTTTTCTTTTCTATCATTTTCTTCTTTTTCTCTATGTTTTCTCTGTCCTTCTGTTTCTTCATTACCACCTCCATTACTTACATTATTTTTTTCATTATCTCTTCCAGAACCACAACATTTTTTTTTATTTTTGTCATTTTTTTTCCCACAACCAGTATATAAAGCATTTAATGTAAAAACATTTAAAATACCTAAATTTAAAAGGTATTTTATTTCTCTACTCCTCTTAGCCATATATATATATATATATATATATATAATTTAAAAAAAACAAATTTTGATTAATTTTTTTTGAATAAAAATATTTAAGATAATCATCTTACTTACATTATAACAATATTTTTATTATTTTTACAAATCTATAAATTTTTTCTGATTTTCTTGGCGACAATAATATGGCTTTAGTATGAATTGTGTGTGAAAAAAATATAATAAATAAATTCTTTTAAAAAGAATTTATTTATAGCCATTTAAAAACCATATGACTACTTTAAAGCTAAATATTTTGAAT
>Ga0310691_10008692_pt1 | contig 10380 bp, 6 predicted proteins | sample 176DNAGHGlowgp2_FD_203887 | JGI IMG/M metagenome (GOLD analysis project Ga0310691, IMG submission 203887) | Sheep rumen microbial communities from Palmerston North, Manawatu-Wanganui, New Zealand - 1766 DNA GHGlow gp2 (v2) (version 2) | ecosystem: Host-associated > Mammals > Digestive system >...
GTGGAGTTCGGCGGCCGTCCCATTTTCTACCACGTCGGCGACGACAACATCCCCGGCATCGCGCGGGCCTACGAACAGTTCAAGTCGCTGCGCCACCTCCAGCTCGAGGAAATGGTCCGGCACGACGAACTCGCGGACGGCCTCGTGCGCGTCCGCTACGGCAACGGCGACGCGATCTACGTCAACCACACCGGTGCGCCGAAGACCGGCGACGGCGTGACCGTCCCGGCCAACGACTTCCTGCTCGTTCGGGCAGGCGAAACAACCAGCAACCCAACCGAAAGCGAACGACCATGAAAACCACATTTGCGACTCACGCGCTAGCTACGCAAACCGCGCTTTTCACGCTTTGTGCGCTCGCCGTGCAAACGGCGAGTCTCGCCGCCGTCAAGCCCGAGATCAACGGCAATACCTGGACCTTCACAGTCGCAAGCGGAACGGAGACATGTTCCACCTCGATTTCCGGCGGCGTCAAGGTCGTGAAGGAGGGCGCGGGGACGCTCGACCTCGGCACTGGCGCCAACACCTTCACCGGTGGCATCGAGGTGAACGGAGGCACCCTCCAGGGGACGCTCACGGCCCTTGGCGGAAAACTCGACGTCGCCGACTCCACCGCCGCGCCCCAGCCGCTCGTCTCGGTCGCTGCCGGCGCGACGCTCTCAATCGCGAACACCATATGCAATGGCAAACTCACGGCCCGCCTCGCGAAGGAGCTTCGCGTCGCCGGCCACGGCGCGGATGGCAAGGGCGCCGTCCAACGGCCGAGCGGAAGTGGCTCGATGCACAGCCTCTTCGACAAGATCGTCCTGACGGGCGACGCGACCCTTTCGTCCGTCCAGCGCTGGGGCTTTGCGCCCGGTTCGACGCTCGACATGGGCGGCCATGACCTCAAAATCATCGGCGGCGCCAATTTCGAAATCTACAACGGCGCCGTCATCGTGAAGAACGCCGGGAAAATCGAGCACGTTTCCGGCAATTTTCTCATGCAGGGCGATTTCCTCGGCGACGCTGGCAGCATCCAGCTCGACGGCGGCACGTTCCAGCTCTACGGCCGCACGGCGCCGCTCTCCTGGCCCGTGGCCGTCGCCGGAAATGCGACCATGACCGCTGGTGCCGGAAACTCGCGCGCCTCGAACATCGTCTCGGGCGACCTCGATCTCGGCTCCACGCTCACGCTCAACACCGCGAACACCGCCAACCGCTTCATCACGTTCCGCGGCGGCATGGACGGCCCGGGATCTCTGGTCTTCAACGGCACCGGGTCGCTCTATGTGACCGGTTCCGTCGAGCGCACGATCGGCGCGCTCACGGTCGCCTCCGGCAACATGGTCCTCGAAAACGCCGGAACCTTCCTGGTGACGAACCGTACGGTCGGCACGCAGGGCTTCCGTCCGACGACGCCGGCGGCCAAGGTCGCCGGCGCGTGGGCAAACGTTCCGCGCCTCTCGGTGACCGGTTCGTCCGTTTTCGCGATGCCCGTCTCCGACACCGGCAACACGCCGGCGACGAAAAAGCACCATCTCTTCGTCGGCGGCGCGGCGTCGCAATTCGGCATTCTGGAAATCGGCTCCGGCAGCATCGTTTCGAACGACCTCAACGTGGGCCGCAGCGCCGGAAGCGTCGGCGCGGTTTACGTGAAGGGCGGCGGTGCGCTCCGCTGGCGCGGCGGCCTCAACAACCAAGGCTGGATCGGGGACACGGGTTGCGGATACCTCGCCGTGAACGACGGCGCGGCGTTCGAGTCCGAGGGCCTTCTCACCGTCGGCGCCTACGGCAACACGAGCGGCAACGGCGGCGTCGGCATCGTCCACATGCGCGGCGGCACGGCCAAGTTCACCCGCTCGAACACCGACATCCTCTACTCGCTTCGCCTCGGGCGCGACAACAACTCCTACGGTCACTGGTACCAGACGGGCGGCTCATCTACTTTCGCGAACCACGTCGCGCTCTGCTACGCCGACACGCTCGTGGACAGGGAAAACATCGAAAGCGTCCTGACGCTCTCGGGCGCAGACACCTCGATGTCGATCGCCGACGGGCGCTATCTGGAGGCGTGCGTCTCGACCAAGGCCGTCACCTCGGTCGTGAACCTGAACGACGGCGCGACGCTCACGGTGCGGCGCATCTTCAAGAACTACGCCTCCACGGAGGAGAAGGATGGAACGACCGACAAGTTCAACACCCAGTCGATCCGCGAATCGGTGGCGGCGTCCAAGTTCTACCTGAACTTCGACGGCGGCGTCCTGAAGCCCGCGCAATACGGCACCCTGTTCAACAATCGGGGCGGCGTCTACGACGACCCAGACCGCGTGACGGTGTACGAAGGCGGCGCGGTTGTCGACACGGCGCTTTGCTCCGGCGGCAGCCAGAACTGGAGCGCGCCGGTCCTCAGGCCCTCTGGCAATGTGCTGCTGTCGGTTTCGCTTCCGACGGACTCCGCGTGGGTGAACCAATACATCGCCCCGCCTCGCGTCGTCATTTCGGGCGTGAACCAGCACGGCGCCACGGCCGTGGCGGAGTTCGACGAAGCGACGGGCAAGCTCACCAGCATCACGGTCACGAGTCCCGGCAACAACGTGCCGTCGGACATCTCGGTCACGATCAAAGGCGGCAACCTCGCTTCGACGTTCGCCTGCCCCTTCACGGTCGGCGCCCCGGCGAAGGACGGCGGCTTCACGAAGCGCGGCGACCATCTGCTGGAAATGATCATGCCGTCCGCGACTCCCAACACGTGGGAAGGTCCGACGACCGTCGAAGGCGGAACGCTCAAGTTCACCAACGACACCTACCCGGACGGTTCGCCGCTCGTCCTCAAGGGCGGAACCCTCTCGCTCGGCGGACATCCCATCTCGGTGCCGTCGCTCGAAGGCTACGGCGCGGTGACCGGCTCCGGCGGCGTGACGGTCTCGGGCGAACTCCGCATCTCCTGCGCCGACCTCTTCGGCGAGAGCCGCACCATCGCCGCGCAGAAGGTCACGCTCGCAAGCGGCGCTACATTAGTCGTCACCGATCCTGAGAACCTCGCGCAATACGAGAGCGAAGAGTCCGCCGCGTTCCTGACAGCCTCGGACTCCCTCTCCGGCGACGCCCCGGCACTCGAAGCGGAGGTCGCCGCGCTGGGTTGGCGCTGCTCCAAAGTCGGCAACTCGCTCAAGTTCGGCTTCCCGCAGGCCTTCGTGCTGGTGGTTCGGTAAAATGGCTTGGTTCGATTGGCTTCTTCTGGTCGTCCCCGTCTGCCTTGTCATGTGGGCGGGGGTGCGGACGCGGCGCTACGTGCGCGGCGCTTCCGACTTTCTCGCGGCGGGCCGCCTGTGCGGCCGCTACGTCATCTGCATGGGCGACGTGGCGAACTACCTCGGCGTCATCACGCTCGTCACGTACGTGGAAATCCACTACAAGACGGGCTTTTCCGTCGGCTTCTGGAACGGCTTCATTGCGCCGCTCGGAATGCTCATCAGCCTCACCGGATACTGTGCCTACCGGTTCCGGCAGACGCGCGCGATGAGCCTCGGGCAGTTCCTCGAAATGCGCTACAGCCGCTCGGTGCGAATCGTGGCGGCAACGGTGCGCTCGGTGTCGGAAATCGCGGCGAACATGGTCATGCCGGCCATCGCCGCCCGGTTCTTCATCCACCTGCTCGGCCTCCCGGTGTCGTTCACCGTCTGCGGCTTCGAGGTCTCGACCTTCGTCGCGTCGATGCTCCTCTTCGTCACGCTTGCCGTGACGCTCATCTGCAGCGGCGGACTGCTCTCCCTCATCGTCGCGGACACGCTGCAGATGACGATCATGTTCCCGCTCGTGGGGTGCCTGATCGTGTTCATCCTGTGGCGCTTCCCGGTGTCGGGCGAAATCATGCCCGTGATGGCCGACCGCGTCGCCGGAGAGAGCTTCATCAACCCGTTCGACATCGCCAAGCTGCGCGACTTCAACCTCTTTACCACGATCGTCGTGCCCGCGTGGTGGATGTTCATCCATCGCGCCAACTGGTACGGCAACGGCTACACCACGGCGGCGAAAAGCCCCCACGAGCAGAAAATGGCCGGAGTCCTCGGCGCGTGGCGCACCTCCTCCGTGGCGATGCTCTACCTCGCGCTGGCGTGCGCCGTCATCACCTTCATGAACCACCCCCGCCACGCCGGGGAAGCCGCCATCGTGCGGCGGACGCTCGTGGAAAAGGCGGCGGCGGACGTGCTGAAGGACGATCCCGCGGCGCACGCGGCGGTCAGCCGCGCCATTGCCGGAACGGAGCCCATCATCCACCAAATCGGGGTTGATCCGCCTCTTTCGCAGGAAAACAGCCCCGACACGCAGTTCCTCGACGTCGTGCACCAGGCGCTCCTGGCGGAGGCGCGGGAATCCGCGAGTGCGGCGCGGCCTGCGGCAGGACGGGATGGTCAATCCGCAAGGGCGCGCGGCGAAGCCGCCGCACTTGCGGATCTAGAAGGCCTCGCCAACGACCGCTTCCAGCAGATTCGCACCCTCTTCTACCAGCAGAACCTCTCGGCCACGATGCGGCGCGTCCTGCCGCCCGGCGTCTTCGGGCTCTTCGCGCTGTTGATCTTCCTTGCGATGCTGTCGACCGACGACACCCGCATCTACTCGCCGACGCTCACGATCACGCAGGACGTGCTGATGCCGTTGCGCGGGCGGCCGTTCACGCCGCGCGGCCACATGCGCGCGATCCGGCTGATGGCCGTCGCCGTCGGCGCCGCGTTCTTCCTCGGCTCGCTCTACATGAAGCAGCTCGACTACTACCAGATGTTCAACACCCTCGCGGTGGCCATCTGGAACGGCATGGGGAGCCCCATCATGGTCCTCGGCCTCTACACGCGCTTCGGCACGGCGGCGGGCGCCTGGGCTTCCATCGTCGGCAGTTCCGTCATTTCCGTCACCTACATCCTCGTGCAGCGCAATTGGGCGGACGTCGTCTATCCGTTTTTCGCCAAGGCCGGTCTCGTCGAACTGGCCGACAAGGCGCTGCGAACGCTCTCGTCGCCCTTCGCGCCCTGGATCGAATGGAAGATGGACGCCGTCAAGTGTCCGGTCAACACCATCGAATACGTCTTCTTCCTGGAAATCGCGACCTTCCTGATCTACATCGTCGTGTCGCTTCTCACCTGCCGCAAGCCGTTCGACCTCGACGCGATGCTCCACAGGGGGACGAGCGCGACGGGCGCGACGAGCGCGACGGGCGCGACGAGCGGGACGCAGCCGCGCCACTGCGGCATTCTCCGCCGTCTCGTCGGCATCACGCCGGAATACTCGCGCGGGGACCGGTTCATCGCGTGGGGCGTCTTCTTCTACAGCTTCGTCTTTTCCTTCGGCTTCTGCTTCCTCGCGGTCGCAGTTTGGAACGTGTTCTCCCCGTGGCCGGTGGCGTGGTGGAGCCGGTATTTCGTCGCCACGAGTTTCGTGGTTCCGGCGGTGGTGTCCGCGATCAGCACGTTCTGGTTCGGCATCGGAGGCATCCTCGGCCTGCGCCAGCTCTTCCGCGATTTGGCCGCGCGCGGCGAAATTGACGAAGCCGACGACGGTCGCGTGGAGAAACCGTAAGGGGCAGGAAACCCGCGCCGCCGGGCCTTCCGGCTCGCGGGACGCTAGACGGACAGCGCGCGCGCGCAGAGCGGCGCGAAAACGGGGCGGATCGCCTCCGCGCGCGCCACGCGGAGGTCGGAACCTTCCGGCGCTCCCGCGGAGAGCGCGGCGTCGGACGTCGAAAACGGGACGGCGGCGAGGGCGTCGCGTTCGCGCGCCTTCAACCGGAGAAGCCCCAGATCGTCCGCGAGAAGGGCCGCATGGGCGATGTCGATCGCCTCGGACCACGAAACGAGCTCCGCGACGGTGCCGGTCGCGAGGGATCGCATGATGAAATCGGTGAGCGCCGGAGAGCGGTTTTCGACCAGGCGCATCCTCGCGTTGCATTCCTGGCGCGCGAGTTCGCGGCAGACGGCGTCCATGCGGCCCACCACGTCCGGTTCCGATCCGGCGTCGCGCGAAGACCGGATCCAGTAGCGGCATCCGGGCGCGTCGAGGCCGCCGTCGTCGTCGTCCTCCGGCGGTTCGAAAACGGGATCGCAATCGAACCCGAGCCGGTCGAGCGCGCGGAGCGACGCGTCCAAGTCCCGTGCGAGGCAGAGGCCGAACAGCGACACGTCGCAGCAGAGCTCCAGGCCGGTGCCCACGCGGTCGGGATCGGCGGCGAGATAGCCGTAGTCATCGGACTTCGCGAACGGCGCGACGGTTCCCATGCGCGTCGACAGCGTGTCGAGCGTGCGCCACTGGCGCGAAAACGGGCCGTTCGAGCGGTCGAACAGGGCAAGGTGGTCCTCCGCGTTCACGACCGCGGTGACGGCGCCCTTGCCCAGATCGGCGAACGACGCCTGGTCCCAGCGCGCGGCGCGGACGTCGGACGGCACGGGCAGTCCGTCGAAGTACCCCGCGTCGGGATGGCCGCGGCCCGGCTCGGAAACGTCCGGAAACGATCCCTCGAAAAACCGCGCCGGCTTGCGGGCGGCCGCGCCGGCCGAGGCGAGCGCGTCGAACACCCGCGAACGGGCGTTTTCGAGCCCGGCCGGCGTCGCGCGCTCGGGAAAGACCGTTTCTTCGAGATTGCGGTAGAGCGCCACCACGCGGTGGTAGACGACCGTGCCGAACGGCAACCGCGCGACCCAGTCGCCGCGCATGGACGGGCGGCGGATCCTATTCATCGCCGCCGGGCCGCGATTCGCCGCGCTTCAGCTCGGCGAGGCGGGACGAAAGCTTCGCCGCGTCCTCGAAACGCTCCTCCGCCACGGCGCGGTCCAGATCGGCGCGCGTCCGGTCCGCCTCCCGGCAGGCGAAGGCCTCGCCGGGCGACTCCTTCGAGCGGGGCCCGACCGGCACCTGCTCGGAAAGGAACGTGCGGATGTCGGCGCCGAACACGTCGAAGCAGTGCGGGCAGCCGAGGCGTCGCTTCTCGCGCAGGTCGCCGCGGGAAAGGCCGCAGACCGGGCACACGGCGTCCGGCACGTCCTTGGCGGACGACACCGGCAGCCCCATCGAAAAAAGCACGTCGGTCACGGAGCGCGGGACCCCTTCCGGGAGGCTGTTTTCGGGGACGCTCGACGGCGTCGCCGCCGTCCTGGCGCATTCGTCGCAGACGTACAACTCCGACGGAACGCCGTCGACCGGGCGTTTCATGACGCGGGAGGCGTCGCGCAAATGGCAGATTTCGCACTTCATGGGCGCCGATTATCACACAACCCGGCCCGCCCGTCAACCCGGATTTTCGCCCGGAGTTGTGCGGAAAACCCGGCTTTGCTAGAATCGCCGCCATGAACGCATTTCGGAATCGAGTCCGGGCATTCGCCGCCCTCTGGCTCGCGGCTCCCGGGGTTCTCTTCGCCGCCGCGCGTCCCGCGCCGGCGCCGTTGCAGGTCCCGGCGATCGTCTCCTCGTCTCCGGACGGCGCGTCGCTGAGCGTCGACGGCGTCCCCCGCGGCACGACGCCGCTCCAGGTCCGGCTCGCGCCGGGCCGCCACCTCGCGCGGTTGGAGGCGGCCGGCGTCGCCCCGACCTTCGCCGAATTCACGACGGGCGACGCGCCGTCGGAAGCGTTTTTCGAACTGCCCCGGCCCGTGGTGTCGGTGCTCGTGGAATCGGATCCGCCCGGGGCGTCGGTCGCGCTCGACGGCGCGTCCGTCGGCACGGCGCCGGTGCTCCTGCCGGCCGTCGAGCCGGGCCGGCGCGAGTTCTCGTTCTCCCTTTCCGGATACAAGCCGCAGCGCATCGAAGCCGCCCTCGCCGCGCCCGGGCCGGCGAAAGTCTCGGCGGAGCTGGCGCCGACCACGGCGACCGTTTTCGTCGATTCCGAGCCGCGCGGCGCGGCGGTGTCGGTCAACGGCTCCCCGCGCGGCGTCACGCCGCTCGAAGTGCCCGGCATTCCGGAATCCGGTGCCGTGGTCGAACTTTCGAGCCCGGGCCACGCGCCCTGGCGCGCAGAGACCGGTCCCCTGCCCTCCGGCACGCTGTACCGCATGGAAGCCGCGCTGGAGCCTCTGCCGTGCGTCGTCGCCGTCGTGTCGCTCCCGCCGGAAGCCCGGATCTACGTCGACGGGGTTTTCGCCGGCCTGACTCCGCTCTCCGTGACGAATCCGGTCGCCGGCCCGCACGAGCTCCGCGCCGAACGGGCCGGCCACGAAACCGTCTCCCGCACCGTCGAGCTCGGCCGCGGCCCGAACCCGGTGCAGGAGTTCCGCCTCCGCCAGACCGGCGGCGACCTCCGCCTTTGCACCGATCCGCCCGGCGTCTCGGTGAGCGTGGACGGCCGCGTGTTCGGCAAAACCGCCGGAACGGAGGACGGTGGGCTTTCGGACGTCTTCGTCGTCCCCGACCTCGCCGCCGGCGTCCATTCCGTCCAGCTTTCGCGCCCCGGATGGGAACCGAAGAGCGCGGAGTTCGAAATCGGCGAGGGCCGTTCCGCGGACCTCGGCCCGGTTTCCCTGGTCCGGAAGTTCGTTCCCGACTACCTGATCGAAACGAGGACGACCGGCATCGTGCGCGGCCGTTTCGTCGAAAACACCGAAGACGCCATCCGGATCGAGACGGCGCCGGGCATCGTGCGGTCGGTCCCGAAATCCAACGTCGCCCGCGTCGCGAACATCGAAAACGGCCGCGCGGAACCGGACCGGTGACGCCGTTTTTCCGCCGCTATTTTCCCGACGCGGCCCGCGAGGGCCGCGCGGGCGTTCTCGGTATCGTCAACGCCACGCCGGATTCGTTTTCGGACGGGGGCCGGCACGACACGCCGGAAGCCGCGGCGGCATGCGCCCGCCGGCTCGTGGCGGAAGGCGCGGACGCCCTGGACGTCGGCGCGGAATCGACGCGCCCCGGTTTTTCTCCGGTCCCGCCGGACGAGCAGATCCGCCGTCTTCTTCCCGTCCTGCGAGCGGTCCGGGCCGCCGTTCCCGGCGTTCCGGTTTCCGTCGACGCGCGCTTCGCGGAAGTCGCCGGAGCCGCGCTCGGAAGCGGCGCCGATTTTCTCAACGACCAGGAAGGCCTCGCGGACCCCGCGATGGCGGATCTCGCCCGCCGGTCCGGGTGCGGCGCCGTGGCGATGCACGGATTCGCCGAGCACGCCGGGCTGCGGGCGCGCCCGGCGGCCTCCGGCGCCCTCGGGCCGTGGGTCGCCTCCGGACTTCGCGGCATCGCCGCCCGCGCCGCCGCGGCCGGCGTCGCGCCGGAATCGCTCTGCCTCGACCCCGGATTCGGATTCGGCCTCAAGCGGGGGGACAACGCCGAAGTGCTGGCGGCGACGCCCCTGCTGCTCGCCGCCGCGGGCGCGGCGCCGCTCCTCGTCGGTCCCTCCCGCAAACACTTCCTCGCCGGAATGTACCCGGAGTTCGCCTCCCGGCCCGACGAGGCGACGGCGCGCTTCTGCCTCGAAGCCGTCCGGCTCGGCGCCCGGATCGTCCGCGTCCACGCCCCCGCCCCGGTCCGCGCCGCGCTGCGGGAAAGCCTCCCGCCGCCGCTCCGGCTCGCCTGCACGGGATCGACCAACGACGACGCGATGCGGCTCGCGCGGGAAGGCGCCCCGGACGGTTCGTGCGTCGTCGCGGAGCGCCAGACCGCCGGCCGGGGCCGCGCCGGGCACGCTTGGGCGTCTCCGCCCGGCGTCGCGCTGTACTTTTCTTCCGTCTTCCGCCCCGCCCTTCCCCCGGAACGCCTTCCGCTCGCGACGCTCGCGTTCGGCGTCGCCGTGGCCGAGGCGCTCGAAGAGGTTTCCGGCCTGGAGACGCGCGTCAAGTGGCCGAACGACGTCCTCGTGGCCGGCCGCAAGTGCTGCGGACTGCTCTGCGAAGCCGATCTCGCCGCGCCCGGCGGGCCCGTCGTCGTCGCCGGCGTCGGCGTGAACGTCAACAACGACCCGGCGGACCTCCCCCCGCGCCCGATCTTTCCGGCGACGTCGCTGAAGGCCGAGGCCGGCCGCGCGTTTCCGCGGGAACCGGTTCTCGCCGCGTGCCGGGCCTCGATGGGCCGCTGGCTCTCCGTCCTTTCGGCGCCGGACGGTCCCTCCGCGGTCCTTTCCCGCCTCGCCGCGTTCGACGCGCTTCGCGGTCGCGCGGTCGCCGTATCCCTTCCGGACGGCTCCGTTCTCCGCGGAACCGCGTCCGGCATCGACGAAACCGGCCGGCTCCTCGTGGCGCCTCCCGCCTCCCCCCTCCCCTCGCCCGTCGTCGCCGGTTCGGTTTTCCTCTGCTGAATTCCGCGGCCCGGTACCTGCGCCCGCCGCGGTGCCCCGAGCCGTCGCCTCCGGAGTCGCTCCCGATTCGCGGGCGTGTGAGGCGAACGGGCCGGAATGCCGGGCGCGGCGCGCGGTGCGCGGCGGCGGTCCGCTTGGTC
>Ga0310691_10008693_pt1 | contig 10379 bp, 7 predicted proteins | sample 176DNAGHGlowgp2_FD_203887 | JGI IMG/M metagenome (GOLD analysis project Ga0310691, IMG submission 203887) | Sheep rumen microbial communities from Palmerston North, Manawatu-Wanganui, New Zealand - 1766 DNA GHGlow gp2 (v2) (version 2) | ecosystem: Host-associated > Mammals > Digestive system >...
TCACCACAGCAGTGAGGACACCGGTGATGAGCAGCAGGATGTTGCGCGTCATCGACACGTTGATGCCCAAATTGCGGGCATATCGCGCGCCCAGCAACAAGGCATTCAAGGGCTTGACCATCAAGGCCGCGCCAATCAGAGCCGAGATAATAACACCCGCATAGACGGGCATTTGGGCCACGCTGACTCCCGAGAAGTTGCCGAAGCCCCATGAGACATAATTGTGCACCCCTTCCTCGGTTGCCACCGAGTTGAGCAACTGCACGACACTCGAGGTGAGGTAGCTCACGAGGATACCGATGATGAGCAGCATGGTGTTGCTGCGCACAATGGCCGAGAAGCCAATGAGCACCGCCAGCACCACGCCAGCGCCCATGAGGGCACCCAGCAGGATGGCCATATAGCTGCCCATGCTCTCGCCGAACAGGCCGCCCAGCGAGCCGCCCAAGGCCAGGATGACGATGGCGACACCCAGGCCGGCACCTGAGGACACGCCGAGAATCGACGGGCCCGCAAGCGGATTGTTGAAGGTCGTCTGCAACAGCAGACCCGAGACCGATAGTGCCGCACCCGCCAGTGCCGCCGTGACAATCATGGGGATGCGCGATTGCAGGATGATGATGTCCCAAGCCCTGTTGCCACTGCCCCTGCCGGACAAGATGTCCACAATCTTGCCCACGGGGATGTCCACCGAGCCAAAAACGAGGCAGGCCAGTGCCAGGAGCACCAGCAGCAGCGTCAACGCGATGAGGGTGACAGCAAAGCGGCGATATGTCATTGGCGTGTCAGTCAATGTGGTGATACATCTGGTTGGTGAAATCAGGGAAAAGTTCGGGGTGCAGAATGGCTGCAAACTCTCGCAGCAGCACCTCAGGGTGGAAAGGTATGCGGTCAAAGAAGTGCGTCTTGTCGGTGTCACACACATAGACCCGCTTGTGCTGGAAGGCCGCCATCTCCTTGTTGAGGTCGTTGGCACCCTGCAGATCCTTGAGCGAATTGATGTTGGTCCACTTGATGAACCAGTAGTCGGCATTCTGTGCCACGGCCAGCACCTGGTTGAAATCCAGTGCCAGCGACCCGGTATTCTTGTCATCGGCCCACAAGTAGGTGCCCCCGGCATCCTTGAGGATGCGCGCCATGTAGCTCTGTCCACCCGGGACGTTCCAGATGCCGTTGATGACCATCTCGGTCACGACAGTGGGATGCGACTTGGCTCCCGCAGCCTTGCTTTTCATGTCATTGTAGGCTCCAACCACGGCAAGGTAGAGGCTGTCGGCCTGAGTTCGCCGGCCCACCAATTCGCCATAGAACTTGACCCACTCGGCACGTCCCAGCGGGTCATACTCCAGATAGTCGGCACACTCGATGATGGGAATGTCCATCGCAGCAATCTGGCCGTAACTGGCATCCTGGTAGGGCGAGAGCAAGATGGCATCGGGCTGCATGTCGATCACGCGCTCGACAGTGGGATTCATCGAGTTACCACAGTCGGCGATGCGTCCCGAGGCTACGCCAGCCGGAATAATCGAGTCGGTGAAATACTGCTTGTCCACCACACCGCGCACAACGTCGATCGCGCCCAACTCGCCCAACAGGCTCGTGTGTACCGAGGAATAGACCAGTGCATTCTTGAGGGGAGTGCGCACCACGGTTCCGTCTGGCAAATCGGTCGGCATGTCGATGCTGTCAGGCACCAGGACGTAGCGGTGCAGTACCCCACCCTTCCACGGGTCGGCCACGGTGACCACCGTGTATTGGGCCGTGCGCTGCATCGACAGCAGCCGGGCAGCCGTGACAATCGAGTCTTGGGTGTCAAGCCCATGACCTGTGTTGCTGCCGCCCCTGCAAGAGGAGAGAAACGACGCGAGGAGGAGGATAATAAAGTATGATGGGCAAAAACACGTTTTCCTGTTCATGGGAGTGTCAATTGATGGGCATGTCGTGGGTCTCGACCAGGTCAAGGATATAGGGGTGCATCACGTCTTGCGAGGCGCGGTCGATGTACTTGAAGAAGAAATCCTCGATGATGGGCCTCTTCTTGAAGTCCTTCATGCCCTCATAGCGCATCTGCAGGTCATGGTAATCCTCGAGCAGGGAGCTGAGGACCGCCGGTGTCACCTTGAGCACCTTGCGATTCACAAAATCGATGTAATAGAAATTGACCTCGCCATTATAGTAACTGTCATCGGTGCCAAAAAGGATATCCTTGACGCTGGGGCTGCCGTTGCTCACGATGTAGGCCACCTTGTCATTAAAGAAAACAGGGACAAAGCCGTTGAGATGCTTGGCATCGCCCTTGAACTGTTCCTTGAGACAGGCACTGTTGACCAGCCAGACGCTGTCGCCCAGCGTTGCAGCAAGATAATTTTCCTCGATAGAGGCATTCACCTTCTCGTCGGGAGTAAAGAAATAAATCTCATAGGGCGTGACCGCCTCGATATACGGGTCAATGACGACGGCCTCGGGTTCCTGATAGATTATCTGTTCCCAGCTGGTGTAGAAAAAGACCGTGTCCTGTTGCTGTGATTGGGCCATCGCCACAGATGCACAGGTTGCCAGGACAACAACACAGATGTCACGAAACCAGTTTTTCATCTTTATCGTAAATATTAAAATGTTTTCAACAGCTGATAAAGCCTGCGAGTGGGCAAACCCATCACATTATAAAAATCACCATTGATGCCCTGGATGCCGATGTTGCCTATCCATTCCTGAATGCCATAGGCACCGGCCTTGTCCAGTGGGCGATAGTGCTTGATGTAGTAGTCAATCTCGTCGTCATCGAGTCGGGCAAAGTGTACGATGCTCGTGTCGGCAATGGTCTCCTGACGATGGGCCGCGGTGACACACACGCCGCTGATGACACGGTGGGCGCGTCCCGAGAGTGCCCGCAGCATGCGGCGGGCATCGGCCTCGCCCGATGGCTTGCCCAGGACTGCCTCGTCAAGGACAACGACAGTGTCGGCAGTGATAAGCAGTTCGTTGGGTTGCAGGGGGTGGCCGTCGGCCTTGATGCGCGCAAGATAGACGGGAATCTCCTCAACAGGCAGGCTGGCAGGATAACTCTCGTCGATGCCCTTGATGGCCTCGACACGGAATTTCACGCCCATGTCGTTGAGCAGTTCGCGGCGCCGAGGCGAATTGCTGCCCAGCACCACGTCATATTTTTCCAGATTATTGAGCATTGTCGTCAATCGGGTTATGGTTCATGATGGATTGAGAAATCGAGCGGTATATTTCGCGCTTGTCGCCGCACAGCATCGACAGATGGCTGTCAATCACCCGCGTGTCATGGCGGATGGCGGGTCCCGTCTGGGACTGAGCAGGGGTCAGACGATCCAGCTTCTCGACGGTGGTGCTGATGAGGGGCTTCAGGGCATCAAACGGCAGGTCGGCCTCGGCCAAGACCTCGTGTGCCAGCGTCCACATGTGGTTGGCAAAATTACAAGCGAACACCGATGCCACATGCAAGCGCTTGCGCTTGCCGCTATCAGCCTCGACAACGTGGCTGGACATCATGCGCCCCAGTGCCATCAGGTCATTGAGGGAGGACTCATTATTAGCCTCGGCAAAGAAATGGACCTGGTCAAGCGGGGTGACCACCTCGCGCGAGAACGACTGCATGGGCCATAGCACGCCGCAACGGGCACGGTGCCCGGCAAACAGCTCCAAGGGCTTGCTGCCCGAGGTGTGTATCCACAAGGCACCGTTGTCGGGCACAGCTGTGATGACGTCGGCAATAGCATCATCGCGCACGGCGATGATATAGGCATCGGCATCATTGACAAGCGACTGCAGGTCATCGACAGCACTGGTACAACCAACAGCTCGGGCAAGTGCAGCGGCATGCGACAACTGGCGGCTGTAGATCTGAGCCACCTCGCAGCGTGCCGCCAAGCCATGAGCCAGACTGGTGGCGACATTACCCGAACCAATAATTACCACTCGTTTCATTGTCTGTGCAAAATTACAGTTAAGACTTGAATTGGCCAAGAAAGTTTAACATTTTTGCCCTTTTATTCCATGTCGATAACCATACAAAAAACAGAATGCTAAAATGTTTTTAGGGCAGTTGGTGGGTAATTGGGAAAAAAGCAGTACCTTTGGGGCAAATATAAAGAACTACAAATCAGTTTTCCAATAATACTATCTAAAAAAGAGACATGGAACCTTTATTTGAGAAACTCAAGAGTAACGCGATTGCCAAGCGGCAACGCATCGTCCTTCCCGAGAGTACTGAACCCCGCACGCTGACGGCTGCCGAGCGCATCATTGCCGACGGCATCGCCGACATCGTGCTGATTGGCGACAAGGCCGAGATCATGGCCAAGGCCGCCGAACTCAACCTCAAGAACATCGACCAGGCCCATTTCGTCAACCCCAATGATGCCGAGGGCATGGAGAAATATGCCCAACTGTTCTATGAACTGCGCAAATCCAAGGGTGTGACCATCGAGGATGCCCGCAAGAAGGTACTTGACCCGCTGTATCTGGGCTGTCTGCTCATCAAGGCCGGAGATGCCGACGGACAGGTTGCAGGTGCGATGAACACTACTGGCAACGTGCTGCGTGCTGCCTTCCAGGTATTGAAGACGGCTCCCGGCATCAGCACCGTGAGCGGAGCCTTCCTGATGCTGTTGCCCGAGGGTTCACCCTACGGCCACAATGGCGTGATGGTGTTTGCCGACTGCGCCGTGGTGCCCGACCCCGATGCCCAGCAGCTGGCACAGATTGCCGTGAGTGCCGACCGCACCGCACGAGCACTGGCCGAGATCGACGACCCCAAGATTGCCATGCTGAGTTTCTCGACCAAGGGCAGTGCCAAGCATGAGCGCGTGGACAAGGTGGTCGAGGCTACCCGTCTGGCCCTTGAAATGAATCCCAACCTCAAGATTGACGGTGAGTTGCAGGCCGATGCCGCCATCGTTCCCAGCGTGGGTGCCAGCAAGGCTCCCGGCAGTGAGATTGCCGGCCATGCCAATGTGCTGGTATTCCCCGACCTGGGTGTGGGCAACATCGCTTACAAGCTGGTTCAGCGCATCGCCGGTGCCAAGGCTGTGGGTCCTGTCCTGCAAGGACTTGCCGCCCCAGTCAACGACTTGTCACGCGGCTGCAACGAGGACGATATCTATCGCACCGTGATCCTGACTTGTAATCAAGCGATTAATAGATAATTAGTCGTTAGTCACTAGTCATTTTGTTTAAAACTTAAAACTAAAAAACTCACAATATGAATATCTTAGTATTGAATTGCGGCAGCAGCTCTGCCAAGTATAAACTCATCGAGATCAAGGAAAACAAGACCCTCGCCGAGGGTGGTGTGGAGAAAATCGGCCTGCCCGATGGTTTCATCAAGCTCAAGTTTGACGACGGGAGCAAGAAGAACATCGACCTGGGCCAGATTGACCACAAGGGTGCCATCAAGGCCATTCTCGATGCCCTGGTTAATCCCGAGTATGGCTGCATCAAGGATCTGAAGGAGATTGATGCTGTGGGTCATCGCGTGGTGCATGGCGGCGAGAAGTTCAGCCGCAGCGTCCTCATCACCGACGAGGTGAAGGACATGATACGCGAGTGCTACGGCATCGCCCCGCTTCACAACCCCGTGAATATGGCAGGTATCGAGGCCATCGAGGCCGTGCTGCCCGGCGTTCCCCAAGTGGGCGTGTTTGACACCGCGTTCCACCAGACGATGCCCAAGTCGGCCTTCATGTATCCGCTGCCCATGGAGTATTATACCAAGGACCACGTGCGCCGCTACGGTTTCCACGGCACGAGCCACCGCTTTGTTACCCAGCGCGTGTGTGAAATGCTGGGCACCACCCCTGAGGGCAAACGCATCATCAGCTGCCACATTGGCAACGGTGCGAGCATCACCGCTGTCAACGACGGCAAGAGCATCGACACCACGATGGGCCTCACGCCCACCGAGGGCCTGATGATGGGAACCCGCTCGGGCGACGTTGACCCGGGTGCGCTGCTCTTCCTCATGGAGAAATACAACCTGAGCCCCAACGAGATGCTCAACATCATCAACAAGAAGAGCGGTGTGCTGGGCATCACAGGCCTGAGCAGCGACATGCGCGACGTGGTTGACGCAGCCGAGAAGGATGGCAACGAGCGAGCACAACTCGCTCTGGACATGTATGAATTGCGCATCCTCAAGACCATCGGCGCCTATGCAGCCGAGTTGGGTGGCGTGGACATCATCGCCTTTACCGGCGGCGTTGGCGAGAACCAGTACCAGACCCGCAAGCGCGTGTGCCGTCAACTGGCCTATCTGGGCGTGAAGATCGACGAGGAACTGAACGACACCCTGTGGCGCGGCAAGGAAGGTGAAATCAGCCTGCCCGACAGCAAGGTCAAGGTCGTTGTCGTGCTCACCGACGAGGAATACATGATTGCCCGCGACACCGAGGCCATCGTCGAGGGTCGAGAGCCCTAAATCCCGTTCTCATGGCATTTTAAATACCATAGATAATAGCAAAAGCCCGGCTGGTGTGACGACATGGCCGGGCTTTTACTATGGGATTAGCATCTCAAAAAGGCATGAGGCAACGGCCATGTCATTGCCAAGGCTTTTATAGGGCAAAAAGCAGAAAAAAAATGAGTTTTCATTTTGCTCAACGGTGGGGTTTCACTACATTTGCACATTGAAAAACGACTTATCCAAACTATCGAATGATTATGGCAAAACTACGCAACTTCATGCTCTTGGCCCTGTGCGCATTGATGGCCGTTCCCACGCTGCGCGCCGAGCACCTGATGATTATCGCTGTTAACGACACCCACAGCCAGGTTGACCCTGCCAGTGACGGCATGGGCGGTGTGGCACGTCGCAGGGCCATCTATGACCAGCTGCGCGACAGCAACCCCAACACGGTGCTGATTCATGCCGGCGATGCGGTGCAGGGCACACTGTTCTACTCGCTTTACCGCGGCGCGGTGGAATATGCGCTCATGGACTCGCTGGGATATGACGCGATCATCCTGGGCAACCATGAGTTTGACAACGGCATGGAAGAACTCGCTGCACACTACCGCAATGTCGATGCCGTGAAGATGAGTGCCAACTATGACTTCAGCGCCACCCCGCTTGACGGTTTGTTCCAGCCCTATTGGATCAAGGCCGTGGGCGACAAGCGCGTGGCCTTCTTCGGCATCAACGTCAACCCGACGGGCCTGATTGCCGACATGAACTGCAAGAATTTGGGCTACCTGAATGCGCCCGACGTGGCCGATGCCACAGCGCGCTACCTCAAGGAGGTGCAACACGTGGACTATGCCATCATGGTGTCTCACATCGGCTATAGCAGCTATGAGCCCAGCGAACCTAACGACACGCTCATCATTGGCCACAGCCACTATATCGACATGGTCATCAGCTCGCACTCCCACACAACCATCAAGCCCGGCAGTGGGGCCGACCGCATTGCCAACGCCGACGGCAAACTCATCCCCATCGGCCAGAACGGCAAGAGCGGCAAAATCGTTGCAACCTATGACCTGGACCTGGAGAGCGGCAACATTGTCTATAAACACATCCCGGTGGATGCCTCGTGGGACCAAGCCGCCAGCCGCTACACGGCGATGAACCAATGGCTCGACCACTATCGCCACGGCGTGGACAGCATCATGAACAACCCTGTGGCCACCAGCGCACGCTTCATGAAAAACTCGAGCGACGCCATGCAGAACTGGGTGAGCGATATCGCCATCGATATCATCAAGGGACTGTCGGGCATCAAGAACATTGACTGCTCGATCATGAACAAGGGCGGCATCCGCACCGACATGCCCAAGGGCACAGTCACCGAGGGGGTTATCGGCTCGATGTTCCCGTTTGACAACCGCTTCGTTGTCCTCGAGATGCCCGGCAATGAACTCATCGAGAGCGTGAAACTGATGTGCGGCCGCGGCGGCGATGCCGTGAGCAAGGAATTGCGCGCCACCTACAACGACAAGGGCGAACTGGTCAAGGCCACACTCAAGGGCAAGAAAATCGACCCCAACAAGACTTATACTGTTGCCACCATCGACTATCTGGCCAACGGTGGCGACTACATGACTCCCATGAAGCGTTGCAAGCGCCTGTTTGTCGATACCCAGAAGTATGGCAACCACATCCTGACCTACCTCAAGGCCCTGCAAGCCCAAGGCAAGAAGATCACTTCTACCGACGAGGTGAGAATCAAGAAGAATTAGACTTTAGACGTTAGGGTTTTAGGTTTTTTTTAATAGAAAAAGGAACAAGAAATGACCAAGTTCAAACGTATATTTCTGGCTGTCGCTGCCGTGACCCTCTCATTGAATGTCACAGCTCGCTCAGCCGCCAAATTGCCTAACCTGTTCAACAATGTGGATCAGGTGGCGATGAACCTGTGGGTGGACAGTGTGTTTAATTCGCTCTCGAGCGAGGGACGTGTGGGGCAGCTCATCGTGGCAGCAGTCACCCCGTCGGCCAACGATGCGACCAAGGAGCAGATAAAACGGCTCGTCACCCAGAACCTTGTGGGTGGCCTCATCTATGAGAGCAGCAGCATCAGCGACCAGGCGGCAGTGACCAATCTGGCCCAGTCGGTGGCCAGCGTGCCCCTGATGATCACCATCGACGGCGAGTGGGGACTGGGAATGCGCATCAAGGAGGTTCCCAACTTCCAGCGCAACCTCATCTTGGGTGCTCTGGACAATGACATCCTGCTCTATGAGTACGGTCGTGAGGTGGCAAGACAGTGCCGCCGCATGGGCATCCAGGTCAACTTTGCCCCCGTGCTTGACGTGAACGACAATCCGTTGAACCCGGTGATTGGCAACCGCTCGTTTGGCGAGAGTCCCGAGCTGGTGGCCCGTCATGCCATCGCCTTTGCCCGCGGCCTGGAGGATGGCGGCGTGATGGCAGTGGGCAAGCATTTCCCCGGTCACGGTTCATCGAGCGAGGACTCTCACAAGACCTTGCCCGTCATCAACAAGACGCTACAGGAAATCAACACGTGTGAACTGGTTCCTTTCCGCCGTTTTATCGAGGCCGGATTGAGCGGAATCCTCACCGCCCACCTGCTCATGCCGGCCCTTGACAAGGGACAGGTGCCCACAAGCCTGTCGCGAGAGTGCGTGACCACCCTGCTGCGCAACGAGCTGGACTTTGACGGCCTCATCTTTACCGATGCCTTGAACATGAAGGGAGCGACCCAACTGCTCAAGGGGTCGGCCTGCGTCAACGCCCTGCTGGCCGGCAACGACGTGCTGCTCATGCCCGAGAACATCGGTGACGAGATTGCCGCCGTCATGACTGCTGTGAAAAACGGCACCATCAGCCAGAGCGTCATCGACGAGCGTTGCAAGAAGATCCTGCGGTACAAGTATGCCCTGGGCCTGACAAGTAAACAGACGGTCAACACCCACAATCTGTTGAGCGACGTGAACTCACAACATGCCGAGGTGCTCAAGCGGCAACTCACCGCCGGCAGCATCACGGTGATCAAGAACAACGACAACATCCTGCCCATCCGCAACCTGCAGAGCCGACACATTGCAGTGGCCACCATCGGCAATGAAAAGGGTACCGCCAGCAAGTTCACCCGCCGTTGTGCCGACTATGCCCAAATCAAGCGTTATGACCTGGCCACGGCTGGCTCGGCCAGCAAACTTGTCGAGCAGCTGCATGACGGCCACTTCAACACCATCATCGTCGAGGTGGACGAAGACAATGCCGAAAACAGGACTGCACTCGAGACCATTGCCCGCAAGTGCAAGAACGTCATTGCCGTGATCACATGCAAGCCATACGACATCAAGAACTATGGCAACGCCATCACACACAAGCACGTCAAGGCGATTGTCCTGACATTTGACAACTCGACGATGGCCGAGGACTATGCCGCCCAAACCATCTTTGGCGGCAATGGAGCAAGCGGCAACCTGCCCATCTCACTGGCCTTTAAAGGCAAGAAGACGCGATATGACGCCGGACATGGCATCCACTACGAAGCCAACCGCCTGGGCTACAGCATACCGGCCGAAGTGGGTCTCGACAACCGGCTCACGGCGCAAATCGACTCGGTGTGCCGCCTGGGCGTGCAACAGCATGCATTTCCCGGCTGCCAGGTGATTGTCGCCCGTCATGGCAAGGTCATCTACAAGGGAGCATTCGGTGCCATCGACTATAACAATCCCAACAAGGTGGACGACAACACGCTGTTTGGGCTGGCCTCGGTCTCCAAGGCGACAGGCACCATCAGCGGCGTGATGAAGGCCTATGACGACGGCAAGTTCCGACTTGACGACAAGGCGAGCCACTACATTCCCGGGCTCAGGGACGGCGACAAGAAGGACATCACCTTCCGCGACCTGTTGTATCACGAGACGGGACTGCCCGCCTC
>Ga0310691_10008695_pt1 | contig 10379 bp, 6 predicted proteins | sample 176DNAGHGlowgp2_FD_203887 | JGI IMG/M metagenome (GOLD analysis project Ga0310691, IMG submission 203887) | Sheep rumen microbial communities from Palmerston North, Manawatu-Wanganui, New Zealand - 1766 DNA GHGlow gp2 (v2) (version 2) | ecosystem: Host-associated > Mammals > Digestive system >...
CCATTCCTGCTCAAATACGTCTATACAGTATGACACCGCCTCGTTGAAAAGAGTGATGGTTCTGTAAAAGATCTTATGGGCATGTCTGATCTCAATGCCGTAGCTTGATGTCTGTTTTGCCATATGTCACTCCTTTCCGTGGATCTGATTACCAGATAATTATACCACAGAAGAGCGCAAAAAGCAAACATTTGTTTGATGCACTTTGGCCGTTTAGCCGGCCATAAACACATCTAAAATATGATGGTGACGCTTGAACCCTCAGCTAAAGCAGAGGGGATTGCGCGTCAAATAGGTTCAAGTATACTTGTATTGTGTTTATATCCTACTCATGCTATACTTTAATTGCTTGATCCGGCTTATGGCCGGGGCAAATAATGAGACCCTTCAGAAGGAGTCAGAGCCTCATTTTCACATAAAATATAACTATGGCTACGAGTACACTTCACCGCTGATGAGACCCGGGACGGAGTCATAGTCTCATTTTTTTCGCATTGAAAGGAAAATTATCATGTTCGTATTCAAGTGTAAGAATTGCGGCAAAGATATAGAATATGTGCGTGGAAAGAGAATTGTGGTCTGCGCATCATGCGGGAAAAAACAGACGATCGAGTCTACGGAAAATGGTAGCCCTACGTTTTTTTCGAAGACAGAAGTCTCTAAGGATCCTAAGAGTGATGCCGATAAAGATGCTGTTTATTCAATGGGCAGATCTTTGATGAATTTAAAAACGATTGAAGGTTATGAAAAAGCGATCGAAGCCTTTCGCTGTATTTCCGGTTACCTTGATGCGGATGATCTGATATATGAGTGCCTGATCGGGATTGAAGAATTAAGCGGAAATAGGGAGGTAAGTCAGCCTGAAGCAGATCGTAAAGATGATGATCCTCTTATGGCGGAAAGAGAAGAGACTGAAGAAAAAACAGATATTCCCCCAAAGGGGGATGGATCTGCCGTGCATTTTCAAGGTGATGATAATAATCAACCGGTTTATGTCAAAAAAAAGAGTAAAAAGATATTTGCCGTAACGGCATTTATTATAGTTGCTTTCACAGCATTTATCATCATTTGTTTAATAGTAACAGGCACCTAATTACGTAAAGAGCGAAAAACTCCAACAACTTGTTGGAGAAATTGTTGTAAAGGATGGAAACGACGAATGTATTATCGAAGATATAATAGCTTTACCATGGATAAGGTTTTGGGCGTAGGTGTTCGCTTTACGGATGGCGGCGACAATAAGGTATTTTTTGAAAACAAAATAGTGGATGGACGCCCGGATGATGAGATCTATCAAAATACCATGAATAGAATTGTCGATTGTTTCTCATCTCTTCCGTATTATGCGAGAAAACAGCAGGCTTCCTTTGATCTCTTGAAAAAGACAGCAAGATTTGAGTTCCACGCCGGGGAAAAAGGTGCCATCAATATAGATGTTACCGGTGAAGGCGAGAAAGCAACGGTATCGTTTGACAGCAGATTGAGCAGATACAATATGGTATATACTTGTTCATGCGGCAAGAGGGATTGTATGCATGTGTATCTTGCGGGTGATGCCTTGAAAAGAGAAGAAAACCGGATGGCATCTGAGTATGTAAGGACCAAGCTTCCTGTCAACAAGGCGATGTTTATTGAACCGGGTCTTATTGATGAGATGGAGTCCGTAAAACTAACAGGTTTTGACGAGGAAACTATTATATTACTGCATCATTTGGCGGATAGGGTAATTGAAAGTGACAGCCGGGAATACTATAAGCTGTTTCATAAATATATTATTACCCTCGAACCGGATTATGGGTATGATGCGCATTTGCTGGAAAGATATGAATACCTTATATATGCTTTGCTTGATAACAAGGATTATTACGAGGCCGTTATTGACAGCGACTATTATATGGCGCAGCAACCTTATGAAGACCGTCAGTGCAAGTCAAACAAAACAGCATTTAAAAGAATGCTTAAGGATTATCAGAATGTTTTGAAGACTATCGAATCCGGGAAATATACGGATCAGAATGCGCGATTGGAATTTCTGTTAAAATACAGAAATGATCTTACCGGTCTGTTGTATTACTACGCTTCATGCAAGTATGAAATTAATAATGAGGATCTTCCTTTCATTGAAAAGATCGCTGATAGCGGTGAAATAAGATTTGAACGGGCCTTTAGCCTAGCGTTGAAACTTGATGATATGGGGGCAGGCCCGTATTCAGATAACGGGAAAGTCGTAGCAAAACTTTTGTCACGGCTTAAAGATCATGAAAGGGTGTCTATTTATTCTCAACTGAGTGCAAACACTATGCCGCTTGAGGAGATCAGAAATCTGAGTATAAATGATCAGAAAAGAATGATACATAACACACCCCTTACCGCCGAATCCTTAACGCATATAATGGATAATGTGATCGCAGATGAGGATGCATCTTTCAAAGGAAAATTTCTGTTGGAAGCAGCAGACAAAATATGTAATAGCAAGAGTAAAAAGGAACTTTCAAAGGTTATACTTAAAGCGGTGAATGAACTGCCTGACAACTGCCTGCTTGCTCGCTTTATAGCTAAAAAGCTTGATGCTTATGCAGATGGCAACCAAGGTATGCACGTGGTCACCGAAGATGAGATCACGAGATATTTTGATTGCAACTACAGTATTGAAAACCGGCATGATGAATTATTGATACTCTATTCGGTAGATGTACCGTATAATGGCCGAACTATAGCAGATGTAATAGAGCGCGATGGAAAGTTTGTTGTAAGAAATTATATAGATAACTCTATAATTCCCGGAGAAACCGTAAAAAAGATAGCTGTTGCGGGAGAGGAAAAGAAATTTGAGGAGGAGGTGGAAAAAGAGAGGGAGGCGGTAGATTTTTACCGCTTTGAGCAGGACAACAGACATTTTGCAAATAATTATCGGGAATTTTGTAAGACACTGGCGCAGGAAAAGGTGGTTTTGGCCGAGCACAGCAAAGCAGAGCTTACATATCTTTTCTATCGGGCAGATAATCATAATGCGCTTTCTTTTAAAGTGGGCAATTCAAAGATGTACATTGTGAAGGATGCCGTAGATTTTTTGAAAGCTTTTAAAACAGGAGCTACGGAAAAATACGGAAAGGATCTGCTGCTGACTCACGATCCCGACAATTTTATTGAAACCGATGCACGTGTGATACGGGCTCTTCTTGGGGCAAGAATAGTGGTAGGCAGCCATGCGGAGCCTAAAAACAAAAGATTTATCAGAATAAGTGACAGTTTGCTTGGAAATATTCTGGAGCAGCTTGTGGGGAGAAACGTTTTCTTCAATGATACTCCTTGTCTGATAAGACTTGAAAATCAAAAAATAAAGATATCCATAGATGGGGATTATCGCATGTCTCTTGCTCTTTTGCCGGGACAGGAATTCTTTACGCTTGATGGCCATGGATACATATTGAGTCTTGACAAAACCGACAGGTATGTGCTTGACCGCGTGGATTGTACGGCTGAAGAGACGGGCTTGTTTGAGCTCGTGAATAAAGATCCGGGAACATCGATCAGTCCTATTCTTGCGGATTTTAAGAAAAACATATATTCTCGATTCTTTGATGCTTTTGAAGTGGATCCGAAGCTTCAAAACAGCTTCAAAATGAGCGGGCTTAAAATAAACAGCTATTTTGATTTCGATGACCCGGCTATTACCGTAAAAACCGTATTTTTAAAGGACGAAAAGGAAATAAAAAGGGAAGAGGTGACAGAACGTATAGATGTCATGAAGCTGGCACAGCTGGATGACTACTTAAAAAATCTTGGCTTTACTGATGGCATAATGGATGATGAGAGCAGAGTGCTTTCATTCTTTAAAATGGATTTCACACGCCTTAAAGCCATGACAAATGTCTATCTTTCCGATTCGCTTAAAAACAAGGAGATAGTTTCTTTGGGGAAGCCGGTTATCCGGGTCACATATGACAATAATATTTTAAATGCGTTTATGGAGAAGACCGGCTTTTCCGAGGAAGAGCTTGCCCGGATCATGGCAGGGCTGAAAAAACGCAAGAAATATATACTTCTTTCCGGTAACAGAATAGTTGATATCTCAAGCGAGAATGCAAAAGATATCGGTGAGACTGTGAGGGACTTCGGGCTTGATCCCAAGAAGTTATATAAAAAGAAAACGATCGGTATGGTGACGGCCATAAAGGCCTTTGCGCACGAAAAAAGCTGCAAGGTGGATAAGTATCTCCGTGATATGATTGATGAGATACGTTCTTTCAAGGATGCGGATATTGCGCTGCCGAAGCTGAATACAGCGCTCAGAGGATACCAGGAGGAGGGTTATAAATGGATGTCGATCCTCGCCAAGTATCATATGGGAGGCGTGTTAGCGGATGATATGGGACTTGGGAAAACGATACAGGTCATCGCGCTTATCAAGTCTGATAAAACAAAAAAACCAAGTCTTGTAGTATGCCCCAAAAGTCTTATTTTCAATTGGCGGAGCGAATTTGCGCGTTTCGATGACAAGACGGAGGTGGTCGTCATCTATGGCACGGACGCAAAAAGAACCGAGATTATTAATTCCATAGATTACAACAAGAAGGTGGTATATGTTACATCATATGATTCACTCAGAAATGATGTATCAAAATATACCGGAGAATTCAATTACGGTATACTTGATGAGGCACAGTATATAAAAAATGTCAATGCTCAGAAGACCAGATCTGTAAAAGAACTTAAGGTTGATCATAGGTTTGCGCTCACCGGCACACCTATCGAAAACAGTGTGGTCGATCTTTGGAGTATTTTTGATTATATCATGCCCGGTTATTTTGACGAACTGTCACTTTTCAAGGATATGGATAATGAGGTGATCGCCCACAAGGCAGCTCCGTTTATTTTGCGCAGGGTCAAGGAGGATGTTCTTGAGGACCTTCCGCCCAAATATGAAAGAATTCTTTCGGCGGATATGACTTTGGGACAGAAAAAACTCTATGAGGCTATGCGTATGGAGGCGCAAAAAAGGCTTAATGCAGGTGATGGAGCATTTGATATTCTTCCCTATCTCACCCGCCTTAGACAGATATGCGTAGACCCGTCCATGTTTGTGGATAATTACACAGAGGGCAGCGGGAAACTTTCGCTTTTGAAGGAAATGATACCCGAATATGTCCTGGCCGGACACCGAATTCTCATTTTTTCATCATTTGTAAAGGCTTTGGAATCGGTTAAAACAATGCTTGATGAATTGGGAATCGGATACTTCTTTTTAAGCGGAGCAACATCTGCTGACAGGCGCATGGAAATGATGGATGCTTTTAATAACGGAAGCGGTACGGATGTTTTCCTCATTTCACTTAAGGCGGGAGGCACCGGCCTCAATCTTACAGGCGCAGATACCGTTATCCACCTCGACCCATGGTGGAATGTGGCTGCCGAAAATCAGGCCTCCGATCGCGCACATCGTATCGGTCAGCAGCGTAATGTGGAGATCATTCGCTTGATAGCAGACGGAAGTATAGAACAGCGCGTGGTTGAATTGCAGGAAATAAAAAAAGCGGTTATAAAACAGGTCATTTCAGATAATGATGGATCTGTTGTAAGCGCAAGTCTTGAAGACATTGCATACATACTTGAGTGATTTTGACACCCGGGGACGGATACCGGGTGTCATTTTTTCGCAAGATGTGAGACCCGGGGACGGGGTCATAGTCTCATTTTTATGGGCAATATCCTACAATCGAATGATCAATATCTTTAGATCCGCCGCAAGGTGGATCTTTTTGTATATGAGAATCCTCACGCAAAGCCGACGGTATTGTTTTGCAGAAAACATTTTTTAATAAAAATTGAAAAAAGTACGTCCGCATGATATACTTAACGAAGTAACACCCGGGGACGAATACCCGGGTCAATACTCTGAAAGTTATGGTGTCGGCGCCGGGCAAGGTAGAGCAGCGGCTGAGGAAATAATTATGATTTTTGGAATGACTTTTTATCAAATTTTATGGTATTTCATAATATATGCCCTGGTGGGGTGGATGATAGAAGTGAGCTATCATGCGGTCACGCTCGGGAAGATCATAAACAGAGGCTTTTTGAACGGACCGGTCTGTCCCGTGTACGGCTGCGGCGTGCTGATGGTCTTGTCTGTCCTTTATATAATCGGAAAGATATTTGGAATTGACACGGATGTTGCAAATTCAAACGTGCTGCTGTTATTTGTAGTCGGCATCGTATTTGCGACCTTGGTGGAGCTTATGGCGGGCTTTGCACTTGACAGGCTGTTCCACACAAGGTGGTGGAACTACAATGACAGAAAATATAATCTGAACGGCTATATATGTCTTGAGTTCAGCATTATCTGGGGCCTTGCGATAGCATTTGTTCTAAGGGTCATCCAACCCGGAATCGCAGATCTGGTGGCACTCATCCCGAGGGCTGTCGGCATAGTACTTTTGACAGTCATGTATGCGGTCTTTGTGGCAGATATTATTGTAACAGTTCTCACTATCCTGAAGTTTAACAAAGAATTGGAACGAATGGCCGAGATACAAAAAGCCATCCTTGCCCTTGGCGACAATATGTCCGAAATAATCGGCAACGGTACTATCATGGCCGTGGATAAGATCGACCGGGATAAGCAGGAATATCAGGACCTCAAGGCAGATTTTGACGCAAAAATGGAACATATCAGAAAGCACATGATGTATTACAGGCTTTTCGGTATCGGAAGACTTTTTGCGGCATTCCCCAATCTGAAGAATTCGCATTTCCAGGACATTATTGATATGCTGCGAAAATGAGACCCGGGGACGGAGTTACAGTCTCATTTTTAACAAAACAGTATATAATGAGACCCGGGGACGGAGTCATGATCTCATTTTTTTGAAAACTGATACTCAAAGTCCGCCCCGCCATGTGGGTAGATCTTACATGAGACACTTCAGGCGGAGGCACAGTCTCAAAGTTGGTACCAATTGAGGTACATGGAGAGATGTGGACAATATTGTTGGAATAAATGTCAAGGAAAAAACAGAAAACGAAGTTTCCGGCATGAACAGCATGAAAGTGTAGATGAAAGCATGGATTGCCTGTTATATGATGGATTTATGCAGATTCTTTATTAGCTCTGCTTCAATCTTCAAAATATCAGGGAAAATCAGTTTTTTTCCTTGGCGTTGGAGTGCCAATACACGTCTTGCCTTCGATATAAGTTCACTTTCAAGAATTCCGCTTATTCTAACAGGCTGATTGGTAGCCGAATCAAGGTATTCATTATTGATATATTTAACTGAGATGGGACACATATTCTGAATAAGAAAAGCTTTTGGGTGACCGAGAACTGTACCGAATACGATGGTATCACATTTGCCATATTTGGCTATTTTGCTGTTGTAGATTCCATGAAACTTATTTGTTTGAGAAGAAAAGGGAATCATCCAATAGAGCCCTTTATTAGTATTGTCTTCAAAGGCGTAGAAGCAAGGACGGTTATGTTCCTGGCCATTGATGATTTCTTTATTCTGCATGAGAAATGGATCTGGGAAATCAATGAAATATTGATCGTTGATAAAATAAAAATGTCCGTTATTCATGAATACCTCCGAAAAAAGCCCCATCCCGTCAAGGATGGGGCAAACATTTGAACTCGATCTCTTATGAGTCGCATATCGAGTAGCGACAAACATTTGAGCCCGACCTTGTTTTAGTTGCATGTCGGGAAGCAACAAACATTTGAAGCAGTCCTCTGCTCACTTATAGTATATGAAAAACGGCGAGGTTTGTCAATGAAAAAACAAATAATATTTCGGGTTGCGAAGAGCTGACACAGGGACTTAAGTCACAGTCTCATTTTCTGACTTAGTAAAAATAAAAAAACAGCAAAATAATTACAAAAATAGCAAAATAATGATATATCAACCTCCTCTTTTGTGGCATTATTATGGTACAAAATGTCGGGAGGTTATTTTTATGAAGCTAAAAAGAGGAGTTAATGTTGGGGGCTGGCTCTCACAGTGTAACTACGAAAAAGAACACTACGATACCTTCATAGTCGAAAAGGATTTTGAAAAGATCGCTTCCATGGGATTTGACCATGCAAGACTTCCCGTCGATGCATGTGTCCTCATAACAGAGGATGGCGTGGTCATCGAATCCGGCTTTGCATATCTGGATAATGCCGCAGATTGGAGCGCAAAATACGGCCTCGATCTTATCATCGATCTTCATAAAGCCTACGGCTATGATTTTAATGATGCAAACACGGAGGCCAATTCCCTTTTTGACAACGAAGACAGCAAAAAGGCCATCTTAAACCTTTGGCACATCATCGCCGAAAGGTACGGCAAAAGGTCAAACATCGCATTCGAGCTTTTAAACGAAGTGGTGGAGGTAAACTTAAAAGAGCCCTGGAATGAGCTTTCATCGGCACTTATCCGCGAAATAAGAAAGGTGTCCGATGCACCCATCATCTACGGCGGCATACAGTGGAACAGCGCCATGACGGTAAAGTATTTAAGAAAGCCCGAATATGACAATATAATCTACACCTTCCATTTCTACGAGCCGCTTATCTTTACGCACCAGAAAGCTTACTGGGTAAACAACATGGATATGGATAGAACGGTGTATTATCCCGCCACCATGGAATATTACCGCGAAGAATCCAAAAAGCTCGGCTATCAGGGCGAGGCTGCCGTAAAGTCCGGTGCTAAGACCATGGGCCCTGAATTTTTGGAAGAGCTTATAAAGGATGCGATATCTGCGGCGGAAAAGAACGGCGTGCCCCTTTACTGCGGAGAATTCGGTGTTATCGATCGGGCACCCGCAGAGGACACACTCAAATGGTTTACCGATGTAAATGCGGTATTTAAGAAGTATGACATAGGCTTTTGTGTTTGGTCATACAAAAAAATGGATTTTGGCATCACCGATGAGCATTATGCACCGGTGATAGACAAATTAATAAAGTTATGGGGGGCAAATTGATATGAGAAAAACAAATCTTAAGATCACAGCAATGTTTCTTGCCGGTCTTATGATGGCCGGATGCGCAAGCAGCAGCTCAGTCAAAGAGTCAGGCACTGCTGCAGAGAGCAAAACACAGAGCGCAGAGAGCTCCTCGGTGCAGGAAAGCGAAAGCGCTGCCGAAAGCGAGACCGAAAAAGCGCCATCAAGCACAAAGCAGACTTACGAGGAAAGGCTCGCAGAGATAGCAGCAAAGACCGAAAAGAACGTTCTTAACGATGGTTATTCTCTTGTATGGGAAGATGATTTTTCTGACGGAATAAGTGAGGATGACTGGAACTACGAAACTCACGAACCCGGCTGGGTAAACAACGAGCTTCAGGCTTATGTTGATTCAAGCGCCAATGTATTTACAGAAGACGGGATATTAAAGATAAAGCCCATAAAGATCAGCGACACCTACTACACTTCGGGACGTATCAACACACAGAGAAAGCATGATTTCAAATACGGCTACTTTGAAGCATCGATAAAGATGCCCAAGGGCAAGGGCTTCCTTCCTGCATTCTGGATGATGCCCACAGACGAAAACCTTTACGGACAGTGGCCAAGATGCGGCGAGATCGATATAGCCGAAGTACTCGGAAATGAGCCCAAGACAGCATACGGAACCATCCATTTCGGAAATCCTCATTCGGAGACTCAGGGTAAATATACACTTGAAAAGGGTGATTATTCAAAAGACTTCCACGTTTACGGACTTAAATGGGAACCCGGAAAACTCACATGGTACATCGACGGAAACGAATATCATTCCGCAGATGAATGGTATACAACAACTGTAGGTCAGGGAACGGTAACATATCCCGCACCCTTCGATCAGCCTTTCTACATCATATTAAACCTTGCTGTCGGCGGCAACTGGCCGGGAAACCCCGATGAGACGACCGATTTTGACAGCGACAGAGCGCAGATGCAGATCGATTATGTCCGCGTTTATCAGAAGGCTGAATACGACGAAAACGTTAAATATCCCGAAAAGGAAGTAGTTCTTCGTGACCCCGATGAGACAGGCAATTATATCGTAAACGGTGACTTCGCAGAAGCCGAAGACCTTGATGATTCAAAGAACTGGAACTTCCTTACAGCCATGGACGGCAAAGGAAGCGCAATGATCAAGGACGGCGAACTTACCATTAAGACAGACGATTTCGGAACAGTTGATTATTCTATCCAGCTCGTTTCATGGAAGCTTCCTATGGAAAAGGGCAGTAGCTACCGCATTTCCTTTGACGCATATGCAGATGAGGCAAGACAGCTTAAAGTCGCAGTTACCGCACCTGAAAAGGGATGGATCAGATACTTCAACGACCTTCCTGTTGATATAAAGACCGAAAAGACTCATTATGAATTCGAATTCAACATGGAAGAGG
>Ga0310691_10008697_pt1 | contig 10377 bp, 5 predicted proteins | sample 176DNAGHGlowgp2_FD_203887 | JGI IMG/M metagenome (GOLD analysis project Ga0310691, IMG submission 203887) | Sheep rumen microbial communities from Palmerston North, Manawatu-Wanganui, New Zealand - 1766 DNA GHGlow gp2 (v2) (version 2) | ecosystem: Host-associated > Mammals > Digestive system >...
GTTCGTTGATTGCCAATGAAGGTGGCAACTTGTTGGTTAATTTCAGAGCAAACGCCCCTGTCTGTTTTGACAATAATGTATCCGTTAACTGTCCTTCTTCACAATCCAGCGCCGTTTTCGCCCTCTATCACGATTCCGAGTTCACTGAACCATACGTAGGGCTTCCTTCTTACTCCAAACAAGAACATACTCTTCAAATTTGGCCCAACCCTGTTTACAGTGTTCTAAATATTAAAGCACCAAACAGTCTCATCGGTGAAGTTCATATCACAGATATGAATGGAAAGATTCTTTTACAAAAAATTATAGGAGAGGAACAGACCGCTATCAATGTTTCTGGACTCCCTTCTGGAATGTATTTTGTCAAAACGATGCATGATGGGGAAATATCAGTTGAAAAGTTCATTAAATCATCAAATTATCAATCAAAAAATTAACGACATGAAAAAGATTCTATTCTTTCTATTGTCATTTTTCTTATGCGGCACGTCGTTGTTGCGGGCGCAATGTGATTTGTACATTACCACCAACTTTGACTCCGAATGCCTGCTGACGGAGTACATTAAGGAAAGGCCCTCCCTTTGGGAGCAGGATTTTGGCAACTGCCTGTTGGCCTGCAAAGGGAATACCGTGCAGTACACCGCAGTCTGCTCTAACAATGTAATCCAGTATTCGTGGACTATTTCTGGCGCGGCTTCCTATTACTTTACGAATCAGAATAAAACGGCGGTTGTCACATGGGACAATGGGACTGTCGGTAACATATCGGTGAATGTGGTCACATCCGACTCGAACTCTTGTACAGAAGAGGTTTGTGTGTTGTTGATGGAATCACCGACAATAGGCTCCAACACCGTGCCAAATTATTACAATCAAAATGGACAAAAAGTGATAGAGGTATGTCGCGGTCAGACTATTGAGCTGATGGACATGAGCACAACAGGACTGACCCCCATTGTTGGTTATCAATGGATAACTCCATTTGGGGATGCTTCTACTCCTAACCATACTATTGTCGCCTCCCAAACAGGAGATTTCATAATTAAACATTTTGTACAAAACGAATGTGGCTGTGAAGGCTATGAGGAAATTATTCTTCGGGTCGTGGAAGAATTGAAACTTGAACTTTCTTGTTACGGTACAGTATGTGCGGGTTCAAATGAGACATATACACTATTAAACCCCTACTGTTCTCAATATATGTGGAGTGTGGAGGGAGGCACTTACACTACCGATCCCTCCAATCCGGCCACGATAGATGTACAATGGGGAAATCCGTCTTCTGGCTATGGAGTCATTTCAATTGATGCTGCTTTTTGTGATGCTCCTTGTAAGGCCATGGCATCCATTAAAATACCCGTCATCACAGATAGCGCGGAAATATCCGGCCCTGATGTGGTTTGTGTAGGGGATTATCAGCTTTTCGAGTTACCTATATGGGGATCCACTTATTATTTGTGGAACATAAGCCCATCTGTTGGAGACAGTGATATGGTTAACACCGAAGAAATCAACCAAGTTCTGCTCAGGTTCCAACAGCCTGGCATCTATAATTTGTCCGCCCGATATGGCTGTGATTTCATCCTCTGCGGTCCCGACAGCACCGAAAAGACTATCATTGTCAAGGATACCATGAGTATCAATTCAGGCGACAACACCCTTTGCAAGGGGGCTACAGGACATTATACGACATGGCACGGCAACAGTGTGACATGGCGGGTCTTTGATCAGAGCAATGCGCAGATATACTATACCAATGGGGTTACCTTGAACTACACGTTTGTCAATTCAGGAAGATATAGAATAGTGGCATCTAATAGCAATTATTGTGATGATGCTGAATATTTGGTTACTGTTCTTGACAATCCGCCGGCATTGACGGTTACTAACGGTCCACATTCAGCATGTCCTAATAGTTCCATTCTGTTAAACGCCACTCCAACACATCCAAATTACTATTTGGAATGGGTACAACTTTGTGCTCCATATAATACTGAAAACGGGGATGAAGTGACCATAGATTATGGGAATACAGTATGTGATGTGGCAGTTTACCAAATTGATGGTGAAAACAATTGCCGTTCTGACGCATACATCCACGAGGTGGACATTTCCCAATTGTTACCACATGGCTTACCAGCTGTCACAGTTGCTTGTGCTGGCTCTACAGTCCAATTTTCCGTACCCAATCAATCTAATGTCACCTATGAATGGACTATAAGTCCTGCCAATGCCGCTTCCGTTATTGGAGACCATTTTCAGCCTTCCGTCAGTATCCTTACCAATCACTTGAACAACCCAATTCAATATATAAATGTGACACTGTATAGGACTATTTGTGGTTCGTCTATTGACGATGTGACTGTACAAATACAAATAGAAGATGTGACCCCTCCAATACTAAACTATCAAAATGAGGTGTGCCAAGACGAACTTGTAACATTTAGCGCAACAGGCGGCACATCTGTAAGCAGCCACTACACATGGCAGTTCTCAGATACCACCTTGCTGTTCCATGGGGCAAGTTTTAACAGGACTTTTCACACTACAGGCAACGTTTCTTTTACACTAACCTATCAGCCAAATCCGAATTGTGATGCGGTTATGCTAACAGGGAGCGTGTATGTTAGAGAACTCCCTGTCGCCGATATAACACGTAGTGGAGATGTTTTAAGTGTTCCGATACAACAAAATGTATCATACTCATGGACGCATAACGGTACAACTGTGGGCGGAAATTTCCCATTTTATTCTGAAACTCCACTCAATGGGACATATTGTTGTACTGTAATGTACAACAATCAACCACAATGTAGTGAGACAACATGTTATTCGACCGCACCTCCGTTGGTAGATACATGTTTGCCTGTCGATTTTGGCTACAGTCAAACATGTAATGAATTTACCGTTTGGGCAACTAATCCAACAAATGTGCAGTTTTCATGGGGACTTTCCACGTATGCAAGGGGTTCACATATCACCCCTACATCTGTAAATACCGCCGAGGCCCACTTTTATATACCTGGAACACATAACATTATTGTTTTTACTGAAATCAATGGTCAGTGCTATCAAACCCGTCATTCAGTTACGATAGACTGTGTGCCGAAATTTGAGCTGTCCTATGATTGCAATGGAAATATTGTTGTAACCGACAAATCTTTATACAGGAATGGTTATGCAATTCCTGATAGAACATTCACCACTACTATTGCTGGAGTAAATTACTCCGTCACATTGGTGTATCCCTATATGTCCGGTCAAATAGACATTAATAATCCAACCAATACTACTTATACCGTTACTATGACCATGGATGGCAGTGACTGCACTTGTTCCGAATCAATCACTTTGGAGCCAAATCCGATTATTACCAGCCTTGATTTTCAAGATAAAATGTGCACAAATACTCCTTTTTTGTTTACAGCAACAACTGTGGGTAATAATCTCCAATATCATTGGTCATTTGGAGATGGTTCATATAATTACGGCGATAGTATTTACCATAGTTATGATTTTCAACAAGGAAATACAGCTACCGTAGAGCTTACCGTTACGAATTCATTGGGATGTTTTGCGATTTCAGATACTATAATAACAGTTGCACTGAACAATTTATTGGGTTATTTAAATCCCGTTGGCCCATCTGTTTGTCCTGGAAGCATATTGTCTATTCAATATTCACCACACTTAAGTGACAACACATATGTATGGACACATGATAATTCAAGTACTCCTTCTACAAGCAATAATCAATATCCAACCACAGAGACAGGGGACTATAAAGTTTCCGTAACAAATAGTTTGTATGGATGCAAACTTGAGCGTATGCTCAATGTTGGATTCCTCAATGCCCCGACAGCCCGCATCACAGGCAACACCACATACTGCTTAGGAGAGGAAGTGAAGTTGAACGGCAACACAGGTATTGCTAACCAGTATTCCTGGACAATCATAGACCCTAACAACAATTTGCTTAACGTCCCCAATTCCGCTAACATCACGTTCACGCTTACGGTAGCAGGTGTCTATAACGTCACACTCTTTGTTACCAGCCCAGACGGCTGCTCAAAATCGGCCACTTGCACTGTCACCGTACACCCACAACCAGCCGCACCACCTATTTCGTTCTACGGCAACCAGTGTGTCCACACACCGCCTGTAGAGGTTTATTCTACAACAAATCAGGAACTATTTTGGAACAATGGTTTCCATGGCATCTATGCAAACTACTATGTGCCAGGATACTTGACGGCACATTATTTCGACCAAACCACAGGCTGCCCGTCAGCCAAATCCACCCTCTTCATCCCGCCCGCACCCAACTACGATGCACTGCTTACCGGATGCTACGAAAAATGTCCCGAGGAACTTCCTACCTATTTGTACGTTTACAACTTCTATCCTTATAATGCCGCGAATTTCCATTGGTATTGGTACGAGAACAATTATTCGACCGCAAATGGCACAACTCTTTATGCCAACCTGCCAATCAACAACTTCGGGTATTACTTTATGAAAACCCAATACGGCAATGGCTGTGTCGCCCAGTCCCCAACTTTGAACATTTCGAAAAAAGCAGTATGCCCGTGCAATGATATAACGGTCAGTGTAGAGAAAAAGTGTGAAATGAAAAACTGCCATCTTATGTTCGGGATGACGGTCACTATTCACAACAGTGGCACACAAACGGCCTATTTTAATCAGCTAACGACCAATGCCAACAGCCATATTCTATCTGTAAACTCTCTACCCGTCATTGTTCCTGCAAATTCCTCTCAAGCGATATATGTTGAACTCGATTTTTTAGATTTTGCAAACCCGTATATAGAATTTACCCTGTATGATCCTGAAAATGATTGTGAGTATTCATTTTTTGAATACTTTAACTGGGAGGAATGTATTGAAAATGAATGTGAAATGGAACTCAATAAGATTGTCTTTTTGGAAGAAATAAGTTCTCCTCATCAGACATCATATTTTCATTTTAACATAGCCCTATATGGTGGTGCCGTCAGTGTTATTTCCGCATGGAGTACACCATCTCAAGTCATACACTATTCTTATGATCCCTATATGAATTATTTGGAAGGTGTTCTTATGCTCAATTACGGCCAAATAACCCAAATGGCTTTAGCTGGTGAGAAAATTTGTCTCCACGCTATAGTGTGTATAGAAGATTCATATCTCTGCTATTTAACCATTTGTTTTAAGGCTGAAGAAATACTGGCGTTAATCCCGGAGGAGTACCGCCAATTACCTGATTCCACCACGGCAGACAACGATTCCACCAGAAGTCTCCAGTCCAGCTCGTTTATCCCGCAGGCAGGCAAGCCCTATCTTGCACCCAACCCCGCCCGTGACGAGGTGACAGTGATGGGCATCGCACCCGAGGAGGTGGCCGAAATCACTGTCCTCACCATGCAGGGCGGACAGGTCGCCGACTACCGTAACGACTACCGCTTCAACGTCAGCCGCTTAGCCAAGGCATCCTACATCGTCCGTGTCATCACCACCGACAGGCAGGTGCATTACCTGAAGTTGGTGAAACAGTAGAAAATTTTCGAAGCGTATAACATTCAAAGAGGGTGCGTGACTTTTGACACACCCTCTTTGCCGATTTGATTATAACATTCCCATGGAAACAAAATTTTGGTATTTTTGCAAATCAAATTTTTCATAAAACACCTCGGTTTTTTCGAGGCCAAACATGACAAGAATGCAGAACAATGACTGACACCATTTTATCATCAGACATCAAACAACTAATAGCCGAATGCGGCAATGAGGCAATGTAGAAAATCCTTGACAGCCATCTCCCTGAAAAGCTGTCAGAATTGGCGAAAGCACTGGCAAGATATTATCAGTGCTGCTATTGTGGCATCGGAACGATTGATGGTGACTATGCCGAAGACCGTGCCTGCTGGCCTCAAGGACTGCCCTTAAAGATGAAGAGAGGCAAACGAAAAGAGGGTCAAAGTGGATACCTGTTGTTCAAAGCCCTTGAGGATAAAGAAAAACGGCTAATTGTGACTTATGGGGAAGATGAAATTGAAAAAGCAGTTAACTCCAAAGCCTATCGTGATAAGTGCGGTGATGATTTCAAGTTTTGTTCCATTATCATTTTTAGAGAGAGAGATGAATCGCCACATGGATATATTCAGTTCCTGAGTTCTGAAAAACCAATCGAAGATTCTGCAGATTTCCAATTTGCAGAAGATATTCTTCGATTAGTTTTTACCCTTAAACTATGGTATGCATGGAAAGACGAGCACTCCTTCAGGGATGACTTTGATTTCATCAACAGTATTTCCCAACAGACGGATAATGTGGACTTACTTCTTGAAAAAATCATGAAGTATTTGTCCGAAACGTTCAATGCAGGAATAATTTCATACCGAATACCGCTACTGGTCGGTTTCGACAGAAAGCCTGTTTTTTTTCTTCGGAAGTGGTATATCAAAGAGAATGTTCCAAATAAAGAAAAGATTTGGGAAGAACACTTTGTTAAAAGATTGATAATCAAACAGAATGAGATGGGAGGGGAAGAAGAAATGATTTGTAAAAATCATGAATTTCCTATCATTGCTTGCATGCCCAAAGATGTCATCAGTACAGAAGGACATCAATTATTCAAAGAACTGGTAGTCAATATTCCCATTATTCGTGACCATGCTGAAAAAAAAGAATGCATCAACAAACCAAAATTAAGGACTTTATGTGAAGGCGGCAACGGATGTACATCGCGCTTTGAGAAATACTTTGGAATATTCAAACTCCGTATTATAAAGAGTGAAGATGACCCGGAGAATGAAATACCAGATGAAACGAAAACAAGGCTTGCTGTTTTGGCAAAGCATATCTCCACGTTGCTCAATTCTATTGTTGACAAACAGGAGAATGAATCACTAAAAAAATTCCAAGATAGACTGAGAAACACTTCGTTCAGACAAATAGGAGAATTCGACAAGCAGTGTGCAGAAATCTTGTGCCAATCAACTGGCGCAATGGCTTGCGCAGTGTATAAAAATAGTAGTCAGAATGGCATAGTAAAGAAAGCGGTATTTCCTGAAGGACTTACCTCGTTTGATATAGGAGGAAATAAAACACTTAAGTTCCAGAAAGAATTGGACTCAACTATTAGTGGAATAAACGAACTTTTTCCAATAGGCAAAGTGATTTTGGGAAAAAATTCATCGAGTTATGTGGTTCGAGCCACAAACCACATGAGCAGTTCATTTCTTATGGTTCCCATCACAAAGAAGGACAGTACGGAATTCGGGAGCATATTGCTGTTAGGAAAACGCCAGAATGGAAGCGAAAAACTTGTATCAAAAACCTACTGGGAGCAAGACAGGAAACATATCGAGTTCATGGTGGATATAATCGGACGGATTGAAGAGTCGGATTCGGAGAGATTGACATTTCTACAGCAGTTGTCGCATGAGCTTCGTTCTCCAATCACACAAATGGTGAACGGAAACGAGTTTCTGATTGATACATACAAGCGGAACAGAAATGAGGTATACAGGGGCAAGCCAATTACTGGCTATACGATAGGTTCTCTTGAAGACAATGTGCGGCAAGCGATGATGTTCAAGCAGATAATTGGTGATGTCCAGTATATCTATTCACTAAGTAAAGGTGAAGTGTCGTACAATCCCGAAGATGTAGATATTAAAGAATGCATTCTTGACTGTGTCAGGTTGTTTGAAAGAGCCCCCGACTCTATATTGGAGGACCCTAAACAGCTTACCTATGACACTCAATTGAGACAACTCCCCGAGAAAATCTTTGTGGATAGAGAAAGAATCAAACAGGTCTTTATCAATCTGTTGAAGAATGCAGTACAATATGCCGATGACCATAGTGTGATTACAATCAGATACAACTATAATGGAGTTAGAATGAGTCACGAAATTGATTTTATTAACCATGGCATCAGTGTGGACCAGAGCAAAGGTGACAGGTTATTCCAACTGTGGGAGCGAGGAGGAAACGCACAGCGCCTACGTCCAAGTGGTACAGGAATGGGACTGTTTATAGTACGAGAAATCATGAAAGCACATGGAGGAGAATGCTATATTAAGAGTTATTACAATCCAACTATATTCTCAGTGAGTATACCAATAAAGAAAAAGTGAAAGCTGCAATTACCATATTTGAAATATAAAAAACTTATAATACATCATAAAACAATCAAACAATGAGTAAAATACTTTTTTTTGATGATGAGCCATTCTATGTCAATCTGTTGATTGACAACCTTAGATTAAACCATGGATGGATGGCAGATAAAAAGGGAGAGATAAAATTCATCTCAGATTATGCCGAGATGATTGATGAAATAAACTCAATCAATCAGTATGACCTGTTTGTTTTGGACATCATGGTTTCTTCCATAGGAATTGAAGAAAAAAATATTTTCACTACGACAGAGATTCGAAGAATCGAAAGAGACAACAATATGGACATACTGATAGCTGAGAAGATAAGGGCTATTGAAAAATACAAAGAGACACCCATCATTTGTTTGTCAGCAAAAGGAAACAGAGAAATTCCTGGTTCATTAGGAAAACCAATTGATTGTATCACAAAACCAACAATTGCCAAAGATTTATCTGAAAAAATGGCAAAAATGTTAGGGCGCAAATAATAAACTGTATGAAACGTTTTCTGTTGTTTTTTTTATTACTGGCCGGATTGTGTGCGAATGGTAATAATGATCATTGTGTGTTTAATTCCTTCAAGATTCCTCTTCAACAGGAGAGTGACCAAATTGCACAATCCGACAGCTGTCAGACATCACTCCAAGTGAACAATACACAATCATCATCAGATGTTATTTCAACACTCACATTAGTAGTCAACTCTCTTAACAACGCTCTAACTAGCACCAATAATCAGGTGACAGTATGGTCGCTTATTTTATCATTGATAACACTTATAATAGCTATCGCTGGAATAATTGGGCTTGTTAGGCTAAGAAAATATGAAAAAGAGTTTGGGGACATTAAGAAACATCTGGATTATCAGCAAAAGAAAGACGAACTTAGAGATTTGTATATGGAACGCATCAATAATTGGATGCTTGATGTGAACCTTCAATTGGCTGATAGTCTTGCATCAAGTCTAGATTATAATAATGATATATATAAGAATTTTAAGAAAGCATATCAGGGCTATTACCTTACTAAATTGAGTGTCATAAATATTCCCAATGATAATAAACTGTCAGAAGAGAAAGAACAGGCTATTAACGATATACAACGAGCGATAGACCAAATCGTTGCGGTAGGAAGCCCAGATGACCTGAAAGCAATACAAGAAATGGCCGAATTTGAGATGAACAAAGTAAAGAAGAAAATGCTAAAGAAAGCCGCGAAAGAACTCCAAGACAGATTGATAAATCATGTTTAACCTTCTCCTTGGTTGGGTAAGCCACACCGTTTCTTTGACCAATCTCACCTCCTATTTTATGTTGTCATCGGGTTAATAAAGTACGATTTCCCCTTTTCGGTTGAGACGGGCAAAAGTGAGGCATTGTCCAATAGAGCCATAACTGCCAAAATTGTGATGCAAAAAAATGATATTGTTCCAAGTCGAAAAAGTGTAAAATATTGAAATACAAAACCACTGTGTTGGAATAGGATTTCGGCCCCAAAATTCATGTTTTTGCCTTCTGTGCCAAAACATTACTCTATGGCAAAGAACGGTATCCACAGGATAACCATATACATCAACGGCAAGGAGGTAGCTGTTCGTGTTTCTGCCAACAGCTGATTATCCTATTTCTTTCTTCTCTTGGGCGACCGGGCACGCTATCCGCTCAAACTACGCCCTGACGGGCTTGTAACCGCTTCTATCGTTGTCGCGGTATTGCGGTAATGGGGAAACGCATTCGACCAGCATGAATGCGTTTCCCCATTGTTTATCACCTTGTCAACACCGTCCTGCGGACGGTGGACGGCTTGATATTTACAACGTGGACGGCGGCGCGTGCCGCCGTCATTCCTTAATTTTTTATTTACAATTATTTCCAGCCCTTTGCCACCCGCGTGCTGTCGGTATGCTGTTTTTGCGCTGCTTTTATAGTGTAAATAACCGAATATCAATAGAATAACTTTACACCAAAAGTGCCGAAAGTCTGCGAAGATTTCCGTTAATTTATTGTAAATCAGCAATTTTTTCTCAAACATTTTTCTAACCATCTGATAATCAATGAAATAATTTTCAAAAAAAGTGCTTTTTTATTTGGTGGTTTCCGTAAAAAGTTGTATATTAGCGACATAAAACACCCACGGCGAGCGCGAACGCTTTAATATGTGTTATTTGTTCAGCAATTTGCAAGTGACACGCCGCGACCAGCCCGCCAGC
>Ga0310691_10008698_pt1 | contig 10377 bp, 7 predicted proteins | sample 176DNAGHGlowgp2_FD_203887 | JGI IMG/M metagenome (GOLD analysis project Ga0310691, IMG submission 203887) | Sheep rumen microbial communities from Palmerston North, Manawatu-Wanganui, New Zealand - 1766 DNA GHGlow gp2 (v2) (version 2) | ecosystem: Host-associated > Mammals > Digestive system >...
GTTGTTTGTAAATTGTGCCTTGCCACCATAGTTCAGTTCCCAGCCTTTCGATAGTGAGTGGGTCTGGTCAACCGTGAACAGCCACTTGCCTACTTTCTGGCGACTATCGACAGAGAGGTTTCGGTTGATGTCGTACAGCTCCCCCTCAAGGCTTTGCGTACGAGGCTCCTGATAATTGGTATAGGACGCACCAAGTTGCAATCCGAAGGGTGTCGAATAATTTGCATCGACATTGTGCAGGTAGGTATGTTGGTGGGAGTGTTGTGTGGACTGTGCTGTGCCTGTTGTGGTATTGGTTGAGTGGGTGGAGTTCCACTGACCCGTGTAGGAAAGACTCAAACGGTGTTCGTCGGCGATGCTATAGTCCATCCCGATATGGAACTCATGGTCGATGCCGTCGCTGCGGTTGTGGGTTTTGTCGCTGTAAGGTACGCGCTGTTCTCCAAGCGGATGGTTGGCCTCATGTTCCACCTGACCATAGCCCGTGCCATTGGTATAGGTATAGGATGCGTCGATGCCCAGCTTGCCGTGATTGTAGATGATGCTTCCGCCTGCATAGCCTGTGCCATATTTATGCGTTCGCCAACCGCCCATCAGTTGTCCAGATAGCTGGTTAGTCCCTGCAAAATCCTTTGTTACAATGTTGATAGCCATGCCTCGGACATGGTATTTCGCAGGAGCCGCCGGCATCACCTCTGCCTTGGCAAGCATAGCAGCAGGCATCTGCTTCAGTCGCTCTACCACTTTGTCGGCACTGAGTGTTGTTGGCTTGCCATTGATAATGAGCGTTGCGGTTTGTCCGGAGAACATGATACTGCCATTCATCTCGCTGACACCAGGAATGTTGGTCAGTGCATCGTAGGCATTATCGGCAGGATAGACTTGTAGGAGCATCGGCATATTGTAAACGAGGTGTCCGTTTTCGGTGCTCGACACGATGCGTTCGCCCGTCACTTGAACGTCATTCAACCTGATAGTCGCTGGCTGCATTCTTATTGTTCCAAGCTCTGTACTATTACATTTTTTATACACGGTTTTGTAGCCCACATAGGAGATACGGGCAAGTACGGGATGTTGTTCGCAAGGAATAACAAAGAGGCCGCTTTCGTTAGACACACCACCCGTAATCAGCGTAGAATCTTGGGGCGAAAGTAGGGCGATGTTGGCAAATGCGATGGGATGCCCTTGCTCGTTGATGATGCTACCTTTATAGCGGGTTTCAGTTTTTTGTCTGCACTCCACGAAAATCTTACGTCCGTCCTCATCAGTGCTTGTCGTTATGCGTATAGGATAGAAGCCAATCATCTGCAGGATGGCTTCTGGCAAGTGTTTGTTTTTTATAGTAGTGGTGATACGGAAGTCCTCCAATTCGTTGTAAAGGAAATAGATGGTGTAGCCAGTTTGTTTTTCACTGAGCCTTTTCAGCGCATCGGAGAGCGATACGTTATTAAATTTGCAAGTTATTCGTTTCTGTGCTTGTGTGCTGACGGTCAACAGCAAGGCAAGAATAATGAGAATGATTTGTTTGTTCATAGCGGCTGACTATTTTACGGTGATTTGATTATCGTTAAGAGTAACGGTCAGACGTTCGAACTGATTGAGGTCGTTGACCACTTGATCGATGCCCTTCTGCGGATTCCATACAAAACGGAAGCGGAGTTGTCGGGCTTCGTCATTAACAAATGTAACCTTGGTATTGTAATGAACAGCTATCTCTGACAGCATCTTTTCAAGTGGGATGTTGTCGTAGATGATGGGTTGCGGTATTGCGATGGTGTCGGTGGTCGGCATAGTGGCAGGAGTTATTTTTGCTGGCTTTGGAGTATTGATGACCTTTTCCGTTTTGGACATATGCTGATGAGTGTTTCTTACAATTTGAATGGCTGCAAAGGTAATACCAGATACAAGCAATATTCCGATAAAGGATGCGGCTAAGCGAGAGAAGAGCGATGCTTGCATCTGCTCTTCCGAGCGTGGGAATACTCGACCAAAGGTCAAGATGGTCGCTATTTTTATCCAGCTGAAATGATGCTGACTGGATTGGACTTTTTGATTGAACTTTTGCCATGCTGTATCAACATCAACGGGCTTGTTTGACAGATGTTGGCGACTGCTGCGCTTGGCTTCTACCATAAAACGATAAGTCTCACGTGTGTATTCATCTTGGTTGATGATATCCTGGATTTCCTGCTCGGTGTATGCCTCAGGGTTGTCGAGCATATCTAGTAGCTGGCGGATGTTTTCACTTGTCTTTTCCATTACCATAATCTTTTAGTGTTTGAAGTGATTTTTGATTTTCTGAATGCTTTGGGCAAGATACTTGTAGGTGGTATTCGGATTCAGACCGAGACGACGGGCAATCTCTGCAATGGTCAGATCGTTATCAAAACGAAGGTGGAAGATGCTGCGATACGGTTCTTCTAATTGTTCCTCCACGAAAGCTGCAATGTCGTAGAGCTGTTCCAATCGTTTGTCAATAGGTTGCAGGTCAGTCTCATCTTCTATAGGTTGCAGATTCTTCACCCGTTCGTGTATTTGCATTTGCCTTATTCTGTTTAGACAAGCATTACGTACGGCAACAAGGAGATAAGCATCGCTCTTGGTTGGAATGCCGCTGTTTGCAATACGAAGAAAGATATCCTGAACCACGTCTTCAGCCTCGCTGTCATTACTCAACAAGATTCTGGCCAGATGAATCATCTCGCTGTAGTTTTGACGGAAGATTATTTCCAATTCTTTTTTTGTCATAGTCATATCTCTGGCTTACGCCAGTCCCTTACAAGGGCTTTAAATATCAGGCATATTGTCTTTTAACTCTTTGCGCCCCTTTTTTAGGACACTTCTATTGATAAGACACTTCAGACTACTCGTATTTTTATGAAAGCACCAATTTTTTTCATTTTTCTTTGTTGAAGTATATCTTTATGATACAAAGGTAATTATTTCTTCCCATTAATTTTTGTATTGTCTTCGGTTTGCACTACCTTTGTACCCATGCAAGAAGAGTTTGACATCAGACAAGAACGCTATTCTAACGCAGAGAAAGATTTTGAGAACGCCCTGCGACCATTACACTTTGCCGACTTTAGCGGTCAGCAGAAGGTGGTAGAGAACTTGGAGGTGTTCGTTGAAGCCGCTAAATATCGTGGCGAACCCCTTGATCACACCCTGTTGCACGGTCCTCCCGGACTGGGTAAGACCACCCTCAGCAACATCATCGCCTCCGAGCTTGGCGTAGGCTTCAAGATTACCAGCGGACCCGTGCTCGACAAGCCGGGCGACCTGGCAGGCATACTGACCTCGCTGGAGCCTAACGACGTGCTGTTCATCGACGAGATACACCGTCTCTCCCCCGTAGTGGAGGAATATCTCTACTCGGCAATGGAAGACTACCGCATCGACATCATGATAGACAAAGGACCTTCGGCACGCTCCATACAGATAGACTTGAACCCGTTCACGCTGGTGGGAGCAACGACGCGCAGCGGTCTGCTGACGGCACCGCTCAGGGCTCGTTTCGGTATCAACCTGCACTTAGAATACTACGACCCAGAGACGTTGGCGAAGATTATCCGCCGCAGCGCCCACATCCTGAATGTGCCTATCGACGACGATGCTTCCGCCGAGATTTCACGCCGCAGTCGCGGCACGCCCCGTATTGCCAACGCCCTGTTGCGCCGAGTGCGTGACTTTGCTCAGGTGAAGGGCAGCGGTCGCATCAACCTGGACATTGCAAAGGTGGCACTGAAGTCGCTGAACATTGACCAATATGGATTGGACGAGATTGACAACAAGATTCTGCTGACCATCATCGATAAGTTCCGTGGTGGTCCTGTCGGTGTTTCGACCATTGCTACTGCTATCGGAGAAGACAGCGGAACCGTAGAAGAAGTCTATGAACCCTTCCTCATCATGGAAGGTTTCATCAAGCGCACCCCTCGCGGGCGCATGGCAACTAAACTGGCTTACGACCATCTGGGGCGCAACCCCTATGCCGGCGGCATCATGGAACCACAACTGTTTTAAGAAAAAAGGGTGCTATTATGAAAATAATAATTACCTTTGCACCGTCATATCCTAAATAATAAAGGTGGATAATAAAGGTGGAAATGAAAAATAATGTATTCAAGATTTGCGCCCTGTTGCTCGCAATCGGGCAGGGGGCATGGGCTGAAAACGTCACGTTCAACGTTTGTTCGTGGGACGGAACAAAAGTGGTAACGACCGCAGAGACACACGATGCCACTGTTATTGACACCAGCAACTCTGATGGCTGGTACGCACTCGGCGACGGTTATTATGTAGCCAAAGGAGAAATCAACTGGAAAGTATTCAATGTCACCGGCAGCGTGGCACACCTCATCCTTGCCGATGGAGCCAAAGTCACCTCCAAGCACATAAAGCTGGAGAGCGGACACACCCTCCACATCCACACACAGGCTGGAGGCAGCGGCACACTCACCGCAAATAACGACGTCGATGGGTACAACAGAGCAGCAGGCATCGGAGGTGGAGATGAAGCGAACGCCGGAGACCTCTATATTCACGGCGGCACCATCACTGCCACAGGGAACTATTATGGAGCCGGCATCGGTGGCGGATATCAAGGTTTGGGCGGCAACGTGCATATCTACGGCGGTACGGTGACTGCTAATTCTGGTGGCGGGGCTGCCGGTATTGGCGGTGGCTACTTTAATAACATAGCCAGCAACTGTTCGGTGAACATCTACGGAGGAACCGTGCATGCCAACGGTCGTGGCATCATATCAGGTCATTCTTATTATGGTGCAGGCATAGGAAGCGGCGATGGTTATCATGCCCAGGGAGGAGACATCAACATTTTCGGCGGCAACGTTATTGCCAACGCCAACGGCAAATACGCTGCCGGCATAGGTCCCGGAAATGAAGGAACTGGCGGCGTAGTGAACATCTCCGGTGGAGTGGTGCAGGCATACGCGGAAGAAAATGCTGCTGGCATCGGTGGAAAAGGTGGTAGAATCAACATCACCGGCGGTACCATCTACGCAGGATCGCCAAGCCTGAAGTACACTACCGTCTCCGCTATGGCAGGAGAGGTCATCATCAGCAACGGAATGAACGTTACACAGGCCACCAACCAGGCCGCCGCCATGACGGGGACACCCGTCAGCTATGCCGAGCGTATAGCCAAATGCACCGAGACACCGTCAGGTTCCTCGTTCTGTGTGAAGGTGGAACCCTGTCGTTACCACAACATTGAAGGTTTCTTCTGCACCTATTGCAACTACTACAAAAACGAAAGCATAGCAGGAACATGGACCGACGAAAACTTACGCGCCGACGCTTTCGAGTCGGTAGATGAAACCCAGAAGGTCATCACCATCACGAGCGAGTCGCAACTGGGACTGTTGGCATACCAAATCAGCAGGAGCGAAGGCTACAAAGGTTACACCATCCTTCTGGAAAACGACCTTGACATGAGCGACCACAAGTGGAACCTCGCCAGTGGTACCTTCCAGGGAACCTTCGACGGACAGGGACACACCATCAGCGGCATCATCAATTCCACCGACCACACAGGCGACGCAGCACTATTCCCACACAACAGCGGTACGGTGAAGCGTGTGAAGCTGGTCAACTCCTACATCGTCGGCAACCGCTATGTAGGAGCCATTGCCGGCGACAACACTGGAACGGTGGAAGACTGCTACGCAGGAAGCGATGTCTTTGTAGTAGCTAACAACGGCAACGACAGCAAGGCATGTGGCGGCGTAGTAGGATTTCAGATCAATAGCCCCTTCGACAACACTACAGCACAGACCGTCGGCTGCTATTCCGCAGCCAACGTCAACGGTACCAGTAATGTGGGCGGCATCGTCGGACTACTCGGTGGCACCACCGAACAAAAAGGCGGCACGATAAGCTACTGTGTATCGAAGGCTACCGTCAAGTCTTCTGGCGACAACATCGGCATCGTGGCTGGTCTTGTCAACGATGCTACATGCTCCAACAACTACTATATTGCCGACGCAGCCAGCAACAACGCCGACGCCAAGCGTGCGTTCGGAGTGACACTGGCTGATGGCCTCACCAAGGAGAGCTACAAGATACTGGCAGCTGCCGATGCCACTAAGAGTTACGCTACCAGCGGCATCAAGACCTACAGCGGTCAGATTATAGTAGGCGACGACTGGTATGTGTGCGAGAGCGGCACCTTCAGCTTCAAACTACCCACCAAGGATGCCAGCAACGAGGATGTTGCATGGAGCTACGTCACGGTCAACAACGGCGACGTGCTGCAGCCAACATCGGAAACATATAGCTTCACCAGCGACAACGCAACGACAAAATACGTGATAGACGGTGCCGCATGGGCAGGCAAAGGAACGGAGACTGCCCCCTATCTCATCAAGACCACAGCCAACTGGAACGCCATCAACAGCGTATTCGGCAGGGTGAACGAGACGGAACTCTTCAAGAACGTGTACTTCAAGCAGACTGCCGACATCGAAGTCAAGGAAATCATCGGCGTGACCAACGAGGTACACAGCAACAAGGCTTTCTGCGGAAACTACAACGGCGACAAGCATACCATCAAATGCATGCTTGTCAACACTACGGGCGGCGGCAACGGTGCAGCAGCACCGTTCTTCAAGGTCAACGGTGCAACCATCAAGAATCTCCGCGTAGAGGGCAGCATCGCCGGCGGCATCCACACTGGTGGACTCGTAGCCTTCATCACGGGCGAGACCGCCACCAAGATAGACTACTGCCGCGTATCGGCTTCCATCGACAGCGACAATACCTATGCCGGCGGCTTCATAGGACACCTGAACGAGTCCAAGGTGGAAATCACCAACAGCCTCTTCGACGGACGACTCTCAGCGGAATCCGGAGCCTACCTCGGAGCCTTCGTGGGCTGGAGCGAGCCCAGCGCCACCCCCTCACTCACCAACTGCGTAGAATACGGCACCTACAATGCCACCGATGCTCATTTAGCATTAGGGTGGAAGAACAGCGGCAGCAACCCCTCCGTCATCAGTGGCGTTCAGGACAGCTACTATGCCAGCGCACTTGAGCCGAACACTGGTGCCACACGCCTTTACCCGCTGACCAGCGGCATGACCACAGCACCCTTCGTGCTGACTGTCACTGGAGAAACGGCAGACAACACCAAGGCATTCCCCCTCGGTGGATATGTCGGCACAGTCAACGGCAACTACTACTTCGGCGACAAGGAAGATGCCCGATTCTATGTCAAGAAGGGCAACACCGCCTACTTTACCCTCAGCTATGCTGAGCCTTACTTGGTGAAGAACGTGAAGGTCAGCGACGTGGCTGCAACCGTCGTCAATGCCGACACCAAGCAGTACAGCTATACCCAAGGCGATGCCGCCTCCGTCGTCACCGGCATCTTCGGACCTCAACTCGACGGCATGGGTTCAGAGGAAGACCCCTGGGTCATCACGTGCGAACAAAACTTCTACGATATGAAGAAATACCGCGAAGCACAGATTGACATGTATCGCAAGTTCTTCAAGGTCGTCAAGAAGAGCGACAACACCCCCTACACCCTCTCTCAGGAAGACGTACAGGTTGACGGTCGTCTCGTCATCAGCGGCGAAATAGAGCTGAACACTGGTGTGGGTAAAACCCTCCATGTTGTTGCGGGCATCGAACTCAGCAAGGGCAACAAGCTCACCCTCGGCGGCGACGGCAACCTCCAGATCGATTATCAAGGCTGGGAACGAGCAGGCATCGGAGCCTTAGAGGTAGGTACGCTCATCATCAACAGTGGCAATATCAAGGTAGAAGGAGGTAATTATAGCGCAGCCATCGGCGGTTCATACTGGAACACCAGCGGCGGCACCATTATCATCAACGGTGGCGAAATTTACGCCGTTGGCGGTACGTCCGGAACAGCCATTGGCGGCGGGGAAGGTTCGGCAGAACATTCAACCGGTGTATGTGGCGACATCATCATCAATGGAGGAAAGGTCACCGCCAAAATCGGTACCGTAAACGTTCCCTCAGCCATAGGCAGCGGAAAAGGAGCGGCTCCTTCTGGCACGCTCACGCTCGGTTGGACCAATTTGGACGACTACCTCATCACTGGCGTCGCGTCGGGTCAACCAGAAGCCCTCGCCCAGAGTCTGTCTTCCGTAACATTTACGAAACCCTTCCTGGTCGATGGCACCACGAACATTGCCACAGCAGACGACATCCTCATGAAGAAGCTTGTTCCTGCCGTTGACCTGAAGAACGCAGCAGCAAACGCCACATCGCTCACCACCTTCGACGGCAAGACGGTGAACGTGGTATTCTCCGACCGTACCCTCTATAAAGACGGCGCATGGAACACGTTCTGCCTGCCCTTCAGCGTAGAGAGCTTCACAGGTACTCCGCTTGAGGGTGCCACGGTGAAGACACTGGGGTCTTCGTCGTATGCCAACAAGACGCTGACCATCAACTTCAGCCAGAACGTCAATAGCATCGAGGCAGGCAAACCCTACATCATCAAGTGGGACAAGCCCGCTGACTACGATGCCAACAAAGCCAAATACGACATCGCCAACCCCGTGTTTACAGGCGTCACCCTCGGCAGCACCGCGAACACCGTTCAGTCCGACAAGGTTGACTTCCTGAGCATCTACGATCCCGCCATCCTCAAGTCCGACGACAAGACCGTGCTCTACATGGGTTCAGCCAACAAGCTCTACCATCCCGTTGCCGAAGTCACTATCAACGCCTTCCGCGCTTACTTCAAGCTGAAAGGCATCACCATCGGCGACATCTCGTCCGCCAACACCGGTAGCCGCATCGTGCTGAACTTTGGTGAGGAAGAGGTGGCAACTTCAATTCACAATTCACAATTGACAATTGACAATGAGGATGGCGCTTGGTATTCTGTCGCTGGCAGCCGCCTCAGCAGCAAGCCGACGCAGAAGGGTGTGTATATCTATAAAGGAAGAAAAGTTGTCGTAAAGTAAGAAAAGCAAGTGACCATGACGAAAACAGGAGTTTTTACGGGGAGCTTTGATCCCTTCACTATCGGGCATGACGACATTGTGCGTCGTGCCCTTCCCCTTTTCGACCGCATCGTCATCGGTGTAGTAGAGAGTAACGTGCATAAAGACCATGCCTCCAGTGCCGAGGCTCGCAAAAGGGCTATCGAAGTCGTCTATGCCAACGACCCTCGCATAGAGGTGAAGGTATATGGCGACTTAGCCGTAGATTTTGCACGCCGCGAGGGTGCCCGTTTCATCATTAAGGGCGTTCGCTCCGTCAAAGACTACGAATACGAGCGCGAGATGGCAGAAATCAACCGCAACCTCAACGGCACGGAGACCATCCTGCTATTGGCAGACCCATCATTGGCATATATCAGCTCCAGTATGATTCGCGAGCTGCAACACTACGGAAAAGATGTCAGTGCCTTTCTACCAACTCCAAGAAAAGGCAACTCCTAACTCCTAACCCCTAACTCCTAACTCCCATGATTACCTACAACACTGACGGTGTTAAGATGCCTGCCATCAAGAAGCGCGAGACGACAGCCTGGATCAAGAAGGTGGCTGCCTCCTATGGCAGGAAGGTGGGCGAGATTGGCTACATGTTTGTCAACGACGAGAAGATACTGGAAGTCAACAACGAATACCTCGGCCACGACTACTATACAGACATCATCACCTTCGACTACGATGAGGGTGACGTTCTCAACGGTGACCTCGTCATCTCCCTCGATACTGTACGCACCAACGCCCAGCAGTTCGGCAAGCCTTACAACGAAGAGCTGCACCGCGTCATCATCCACGGCATCCTCCACCTTTGCGGCATCAACGACAAAGGTCCCGGTGAGCGCCAGCAGATGGAAGCCGCCGAGAACCGAGCCCTCCAGCTCCTGCAGCAGATACCCTAGTTCCTAGCCTTTCCCTCATGGACGTCAACACCAAGATGACACCCCTCCAAGCCCGTCAGTTCCGTGCCGATGTCCTTGCCATCGTCGCCCAGATACCTTGCGGCTACGTTACCACCTACGGCACCATAGCCGCTTGGGCAGGGTGGCCCTCCCACTCGCGCCAGGTCGGTCGCACTCTCCGCTATGCTCCCGAGTCCCGCCGTCTGCCCTGCCACCGTGTCGTCAACCATACTGGTCGCCCCGCCCCCGGCTGGCAGCGCCAGCGTACCCTCCTCGCCGCCGAAGGCATCACCTTCAAACCCAATGGCAATGTCGATATGCGCCGCCACCTGTGGCAACCCCCTGTAGTTCTATAGATGGTAGAACTGTTTAAAAAAGATTTCCGTTTTGCTTGTTGCCCAACTTAGAAATGGAAGGGATGTTAGCAGTTCGCCGCTGGAGTGAAAAGCAATTACGGCTTGTTTCAGCCCCAATCTGGG
>Ga0310691_10008701_pt1 | contig 10376 bp, 10 predicted proteins | sample 176DNAGHGlowgp2_FD_203887 | JGI IMG/M metagenome (GOLD analysis project Ga0310691, IMG submission 203887) | Sheep rumen microbial communities from Palmerston North, Manawatu-Wanganui, New Zealand - 1766 DNA GHGlow gp2 (v2) (version 2) | ecosystem: Host-associated > Mammals > Digestive system >...
TTCTGACGATTCATTCATTTTGCAAAAGTACATTTTTTTCTGAAACCACCCAACAAATTATTTGAAAAATCAAAATTTGTCACCCTTAGAATTTGTATCCACCAATTATTTAAACGATAACCTTAACCATAACCTTAACCTTAACTGCCATCCGGATGAGAAGTTAAGGTTATGGTTATGGTTAACGTTGATTTTTTTCGTGTTCCTTTGTGTCAATTTGTTGACCCATATAATTTTCGATTAATTCGCGTATAATTCACGGAAATTCGTGTTTAAACATAAATTCCCATAAATGACCATGAATTATTCGTGAATATTTTTCGTGTTCCTTTGTGTTAATTTGTTGACTCAATGAAGTTCTACGGAGGATTGGAGGATAGGAGTTTTTTCCTTTATAATGATTATTCGTTTTTTTTGTTGTTACTTCAAGCAAGACTAATTCCATAGGTCCTCCACCTTTGTCGTTTCAAATTCCCCTCTTTTGATTTCCTCATCCCCTTTCTCAAGTATCTCCACCATAGCAGGTGAAGACAAGATATAGTCTGTTTCGTTTTCTACCTTTTTTTCTGCTGTAATACGTCGCAGAGCCTTGATAGCCTTTTGTATTAACCCGTCGTCTGTCACGATGATGTTAAGTTCACGAAACAATTCCGCATTCAGTTGAGTAGTAGTCATAACTTCTATCATTTGTTCACGCTGCAAATATATGCCTTTTTTTTGCAAAAACCTATTTTTTTACAAAAAATGTATTGACTCATCATTTACCCTAAACGCACTCGGAGCGCAAGCGGGATGCCTGCGCTCCGAGGAGAGAGAGTATGAAGTCTGTTTCTTAACGATAGGAGAGTGGATTACCAGATGGTGCCCCAGTCAGCACCACGGCTCTTGGTCGTAGAACTCAAATTGCCGTTATCATCGCCAGCCATTACAACCGATGATGCATCTTTTGGACTACCACCTTCGATAAACCAACCTCCATTGGAATACTCAGTGGTCTCGAAATTACCCCATTGAGCAGAACGTGTTCCTAATGGTGTCGTTGTCGTTCCACAAATAGGTTTCTCCATCTCGTAGCGGAGCGATGCGATAATCTCGGGCTGTATATAATTCTTTTTCATCGTTTCTGTATTGTTTTTTAGAGATTTCATATTCTTGTTATTTCACCAAATACTTCTTGCCGTTGATGATATACATACCCTGTGGCAGATTACTGAGTGATTGAGAACCACGACCAACGATTTCGCCATTGATGCTATAAACAATGTTCATATACTGCACCTTCTGGCCCTTTTCCTCAGCTTCGGCAACGATTTCTTTGATTTCAGTGGGGTCGAATTCACCCATGTAACCTTCGTCAATTACCATGTTCAAAGCCTTTGTGTTATTGTTAAGGCGTCCATCCAATTTCTTTTCAATTCCGTTGAGGGCAGCAGCATTTGGATTGACAATTGCAGTGTATTGATTCCAGAAACCACCAGTTGGATTCGTGCGGTTATCGTCTGCGGTCTCACGATAATACTTAGGCCAACCACGACCTGCACGACCAAGGAAGTAAGAACCTTTAGGGATCAATCTTCTATATGGAGTCATATCATTTTCCCATTGAGTGAGTATTTGATTATTTTGACCCCTCACAGTTGCACAAGCAGTATGCCACTCTCTTAATTTTCTGAGATAAGTTTCCATTGCAGATTCATATGCTTCCTTTTCAGCAACCTTTGTTGCATCTGCTTCGAATTCAGTCCATGCAGCAACATTAGCATTATATGCTTGATCATCTGCAACATACTGCGTGTAAGAATCCATTTCATCTGCAAAGTTCTCAGCAAGTGCTTTCAGATCTGCAAACTTGGCCTCAGGACTATTGGTAGTTTCGTTATTACCACCAAATATATCTGCAAAGTATGCTTTAAACAAATCTAGTCCAATTACAGTCTGATAACTATGAGTTTCAGATTGTGTCTTAAAAGACCATCTACCATTATCATATTTAAAGAACTCATCTATATCTTCAGCAGCCAAATCTTCATAATACTTAAAAGTATAAGATATTGCAGATCCTGTGCTCCAATCTGTATAACTTACTCTTTCAGTCTTAAATAGATCTTTGGCAGCAGAATACTCATCTTTATTTTCAGGATTATCAATCTTTTCTGGCTTGTCAGCCTCTGTCATCTTTGCACCAACAGTTCTTAAAATATCTCTAAGTGCCGTTGGGATTTGAGGACCTTCAGGATATAAATTTGTATAATCCGTAACTGGTGGAAGTGCTGTAAGCTTACCATTCTCCACAGTAGGCTTTGCAAGACTTTCTGGAATGGTAATATCAGTTCTGTATTGCAAATAGTTACCTTCGAAAGTATATGTTTGTCCCTCGTATCCAGTATAACAAGCTTGAAGGTAGTTATCTTCATCTGGCTCACCGGTCTCAGGATTTCCTTTTGGCTCATCACCGCAAAGATCAATTGTACGCTTTCTTGAGTTATAAAGAGTTGGCCATGTTTCTTCATCTTCCCACTTAATACCAGAGAAATGGCAGCGAGTGAGAGGCATACCTGTGTTAGTTCCTGTGTTAGGATGCACCATGTAAGGATGTCCTGCTTCAGCAAGAATACCATCAATTAGAACGATTCCATTGTTTGAGTTTCCATCTTTAGCGAATGTTTTTGTTTTTCCGCCATTACTATCCTTGATTACCACATGCTTGAATGTTTCACCTGTTGAAAATTTCGTATAATCGTTATATGTAAACTTTCCATGTGTAGTCTTGTTACCATTGCGAACATAGATGTTACCATCAGAGTCTTTATAAGTGGTATTTGCTACAGAGTTAAAGTGCAATGTCAAATTCATTGGATCTTCTTCTGTTGCTTCTGTGATTTCCACACCACTAAAGTCCACGATGTTAAAGCCTTCATTGAAAGCTGTTGCCAATTGCTCGTCGGTCAAGTCGAATGGGAAGCACATAGTGTACCACACATCATCATACTCACGAGTATAAACGACAGGTTTGTCTGGCAAGTACTCCTTCATCAGCAAGAATTGCGCCCAGCCATCACTGGTATAGAGACCTTGTCCAGGCTCACCCATATATCTCTCACCGTTGTTTCCTGTTGCACGTAATTTATCATCACTTTTATCTATAGACCAATAATTTGGTTGAGCCTTTACGGGAAGACCAAATCCATCAGAGGAAATTGCACCATATTGAGCGGACAAACCAGCTAAAAGTTTATCATGCAATTCAACAGGATAGTGAAGTGTAGCCATACAACTTGCATTACTATAGTATAGTTCAGCTGCTTCATCCCATGTTATATTTACTGTTTTAGGTGCTGTACATGTTACATCTTTCTTCCATTGTTGCCATTGGTTTTCTGTAGCATTATAAGGAATTCCGTCATTTCCGTACATCATGTTTGCACCAAAAGTAGATTTATTGTCCTTCCAATCTGTACCAGCCGTCCATATTTCAGGAACCTCTTCAGGGTTGGTGGTCGTAAGATAAATATCTGTAAATGGACAACGGGTAAAAGCACTTTGGCCTATTTTTCTAACACCACTTGGAATAGTAATACTACCCAAAGCAAGATTGTTATGGAAGGCAAAATTACCAATATTCACTAATGATTCAGGTAAACGTATGGACTCCATCTGCTGGCTATTTTGGAAACAATAAGAGCCAATAGAAGTAATACCTTCAGACAAAACGATATGTTTCATTGACCATGCTTCCTGGAATGCCCTGTCTCCAAGACGGCAATTAGTTATTCCAGACTGAAAATCGAGTTCTTCAAGGTCTTTACATGTATTAAATGCACCTCCACGAACTTCTTTAACATCCTTGCCAAATTGAATTTCTTTAACCAAAGCACGAACTCCACACTCGTAATCAACAATCTCAATTTTCTCTGGAATAACTAAGCAATCCAGGCATCTTCCATTCGCGCTTACAAGCGAAGTATTTGCATCGGCCTTTTCTTGTCCATAAAGTGCTATATAATTATCTAAATTGGTATTTCCTAATTGATAGAGACACTGTGGAGGTAAAGAAATGATTTGATCTGGTAAAAGAATGCTTGCAACTGATGATGCATAGGTACTAAAATAGTAAAATGAATTTGTCGAATAATTTGAACCAGGTTTGGTTTTATGGCCTTCTTCAAATGGGTTATCTACACTATAATATTTATCATTAACAGTTGGCTTAATATTAATTTCAGAAAATGATGCATCAGTAAAATCCCAAGCAGCAGGATTATTTGTAAATACTGTACTTGTTCCCACAGCCAAGTCTTTGTCACCATATTGTCCAGCCATGCGGATGACTTTAGATGAAGCCATTGGAACAGATGCAAAATTCGAGAAGAAATTCGACACCTCATTTCCGTTAGTGGCAAATGAGTATAGTGCTACTTCTGGAAGAGTAGAATTAGAACCATCGTATGCTCCTGCCATTTTCAGAGCAGGGTTGTTTGAATTCAGTGCTGCCATAGCCTTTACATCATCAGCAGTAGTGAAGCCATTTGGCAAAAGGATATACTGAGCACCCGTTCCGCTGATAGTTGTTCCGTTCTTGTCAAACGAAGCAGGTCCGAAGTTGATTCCGCATACATCTGCTGCTGTAACACCCTCAGCCAAAGTAACGCCACTCATGTCGATTCTTGGGAAGCGAGAGAAGCCTGCACATGTAGTAGAATTGATAGCTGCTAAGTCTGCTGCGTTCAAAGTACCCGAAATCTCAAGAACCTCGAAATCGTCAGAACCTCCAAATCCCTGATAAGGATTGTTGGTGTCATAGTGGTCTGTGTGGTAAGCAACCCATTTAGCCAAAGCTCCTGGGGTGTTGATGACAAGTGTCTGCACTTTTTTGCCACTGCTGTTATCAGTCGCACCAGAGATGCCATCTCCACTAATTGTAGCTGCCCTCATCCCAAGTGAGACTGAGAGCAAAAAGAGAAATGTGAGTAAATTTTTCAATCTCATAATTTCCAAATTTGTAATGGTTGATAATTATTTTTATATTTATTTAGTTTGTATTGTTCTTGTCAATTTCTCCAAACAAAGGGGGCGCGATTCGCATCGAACCCCTTTCGTAGGATGCGCCAGTCGCATGAGTCGCTACCAGCTCATCCACTGCTATTATAAAACCATATTACTATTTGTATGCCGTGCTGCATTTTTCATGCAGTTTTTCTGACAATTAAGACACAAATTATCTCGATATAAAAATCACGTGCAAAGGTAGATGTTTCGCGTTTTCGCGCAAAATATCTTCCGACCCATAAATGATACACAAGTGACACAATTTTGTATCACTTTTCTTCATTCATCACATTTTCAGAGAGTTCCTCGAAGAAGTTGTAGTGGAGGACATGGCAGATTTGACCCAGCAAAGCCGTGTCGATACTGTTTTTCTTAAGTATTCGGTAGATTCCATTGCGGCTGCAATTCATCTTGCGTGCCATCCAACTGACGGTACGCTCCTGGCGGTCAAGCTCCTTTTGTATTCTTTGTCCGATATTTACCATGCCTTAGATAACTTTAGGTATCTAAATGTGTTTATAGAAACAATTGGTATGTTTAAATTTCATGCAAAATTATACAAAATTTATCCAAAAACAAAACATTTATCGACACTAAAACGATACAAATGTGTAACAAATATGTAACACTCTCCGAAAACTTCAACCAATTTGCAGAATAAGAGTCAACAAATAAACTGGATTAGGGTCAACAAATGGACGCAAATGAACACGAAAAAATCTCTACGGAGTTATGGAGTAAAGGAGAAAAAAGTCCTAATCTCCAATCCTCCGTAGAATTAAATAGGGTCAACAAATGGACACAAATGAACACGAAAAAATCTCTACGGAGTTATGGAGTAAAGGAGAAAAAAGTCCTAATCTCCAATCCTCCGTAGAATTAAATAGAGTCAACAAATTGACACAAATGAGCACGAAATTATCTCTATGGAGTAAAGGAGAAAAAGTCCAAATATCCAATCCTCCGTAGAAAAAAGAAAAAAATCCTCCGTGGAAATAAGAAAAAACGTGCTGGTGGTGTTATTCGAAGTAAAGGCTGATGATAATCATCTTGGAGTGACCACCATCGACCGACTGGGAGAAGATGAGAGCACGAGGGTCGGTGAGGTCGTCACGCTTTTTGCTGATGATGTTCGTGAGACCGTAAGCAAATTTGATTTCGGGGATGAACTTGAAGAAAGAATAGTAGAAGTCGCAACCGAAACCCACTTCCAGATAGCAGTCGAAGCGGTTGTTGAGCAGGTTCCTTCCCCTCTTCACGGTGAGGTCGAGCATCGGGTTCACGCCTGCCACCACGTAGGGACGGTAGTTGTTGAAGCGTTCGGCGGAAATCTTGATGTCGAGGGGAATGGAGATATAGGTGGATTTCATGTTCTGGTATTGCCGCTCGTTGTTCAGGTGGTTGACGAAGGTGATTTTCTTCGTGCCGAAGTGCATGGTTGGGATGATGCGGGCGGAGATGTGGTTGGTGAGTCGTGCCTCTGCCAGCACACCGACGCTGAAGCCAGGCTCGTAGTTGGGCATGTCGGCAAACCACTGGTTGCCTTCCTCGTCCGTGTAGCCATTGTTCATCAGCTCGATGTCCTGCATGTGGACGCCAGCGAGAAAACCGTAGTGAAGCTTGCGCTGGTCGATGTAGGGACGGTTCATCACCTTGCGCGTCTGGGCTTGCGCCTGCTGCACGAGGCATGGGGCAACGCACCAGAGCACTGCCAGCAGCACTCCAGTATATATATTATATAATGTATGTGGCTTCAACATTTTCATTTTGCTATCTCTGTTTTAAAACGTAAAAAGCTTTTTTTTATTGCACGAAATGGAAAAAACACGGAAAAACCGAAAAAAAATTGTTGAAAAAGCATGGCGGTGATAGTTTTTTTGTATCTTTGCCATCCGTAAGACGGATATTAACAAATTTATAGTAATTCTAAAAAGGTAAAGACTATGGCTTATGTAATTAATGACGATTGCGTGATGTGTGGAACTTGCGAAGGCGAGTGCCCTTCAGGTGCAATCTCTGCTGGCGACAGCAAGTATGTTATCGATCCTGATTCTTGTGTTGATTGTGGCACTTGTGCTGATGCTTGTCCTTCGGGCGCAATCGCACCAGGAGAATAACAATCGTTTTCCTACAGAAAAGAGTGGGGTGGCTTTCCAAGCGGAGAGCCACCCCGTTTTTTGTATAGGTCAACAATTTTTTAGGGTCAACAAATTTTCACAAATGAACACGAAAGAAATGTCTCCTAAAGTAATTGGCTAAATGCACTAAATTTTTTATTGGTCAACAAATGGACGCAAATGGAAACGAAAATAATTCATGAAAAATTTACGGTCATTTATGGTAATTTACGTTTTTCTTTATATAACGCGAATGTCCGTGAATAATCCGTGAATTTAACGAAAATTATTTGGGTTAACAAATGGACGCAAAAATACTCTACGGAGGAATGGAGGATTGGAGAAGATAAGTGAATTGATGCTCGGATGGTTGTGCAAAAAAGACGCTGAAAGCGTCACCGCTCAGTAACCGAGGGTACAACGTACCCCCGGACATTGAGAGCTATTAGGGGAACGCACTCTGAAGGTGTGCCCCAGCAGTGTAGCTATGGGCGACCCATTCAGGGTCGGATGACTGTTTGGTTCACTCCTCCGTGGGTGCTCGCTATGCTCGTACCCACGGTTATTGAGAGGAGACCGCGTTGCGGTCTTTTTGCGGATTATCGTTAAGGTTAAGGTTATCGTTATGGTTGTTTACGACTCCTACACTCCTATCCTCCGTAGAAAGAAAAACGTGTATTCGAGCGATGTAAAGCGGCGAGGGCTCGTTTGCGTTTCAACGAGCCTTCGTTTGAACTCAAACGAGGGCTCGGCGTGATGGTGACGAACGCTCGCGCGATGAGTGAAAACGAAAGAACGGATTGGGAGAGGGGAATTTTGTCAAATTTAGTTTGCAATTTTTGTGGCTGCTTTCTTCTTGCTCTGCATTTCTGTTATAGAGTGTGAAAAATTTCCGCTGCATGATTGCAAATAAAAATTTTTCATTAACTTTGCAAGTCAATAAATGTAAACACTCACACTTTTTTTAAACAATAGTAATATTATGAAGATTGAAAAGATCGTAGCTCGTGAGATTCTTGATTCACGTGGCAACCCTACAGTCGAAGTTGACGTAGTTCTCGAAAATGGTGTTCTTGGTCGTGCAGCTGTTCCATCAGGTGCTTCTACAGGCGAAAACGAAGCGCTTGAGCTTCGCGACGGCGACAAGAACCGTTATCTCGGTAAGGGCGTTCTCAAGGCAGTTGAGAATGTTAACACTATCATCGCTCCAGCTTTGAAGGGTGACTGCGTGTTCAACCAGCGTGCTATCGACTACAAGATGCTCGCTCTCGATGGTACTCCTACCAAGAGCAAGCTCGGTGCTAACGCAATCCTCGGCGTTTCTCTCGCAACTGCAAAGGCTGCTGCAAACGCTCTGGGTATGCCTCTCTATCGTTATATCGGTGGTACAAACACTTACACATTGCCAGTTCCTATGATGAACATCATCAACGGTGGTGCTCACTCTGATGCTCCTATCGCATTCCAGGAATTCATGATTCGTCCAGTTAGCGCTCCATCTATCAGGGAGTCTATCCGCATGGGTGCAGAAGTGTTCCACAACCTCGCTAAGCTCCTCAAGGCACGTGGCTTGAGCACAGCTGTAGGTGACGAAGGTGGTTTCGCTCCTGCTCTCGACGGCATCGAGGATGCTCTCCAGATTATCTGCGACGCTATCAAGGCTGCTGGTTATGAGCCAGGCAAGGACGTGAAGATTGCTATGGACTGCGCTGCTTCAGAGTTTGCTACTCAGGATGCTGAGGGCAACTGGTGGTATGACTACAGCCAGCTCAAGAATGGCAAGAAGAAGGATCCTAACGGCAAGAAGCTCAGTGCTGACGAGCAGATTGCTTACCTTGAGGAACTCATCACGAAGTTCCCTATCGACTCAATCGAGGATGGTCTCGACGAGAACGACTGGGACAACTGGGTGAAGCTCACTGCAAAGATTGGCGACCGCTGCCAGCTCGTTGGTGACGACTTGTTCGTGACTAACACGAAGTTCCTTGAGAAGGGTATCAAGATGGGTGCTGCTAACTCTATCCTCATCAAGGTGAACCAGATTGGTTCGCTCACTGAGACTCTTGAGGCTATCGAGATGGCTCACCGTCATGGCTACACTTCTGTCACTTCTCACCGTTCGGGCGAGACAGAGGATGCTACTATTGCTGACATCGCTGTGGCTACTAACTCTGGCCAGATCAAGACTGGTTCTATGTCGCGTACTGACCGTATGGCTAAGTACAACCAGCTTATCCGCATCGAGGAAGAACTCGGCTGCGTTGCTAAGTATGGTTACAACAAACTGAAGTAATTTAGTTGTTTTGAAGTTTTGACGAAACGATAACGGCATGGTTCTGCCATCCGTTATCGTTTTTTTATTCGACGGAGTCAAATTCTTGGTCAACAAATTGACACAAATAAGCACGAAAAATAATTCATGAAAAATTCACGGTCATTTATGGTAATTTATGTTTTTCTTTATATAACGCGAATGTCCGTGAATTAGCCGTGAATTTAACGAAAATTATTAGGTCAACAAATTGACACAAATGAGCACGAAAAATAATTCATGAAAAATTCACGGTCATTTATGGTAATTCATGTTTTTCTTTATCTAACGCGAATGTCCGTGAATTACCCGTGAATTTAACGAAAATTATTTGGTCAACAAATTGACACAAATGAACACGAAAATAGTCTCTACGGAGTAGGGGAGTAAGGGAGAAAAACTCCAGAACTCCAAATCTCCGTAGAAAAATTTAAGAAATATCTACGGAGTTATGGAGTAAAGGAAAAAAGAGCTCCTAAGCTCCAAACCTCCGTAGAAAAAACAACTTGTTACCAGCGGATTGAAATGAGAAATGGGGAATGGGGACTTGGAGTAAAATAATTGGGAAAAATGAGGGGGAATGGATGGGGATTCGCATTTTTTGTTTATCTTTGCCCTTGTTAACAAATTAAGAATACGAAAAACAGGAAAAACAATGAAAATAGCGAAATTATTTGCTGTTATGACGATTTCAAGTTTGGCACTCAATGTGAGTGCGCAGAATGCTCCACAACTCAGGAGCGACAACATAGACGAAGTGATGGCTGCCATGACATTGGAGGAGAAAGCTCAGATTCTGGTGGGCGGTGCGAACAATTTCTTTTCTGACGGTGCTGTGGTGGGTGCTGCTGCTGAGACGGTGCCTGGTGCTGCTGGCACTACTGCTGCCATTCCTCGACTGG
>Ga0310691_10008702_pt1 | contig 10375 bp, 6 predicted proteins | sample 176DNAGHGlowgp2_FD_203887 | JGI IMG/M metagenome (GOLD analysis project Ga0310691, IMG submission 203887) | Sheep rumen microbial communities from Palmerston North, Manawatu-Wanganui, New Zealand - 1766 DNA GHGlow gp2 (v2) (version 2) | ecosystem: Host-associated > Mammals > Digestive system >...
AATTCTAAATACTTTAAATCTCAATCATCATATTATGTTCAAGATACTTCAGAATATATAAACGATGTTGAATTAGAAATTCTGATTGTTGCCTTATTAAATTGTAGAGTATCTACTAGTACAACAACTGGTTCAAATTCAAATTATAAATCTGCTGCAAAACAAAAGGTTTATGAGATAGTTCATAATTATATGTTCTATCCAACATATTTTAAAGAAACTGGTATTGCAGATATAATTAATCAAGCATATAAAGATTTAAATAAATCATTTAATTCAACTACCGGATTTAAATCAGAATTAAAATCATTCACTGTTATGGGTGACTCATTTGAAACTCCAACAGTTACTTCTTTTAATTATTCTACAATTGGATTTGATTATTTCCCTAATTTAGATACTCTATATATAATAGGTGATTATAATAAATTAAAAGCATTCCATACTGAAACAGCATTAATGAATTGCTTTAATAGAGTTATTAAGAACAATACAAAGCTTGAAAATATCGCATTCGAGTATTGTTCTGACATAAAAATGGATTTTAGTTTAAGAAGTATTTATTATGCTAAAAATCTAAATAAAATAGATTTATATCATAATATGGGTATTACTAACATTGGTGCATTACTAAAATTAGATTTAAGTCAATTAAGCTATGTAGATGTTGGAGATATTAATATTAAGTTTGACTATTATGAATTTGTTATGCAAGCAATCAAATTAAAATCTTCTAGCTCATCAGTTTATTATCAGCCTGATAATTCAACAAACCATCTTCCATATACAACTGCACTAAGTAGCGATGCAGAAGGTTTAATCTATTTAGAAGAATTCTATGAATTAATAGGTGAAAACAGTTCATTAACAGAGAATGTATACATAGGAGATACTCCCACTACAATTCAATGGAAGATTGAAGCAGGAAATGGTATTAATTATGTTAGTACAGGAGAAAATGTAACATTAGCTAATGAAGCATATCAATTAAAAGAAATATACTTTAAATATTATTTAGTTCTTAATACATTCGAATACGGAAATGATACATTCTTAGCAAATCATTTATATTATGTATATAATGATGGAAATGGTAATGTTGCATTTGGTGCGGTAAAGGATGAAAACAATAAAGATATAGTTGTTACAGTGGGAACAGCGCCTACTACTCCATCTGATCTAATAATAAATGATTATATTACTACTAATAATATAACGCCTAACAATACAACAAGTTCAACATCTAACATTAATTACACTGTTACTAATAGTTCTAATACTACATCTAATAGAACACCTATAGTAAATTCTAACAGTAATAGAACATTAACTATAAAAAATATAAATAATGAAACTATTGGTACATACACAAATTCAAGAGGTATATATTTTAACAACAATGATGTAACTAGAACTAAAACTACAACAACTACAACTACTCATTATAGTAATTATGTATTTAATATGACATTATATTATGCGACATTAACAGACGGATATTATATTATTTATAAAACAAATTATAGTATTGATTATAGTAATGGTTCTTATAAAGAAACATCAGTATTAACTCAAACTGAAACATTCAAAAATATAATTATTGCAACTAGAAGTACGTGGTCTACGTCTAATTCTTACACTACGCTTTTAGCTAATTACCCTCAGGCATATTACTTGGTATTTAATGGCACTACATATACTATCCCTGGCATTACAACAAATGGGTATTCTTATTCAATCAATAATGGAACAACTACTAATAGTTCTGAAAACATTGATAATTCTATTACATTAAATAGTTCAACTGCTCTTTATACATGTTTTCCTTTATCTACAACAGTTATTAATAACATGAATGATGCGCTGTACAACAAATATGTAAAATTTGTTCCAGGAACTACTACATATTGTAGTTATTATCCAACTATCCCACTTTATGATAACGGAACTTTAACATCTAATACTTCATATGGAAATTATCAAGGAAATGCATATCAAATAAATATAACAAATAACGGCTTCACATATACTCAAATTGCAACTAATAGTAGTACTTATTTAGCATATCCATATATAAAGAAAATGCTAAATATACTAGATGAGGCAAATACTCATTTAGATGATCAAGCATTTGGATTATATTATCATAATTATTATGCATTTATGTGTGATTATGATTTCTCTTATAAGAATTATTCATTCTCTGCTCATGGAATATACTATCTTGAAATTGGTGATGATGGACGCTTCTATTGGGCTCAAAGCCAAAATGCAAACGAAACATATTATACTATAGTTGACGGATTAACTAGTTCAAACACTAGTCATAGCGCTGATGATAGAAATGAATTATTTGATATTGCTAGTAATTTGACTGCGAGTGATGTTGGTAAAATTTATTATTTTACAGGTACTGCTGTAAATGATGGTAGTACCGGAACAAATGAGTTCTTCCAAGCAGTATATAATAATTCAACAGGTTTATATGAATTAAAAAGATTTGGTGTTCTAGATTGGAAATATTATTTCTGCAATACAGGTTCAGGAAATTATTATGACACCGATACAATTGGAAATAAAGTACATATCCCACCTGCAAATCGAGATACAACAGATTTAAAATTTAAAGTATTATGTAATCAAATGTCTTATGTTGATTCATCATTCTTATGGGGTGGAAATTCAAGTTCCAGCTATAGATATGGTGTAGGCGGAACAAGACAAGCGGTATTTACTGCAGTAATTACTGTAAATGGCGTTAAATACGAACGTAAATTTGTAATTAATGTAATAGGTTTATATTAAAGTTTAAGGAGGCAAAAGTATGAGAAAAAAGTTAATATTACTAATTACTATTGTAAGTAGTTTAATAGTAGTCTTTGCAATTTCTGCTTTTGCCTACTTTAATATTACTAATAGTAAACAAATTACAACAACTAATAACTTAAATGATGATTATATTATTGAAATATCAAGCTTTAGTGATTTAATTAATTATTCAAAAGAAACTAAATATAATGATCATAATGAATCTAGCGAAATAATTACTAATACTGCAGCTAGAGAAACATTAAAATTTACTTCTTCTATTGTATTACATAACAATATAGAAATAACTACTGATTGTAACATTGATTTAAATGGAAATAATTTATATTTAAATGGTTATAACTTATTCTTTAATCATTCATATTATGGATCATTCCAAATATATAGTGCTTCTACTGAAAGTAATATTTATTCTAAAGAAGTATCAATTAATGAAGGGGTAATAACTGAAAACGTTGATGGTGATTTTGGATATATTGTAATTAATACGCCAAACGCGATAATTATGACAGATAATGTAGAAATACCTGAAAACACGTTAAAAACTAATGCATATAACGATTTATATGTTGCATATTATGCATTATACAATGTAGCAGATGCATTAGTTGATTATTCAGATATTAGACCAGATAAGTTATTACCAGAAAATATTACTACTGGTGATAAAATTACTTCTTCTAATTCAGTGTACACATTTGATTCATCATTATTTATTCCTTCAAGAAATAGTGGTGATGATTCAACATGTAATTACTCTAATACTATTCATAATTGTTCATATGTTTATAAAGATATTGATTTACCATTTAATTATTCTAACTATAAAAATATAACTATAGAATATATATCAAGTAATGATAATATATTATCTAACTATGGTGAAGTGACACTACCAAGTAATAATAGTGATTTAACATTAACTGCTAATATTAAAAAGAATGATACAATAATTGCATCATCAACATTTAATTTACATGTTATTAATCCCACTTCTGCTGCAATTATTGATGCTGCAAAGGCTATCTTCTATTCAAGAATTGAGGATCATTATAATTCTGAACAAGGTAAATATGTATTTGATAGAGAAATATTATTACCTAAAATATTTGGTGACGCAACATTCTCTTATTTACCATACAAAGTATCTACTGCAGAAGGTGCAGAAGATATCTTTAATGATGGCACATCATATAAATCACTTGGTGGAACAAACGTAAGTAGTTATAATGATTATTTATGGGATTTTTCACCAACAAGCGAATCTAGCGCATTAAAAGTAACTATTACTGCTAATGCATCTTCAGAAACATTCTATATCAAAATGGCAAGTAATAATTCAGTTATCAATAATGAATATTCTATTGCTAGAGACATTATTAATAGTTGGTATGGTGGTAAGATTTCACTAAAGAAAAATGGTGAAAATGACTATGATACTAAAGAATTATATGGATATGGTGATATCGATCATACAAAATATCCTTCTGTAAGCGCGCTTACTTATAATATTATTAATGACTCACATGATTTATACGGTATTACTGCTGCTACTGAAAACACGAGAGCAATATTACATGTTAATAGCGGAAAAACTCCAGAAAATTATGTTCAAAATGTAATGCTATCATGCAATTTTGTTATTGGTGGAAAAAGTGTATCAATCCAAATACCAATTGAAATAACTCAAGAAAGTGGAATGGCTAGTGCATTTTTACCATATTATACATACTATGATGAATTAGTGAAATATTCATATAATAATTATGTAAGTCAAAATTTTGAATTACCTTTAGCATATAGCAACACAGGTCCAATAATTTGTTATGACTTTGCTGAAATACCAAATAATTACAATTCATTAGATGATAAGACATTAAGTGTCAACCCTGCAGTTGCTGAAGCACTGACTGTAGTTCTATATTATAATGGCCAAGAAAGAGCCACACTTTCTTTTGAAGAAGGTGTATCATATACAACAAAACTAGATGCTGCATTAACTACTCTTGGAGTTACATTACAAGAAGTATTAGCATTTGGTGATGCTAAATGGATTTATAAATTTAACGTAGCTAATGTTCCTAATAAAAATACATCTATGGCATTAATTTATAATTATAAAATGACATACGCCAATACTTCTTGGACAACATTCTGTGAAAATGAAACTGATGATCAAAAATTTACAAAATTTACTTTAGCAGGTGTATTACATTATGGTACTGATGTAGTAAGTGAAGTATTCTATAAATGGATTTATGATAATTTTACAATCTTAGCTGATGATAGTAATAATAAATTAGTTTACGCTACTGGTGATTATAATGCGGCAGTTGCTGATTCTACTACCGGTAAATATGTACTAATAGACTGGTTAGAACAAAATGTATCTGTTGATGTAACAACTGATTCAACTATCGCATCAATAACAGACTTTACAGGATTACAATTCTTAGTAGGAACTAAATACCTTGATTTAACTGGAGTGTATCCTGAAAATAAAGCTTCAGAAGCCATAAACGCAGCTAGAGAAATTGCTAAAATGAAAAATCTAGAGACACTAATATTAAAAAATAATAAAGGCTTTACTGATGGAAAAGTAGTTTGGTCATCTGAAGATTATGATAATGATTCAGTATCTAGATTCTCTAAATTAAAAAATCTAAAATATTTAGATTTAGAAAATTGTAATATTATGTTATTTGATTTCTTAGATACAATGACTTGGCTAAGCGAAATCAATGTTGTAGGAAATTATTATAATGATGATGCAACTAACTATTTCAATAACTTCTATGGAAGTGAAGGTATTTGTAATTTTACTACATATGGAGATTTAATTGATGCTGGTGTAAAGGTATATGTAAAACGACAAGGTTCAGGTCTTACAGTATTTGAAGCCGAAGCATCAGTAAACGATTATATGAGACTTAGAAATGCTATTGTATATCAATCAAAGCTAGCATATGGTGTAGATATATCAGTTCTATATGCTTCATTCCCACAAGATGATGATTCTGGTAACACTTCAGCATATTTAGAATATCACTTTGAAAAATTCTATAATGTATCTTTCCCACCTTCAAATCAAAAGGTTACATTTGAGCCAGTATTAAGGAAATATTATGTAAAAGCAGAAACATTTGATAATACTAAAACTTATTATGTAGTAGATGATGACTCAACTGTTGGATATAGCGTTGTAGCATCTCCTGTGGAAGCTAATATTGATTTATATTATTTAGAAGTTGAAGAAACAGTAACAAATTGCACAGCTTTTGCTGCAATATATTCATTTACTTTAAATAATACAGCTAATATTAAATTAAAAGTCAAATTTAATGTAGAGAGGTATAACAATGAAGAATAAATTAATATCTCTCTTTAAAGGACCATTTATCCCAATCTTTAATTTATGTATAACTATATTATTAGTAGTAATAATTGGAATGGCATGGTATATATCTAATAAGGAAGTAACCGCTAATGGTATAACAGCTACTACTAGTTCAGATAATGTACAAATTAGAGAAATAATGGAAGTAAAGAGATACATGCAAGGTGAGCAAGTATCTGATAAGTTCTACCATGCCGACGGAAATAAGATTTATTATGAATGGGATTTAGAAAATGAAGCATATATTTTAGATTCTAACAATCAAAAAATTCCTATGCAAATATTAAGTGTATTCCCTAATGAATATGTAGATATTACAATGTGGTATAGACAAACAGGCCAAGCTCTATCTGGTGGATACACTATTGGATTATCAGATTTTGATGATAGTGAAGGAATATTTACTGAAACTATAGAAGGTGTAGATTATTCACATTCTTCTTTAGGCGTATTTAGAGTAGGAGAAGTTACTCTAGATGAAGATAATAAGCAAGTTATTAATAATTGGAGTTGGCTTGCTACATACAATGGAGATACTATAGCTGATACAAAATATAATAAAGTCGTATTTAAAAATGGTGATTTTGATACCGAAACTCCAGTAACAATTGGAGAGGTAGAATATTATACTACAACATTTAGAATTGAAATGAATCTAACTCAATATAGTGAATTAACATATACATCAACAAATATGTTATCAGAAAAATGTGTAGTAATTAATAAAATTGAATTAATAGTATAATAAAATATGAAAGGAGCTCAAAATGAAGAAAAAATCTATATTTAAAATTTTAATATTTAGTTCTACTGCATTTATAGCTCTTTTCTTAATCATTACTATGATATATGGCTGGTACATAAATGCAGATCAAGTAGGAAGTGTAAAATTACAAATCACCAAAATCAATTCAGAAATATATTTATACAAAGGTATAGATTCCAATTATAATGGTATACCTGATTTAATTTCTGATTATACTTCTACTGAGCTGGCAACAATACAGACTAAACAAGATGTATATCCAGTAAATAAACATTATTATCAAGAGAATAAAGTTTTCTCTTACATTGATAAGGAAGCTGCCTTATCAACAGAACCAACAGGCAACGTAAAATTACAAATGAATATGGATAAAGTATATCCTACTCAAATAAAGACATTTAAATTTGCTGTAATTAATAATTCAGATGCTGAAAACTTTATAACATTTAGTTTTAATGAAAAGACATATTCAGCAGATGATTTAAAATTATTATCAACAATGTCATTTAAAATAGGTAAGGTAGTAAATACTTCTAGTCCATATAGTATTACATCAACCTCTACAAGAGTTGAATTTACTGATAAATTTTATTTTGGAAATTACATTACTACAACAGGAACAATTAAATCAAATGAATTTGTTGCAATTGGTGATGATGATGCATATGAAATAAATGGTGCCTTAAAAGTTGTTAATAATGATAATTGTCTTGATTTCTGGGTTCAATTTGAGATGGAAGCATATGATACATTAACAACAAATATTAATGATTATTCATCATATTTAACTTCTTCTGCTTATCAAACTCTACAAGGCAAAACAATTGATTTCCCTTTATTAAAACTAGCCCTTGAATTAAGAATTGATGATTAATATATAAATTGTTGCTTAAGACGTCAAATTGACGTCTTTTCTTTTTATTATATAAGAGTCCTAACTTTATCTATTATTCAACAAAAACTTTAAAAATCGCAATTCTCCGTAAGCACCAAAGATAACCATCTTAACATTTAATACAAAACCTCCTAAAATGATAATAATCAGAAAGGAGATTTTTTTATGGGAAAACATCATAAAGTTCGAGAAAGGTTAGACATTTTAAATGATTATTTTAATAGTAATTTATCTATTAGCGAATATGCTAGGCAACACGATTTAGCCAAAACCACGTTACTTGGTTGGATACATACATATAAAGAAGAATTTGGAGATCCAGCAGTTAATGGGTTTTATAATATTACTAACATTGTAAAGACTAATGAAGTAATAGCAAGTCAAGGTATAATAGCTAAAGATGAAATTACTACTTCTATTAGTTGTGCGACTGAAATAACTACTAATACAATAAAAATAAAACACCCTAGTGGTGTCGAACTTGAGTTTGATGTAAGCATATTAGAAAGGGTGGTTAAAGCAATATTATGATAGATTTAAGCAGAGTTAATGAAGTATACGTGTTTTCAGGTGTTACGGATTTTAGAAAAGGAATATCGGGACTAACAAGATTAGTGTATGATTCTTTTGATGAGAAGGATACTAATAATAACTTATTCGTATTTTGTAATAAAAACAAAACAAGCATAAAGATATTACATTTTGAAAAGATAAGTATTTGGTTGTATCAAAAAAGATTAAATGTTGGCAAGTTTTCGTATCCTAATATTGATAATAAATGTAAAATTACAAAGGATGAATTAGCAATTATAATAAGTGGACTTGATTTTATTAAAATTATTGAAAATAAAGGTATAAATAAAACGCTTTTTTAGAATATTTTTCACAAAAAAATTAAAAAAATCATTTTCGATTGATGGAAGTTATCCACAATATTTTATAAAAATATAGTAAAAAGTCAGTAATATTATTAATAAAAGAATAAATAATAAAGTTATCCACAAATAAGTCGTTTAAAAGAAGGTCTAAAATGCCAAAAAGGGACCTTCTTTTTCTATGGATAAGGGAGTATTGATTTATAGTTATTATATTCATATAATACACTTGAATAATTGGAAGGCTTAATAAATGAATACGAAACCAACATACGAAGAATTATTAAAGCTTCTCGAAGAAAAAAACAAAATAATTGATGAAAAAGATAAAATAATTGAAGAACAAAAAAATGAAATAGAGAATTTAAAAGTAAAAAATAGGGAAATAAATATAAAGCTAAATAAAGCATTAAAAATTATTGAAGAAAAAAATATTACTATCATAAATGAGGCAAGGGAAAAATATTATACAAAATCCGAAAGATTAAAATATGATAGAACCGTATTGAACGAAGCTGAAGAAAAGTGTGACAAGAAAAAAGGAAGAGAAATAGGAAGCAAAAATCAAAATAATAAGGTTAATCCTGATAATTTAAGAGTAATTGAAAATAATTTTAGTGATGAAGAATTAGAGGAATTAGAATCTAAAGGAAGACTTTTAAGATTTGGTGAAGATATATGTGTAAAGCTAATAAAAAAAGCTGCAGTATATGAATGGGTGAAGATAGTAACACCAAAATACAAATATAATGAGGATGGTAAAGATGAAGCAATTATAATGCCTGAATCATACGATGTATTTGGTAAAGCTATGGTAACATCAAGTATAGTATCTGAAATAATTGATAATAAAATGAATTTAGGAATACCTTTAGATAGGCAATCTAAATATCTAAATAGCAATGGTGTCGAATTATCATCTACTGATTTAGCGAATTACATTATGAAAGCATCAGATATGTTAAAACCATTATATGATAGACTTATATATCATTTGATGCATAATAGTGTCAATGTAGTACATATAGATGAAACCCCATTACAAGTATTAGATGAAGCGAATAGAAAGGAAAGTTATATATTTGTTTTAACTACTACATTTTGGGATAAACCAATATATATTTATGATTTTTCAATTTCAAGAGAAATAGAAAATATAGAGGAATATTTGAAGGATTTTAAAGGCTATATTACAGTTGATGGATATGGTTTACGATGTCTTCAAAAAAGGAGGCAAAAAAGAATTAGAAGGCGTAATGATGTGTTGGGCACATTTAAGAAGATATTTTGTTAAAGCAGATCCATATATGTTTGATAAAAAGAAACATAAAGAATCGAGTGCTGAACATGTAGTGCATCTAATAGATAAGATATTCAAATTTGAGGAGGAATTTAAAAAAGATAAGCTTACGATTCCACAAATTAAAGAAAAAAGGAATAGTAAAGAATATATTACTGAACTAAATAACATAAAAGAATATATAAATTTGTTAAATCCAATTAAGGGAACAAAATTAAATGAAGCTGTAAATTACGCAACAAAAAATTGGCGTGAACTTACAACACATTTAAAATATGGAGCATTGGATTTAACTAATTCAATAGCAGAAAGA
>Ga0310691_10008703_pt1 | contig 10375 bp, 5 predicted proteins | sample 176DNAGHGlowgp2_FD_203887 | JGI IMG/M metagenome (GOLD analysis project Ga0310691, IMG submission 203887) | Sheep rumen microbial communities from Palmerston North, Manawatu-Wanganui, New Zealand - 1766 DNA GHGlow gp2 (v2) (version 2) | ecosystem: Host-associated > Mammals > Digestive system >...
TGCTGAGATTTCTAATATCAAGTCCACTTCTTCTACAAAATGGACTTTTGATATTACTCTTAAAAACAATGCAACGTCATACTATCTTATGACTTCAACAGATGCAGATGATTACACAGGTAATTGGCACTGGATTGGGTATTATGCATACCAATATGCAATTTCAGGGCAAGCTCAAACATATGATTGGACAAGCGTACAAACAACCTTGAATTCTGGAACATGTCAATACCTTACTGTTTGTACTTGGGGTGTATCATCAAGTGGAACCATAGGAAACTGCCATGTAGCAACTGGTTACACTGGCTCTTCTGCACCACTATTCTTTGAATCTAATAAAGCAGACTTAACTACAACCGACAAAATAAGATTGACAGAGTTGGAAAAAGCAATGAAAAAAGGAAAACTGATTTTGATTCATGATAAATAAATTCCATATTAAAGCATCCTGGCCATGCACTAGGATGCTTTAATTTTATTCTTTTTTTCGAAGTTTATTCGCTAATAAAACATATATTTCACAAGTTTGTGATTCACAAGTTTGTGAAATTTGTAAAAAACGTTTGTCTTTGCATTATTAATCAGCCGATTACAGTCCCCCGGCGCACTCCGGGCAGAGGCCTTTGATGATGAGGTTAGCAGAGCGGGGACGGAAGCCGTCGGGGAGAGTGATGTCGGGCATGCCCATGTTGTCAAGACAGAAGGTCTTCTGACAACGCTCACAGAAGAAGTGGGGGTGCACGTCCTCGTCGTGCTCGTGGCTGTGGCTGTGGCAGAACTCGTACTTCACGCCTTCACCCCCACCCTCGATGACATGCACCAGGTGGTGTTCGCGGAAAAGAGTAAGGGCACGGAAAATACCCGATTTGTCGATGGTAAGAATCTTACGTTCCAGCTCAGCAAGCGACATGGGATTTTCGGCTGCGGCCAACGCCTTGGCCACTACAATGCGGTTGGCCGTGGGCTTCACGCCGTGCTGCTCCAGCAGTTCTATGGCTCTTGCTTCGTTCATTCTTACAGCCTTGGTACCCCGACCGAGAATCGAACTCGGAACTAAGCTTTAGGAGAGCCTTGTTATATCCATTTAACTATCAGGGCAACGTTTTCAGGGTGCAAAGATACGAATAAGTGAGTACAATACAAAATAAAATCCAAAGTTTTTATTTTTATTGTCAAGCGAAAGTATCTTCGACCGAAGGCCAAAGATACGAATAAGTGAGTACAATACAAAATAAAAAGACGAAGTTTTTTATAAAAATTAAAGAATTAGAAAAACAAGAATTAAACTTATGGCATTTTCTTACGTCTTAATAGCATTATGAATCGGATTCTATTGATTTTTTTACTGTCGCTCACCACGGTGGTGACGTGGGCACAGGGTACCGTAAGAGGACATGTGATAGAGAAACAGACTGAAGAGGCACTGGAGTTTGCCAATGTCCGGGTGCTACAAGGTACTAAGTTTGTGAAGGGTGCTATTACCGACAGCGAGGGCGCGTTCAGCATTTCGGGCCTTGGCTACGGCAGCTACACCCTGCAGATAACCTCCATAGGCTACAAGGAGGTGACACGCCAGTTTACCCTTACGCAGAAGAACAGCCGCGTGACTTTCTCCTTATTATATATGTCGGAGGATGCGCAGAGCATCGGCGAGGTGGAGGTAAGAGGCCAGCGCTCGCAGATGAAGCTGGAGGTTGACCGCAAGGTGTTTACCGTCGATCAGGTGCTGGCAGCTGCCGGCGGGTCGGCCACTGAGCTGCTGGAGAACATTCCGAGCGTGGAGGTGACGACCGACGGCGAGATATCGCTGCGCGGCAACTCGAGCGTGGAGGTATGGATTAACGGCAAGGCCAGCGGGCTGACCACAGACAACCGCTACGAGATACTGCAGCAGATTCCTGCCGAGTCGATAGAGAAGATTGAGGTCATTGACAACCCGTCGGCCAAATACTCGCCCGAGGGTTCGGCCGGCATCATCAACATCGTGCTGAAGCGTGACCGCATGGCTGGCTACTACGGCTCCATGCGTGCCGGCGTGAACACCCGCGGCGGCTGGAACACGGGTGTCAACTTCAACTACACCAGCGGCACCTTCGATGCCAACGCGAACATTGGCTACCGCAGACGCAGGGGTGCAGGCGGCAGCATGAGCGAACAGGAATACCTGAACACTGGAACCTACCAGAACTATGAGGGCGAGAGCGAGAACCGTGGCGGCGGACTCTTCAGCCGCGCCGGACTGACATGGCACATGACGCAGAAGGACGACCTCTCGCTGACGGGCATGATGATGCACGGCAAGCGCGAGAATGAGAGTACCACGCCCTACCACTACGGCGACATCAGCACCCAGCAGGACACCTACCAGCAGATGCGCTATAACAGCAGCGACGGCAAGAACCACATGTACCACCTGGAGCTGGACTATACCCACAACTTCAGCGACAGCCACAAGCTGGACTTCAACGTGTCGCATAACCGCTGGAAGAGTGACAACGACAACTTCTACCAGGACTCCATTTGGTACAACGCTGACCTTAACCCTAATGCTAACACGCAATATCTCTGGCAGAACAGGCCGCAGCACATCAACAACCGCTCGTGGGAAGTGAAGCTGGACTACGAAAACCAGATCAGCGAGAACTTCAAGGTGGAAGGCGGCTACAACGGACGCTTCTCGCACGAGAACACCCCGCAGGAGTCGTGGGTCGATAACACCAGCTGGAGCGGCATCAGCCCCGTGCTGGACGAGACTTACTTCAACCGGTTCATCTACGACATGGACGTGCATGCGCTGTATGCCACCATCAACACCAAGCTGTGGGGACGACTGGGCGTCATGGCCGGACTGCGCGGAGAATACTGGAAGGTGAACACCGAGAGCTACAACTACGCCCAGGAACACAATGCCGCACTGCGCGAGGCACCGTTCAAGAAGGATTACTTCCAGCTGTTCCCCTCGCTGTTCCTGAACTACGAGCTGACGGAGACGGCCCAGCTGCAGCTGAACTACACACGCCGCCTGCGCCGTCCCTGGGGCGGACAGCTCAACTCGTTCAAGAACACCAGCGACGCCTCGATGATACAGTTCGGTAACCCGTTGCTGACACCGGAATACACCAACTCCTTCTCACTGAACTTCCTGAAGACGTGGGACAAGCACACGCTGAACATATCGACGTACTACCGTCCGACTACCGACGTGATGCAACGCATACGCTGGCAGAGCTCTACCGACGGCATGATGTACATGACCAACGAGAACGTGGCCAAGCGTCAGAATGCCGGCATAGAGATTATCAGCAAGAACTCGCTGTGGCGCATTCTCGACCTGACCACCACGCTGAACGGCTACTACTCGAAGCTGGACGGTTTCTCGTACGTCATTGACGGACAGACGGTGACCGGCGAGGGCCAGGAGGCCTTCTCGTGGGATGCCCGTGTGCTGGCATCGCTCATGCTGCCCTACGACATATCGTTCCAGGCCACGGGTAACTACCGCTCGCGCGGAGCCATCACACAGGGTCATCGGCAGCCTAACGCATCGCTGGACCTCGGTTTCCGCAAGACATTCTTCGGCAAGAAGCTGGCCGTGGCCATTAACTGGCGCGACGTCTTCGGCTCACGTCACTGGGAGAACTACACCAGCAGCGACACCTTCTGGCGTCACCAGAAGAACTGGCGCAAGTCGTCGGTCAACTTCCAAGTAACGTGGAACTTCGGCAACATGGGCACAAAGAAACGCCCTGACGGTCAAGACGGTCAGGGCGGTGGTGAGGAGCCTACTCCCACTTACGACAGTGGCGGGTTTGAGTAATAATTTCCCAAAAAAGATTAATTCTACCCCACTTTATTCGTTAGTTTACAATAAATAGTGTATCTTTGCACGATTTTTTATTTTTTAGATGTTTTAAACAAGATGAATGTAATTACAAAGAGTATTCAGTTGCCTGATGGAAGAACCATCACAATTGAAACCGGGAAAGTGGCAAAACAGGCAGACGGAAGCGTTGTTCTCCGCATGAACAACACCGTACTTCTGGCCACTGTTTGTGCCGCAAAAGATGCCGTTCCCGGAACAGATTTCATGCCTTTGCAGGTAGATTATCGTGAACAGTACAGCGCAGCCGGCCGTTTCCCCGGCGGATTTACCAAGCGCGAAGGCAAAGCCTCTGACAACGAAATCCTGACGAGCCGACTGGTTGACCGCGTGCTCCGTCCGCTGTTCCCGTCAAATTATCACGCAGAAGTTTTTGTCAATGTGATGTTGCTCAGCGCCGACGGCGTTGACCAGCCCGATGCTTTGGCAGGTTTTGCTGCATCGGCCGCACTGGCATGTTCAGATATCCCCTTCGAGTGCCCCATCAGTGAGGTGCGCGTGGCCCGTGTTAACGGTGAGTATGTCATTGACCCGACCTTCGACCAGATGAAGGAGGCCGACATGGACATCATGGTTGGTGCTTCGGCTGAGAACATCATGATGGTGGAAGGCGAGATGAAGGAAGTGAGCGAGCAGGACATGATTGGTGCCCTAAAGGCTGCCATGGCCGCCATCAAGCCCATGTGTGAGCTGCAGACCGAACTCTCCAAGGAGCTGGGCAAGGACGTGAAGCGTGAGTATGACCACGAGGTGAACGACGAGGCCCTGCGTGAGCAGATGAACAAGGAGCTCTACCAGCCCGCCTACGACATCACCAAGCAGGCTCTTGAGAAGCAGCAGCGCGCCGAGGCTTTCGAGAAGCTGCTGGAGGACTTCAAGGAGAAATTCTTTGCTGAGCATGAGGAAATTAACGAGACTTCTGAGATTTCGAAGGACGAGTATGAGGCCATGATGGACCGCTACTACCACGACGTGGAGCGCGATGCCATGCGCCGTTGCATCCTTGACGAGGGCATTCGTCTCGACGGACGTAAGACAGACGAGATCCGCCCCATCTGGTGCGAGGTCTCTCCCCTGCCCATGCCTCACGGAAGCGCTATCTTCACCCGTGGTGAGACACAGTCGCTCTCTACCTGTACGCTGGGTACCAAGCTCGACGAGAAGCTGGTTGACGACGTGCTCGACAAGAGCTATCAGCGCTTCCTGCTCCACTATAACTTCCCCCCGTTCTGCACAGGCGAGGCCAAGGCACAGCGCGGCGTAGGCCGTCGTGAGATTGGTCACGGCCACCTGGCATGGCGCGGACTGAAGGGTCAGATTCCCGAGGACTTCCCTTACACCGTACGTCTGGTGAGCCAGATTCTGGAGTCTAACGGTTCCAGCTCCATGGCTACCGTCTGCGCCGGCACGCTGGCCCTGATGGATGCTGGTGTTCCCATGAAGAAGCCCGTCAGCGGTATTGCTATGGGACTGATCAAGAACCCCGGCGAAGAGAAGTATGCCGTGCTCAGTGACATTCTTGGCGACGAGGACCACCTGGGCGACATGGACTTCAAGACCACAGGTACACGCGACGGTCTGACCGCCACCCAGATGGATATCAAGTGCGACGGTCTGTCGTTTGAGATTCTGGAGAAGGCACTGATGCAGGCCAAGGCTGGTCGTGAGCACATTCTGAAGTGCATCACCGACACCATTGCCGAGCCGCGTCCTGAGCTGAAGCCGCAGGTTCCGCGCATTGAGCAGATTGAGATTCCCAAGGAGTTCATTGGTGCTGTCATTGGCCCGGGCGGAAAGATTATCCAGCAGATGCAGGAGGACACTGGTGCCACCATTACCATCGACGAGATTGACGGCGTAGGCAAGGTGCAGGTCAGCGGTCCTAACAAGGAGAGCATTGACGGTGCCCTGGCAAAGATCAAGGCCATCGTAGCCATTCCCGAGGTGGGTGAGGTCTATGACGGTGTGGTGCGCAGCATCATGCCTTACGGCTGCTTCGTTGAGATTATGCCTGGCAAGGACGGTCTGCTGCACATCAGCGAGATTGACTGGAAGCGCTTAGAGACCGTTGAGGAAGCCGGCATCAAGGAGGGCGACCACATTCAGGTGAAGCTGTTGGAGATTGACCCGAAGACCGGCAAGTACAAGCTCTCACACCGCGTGCTGATAGAGAAGCCCGAGGGTTACCAGGAGCGTCCTGCCCGCCGTGAGCGTGGCGAGCGTCCTGAGCGTGGCGAGCGTCCTGAGCGTGGCGAGCGTCGTCCGCGTCCTGAGCGTGGTGAGCGCCGTCCGCGTCCTGAGCGTGGCGAGCGTCATCCCCGTCCGGAGCGTTCGAACGATGAATTCCACGACCCAGCAGAAAGCCATGAGCCAAAGGACTTTACTGACGCCCTTGACCACATGGACTTCTAAATAGAAGTTAAATTCCCCTCTTTTATAGGCACTTAATCTTCGTTTTTGAAGATTAAGTGCTTCTTTTTTGTGTTCTAAGTTTGCTAATTCACGATTTTTTTCTATCTTTGCACCCAATACACAAATTATAACGAACAAATACAGATATGGCAGTAAAAATCTTGAGCGTTGATGACGAGATGGATCTCGAATTACTGTTGACGCAATATTTTAGGAGAAAAATCAGGAAGGGTGAGTATGAATTTCTGTTTGCCCATAATGGTATAGAAGCAATGACCATGCTGCTCCAGCAACCTGACATAGACATTATCCTTTCGGATATTAACATGCCGGAAATGGACGGACTGACGCTACTGACGAAGATTAACGAGATGCGCAATCCCGCCTTGAAGTGCATCATGGTGTCGGCTTACGGCGATATGGGTAACATCCGCCAGGCCATGAACAATGGCGCCTTCGACTTTGCCACGAAGCCCATTGACTTGGACGACCTGAGCGTCACGATAGAGAAAGCCATTGAACAGATTCAGTTTATTCGCCAGTCGCAACAGGAGCACTCCCAGTTAGAGAACCTGAAGAACGACCTGCAGGTGGCCGGCGAGATACAGCACGCCATCCTGCCACGCATCTTCCCGCCATTCCCGGAGAACGAAGAGCAAATTGACATTGCGGCTTCCATGACGCCCGCCAAGGACGTGGGAGGCGACTTCTACGACTTCTTCCGCATCGACGAGGACCGCATTGGCTTTGTGATTGCCGACGTGAGCGGCAAGGGCATTCCCGCTGCCATCTTCATGGCCGTCAGCCGTACGCTGCTGCGCGCTACGGGCATCAGGGGCGACAATCCTGCTTCCTGCATGGCCTATGTGAACAACCTGCTCTGCAAGGAGTCGGTTGACTGCATGTTCGTAACGGTGTTCTACGGCATCTATCAGCTGTCAACGGGCGAAATCAAGTACTGCAATGCCGGTCACAATTCACCCTACATCGTCAAGAAAGACGGCACTGTGACAGTGGTGAAGTCTGACAACAACCTGATGGTCGGTGTCATGGAGGATATTCATTTCAGTGAGGCACAGCTGCAGCTGCAGCCCGGCGATTCGCTCGTTCTCTATACCGACGGCGTGACAGAAGCCTTTGACGAGGCTGACCAGGCCTACGGCGACGACCGTCTTGAAGCATTCCTGAAGACACAGGCCGGCAATGACAGCCGTGGCATTATTGACCATGTGCTGGAAGATGTCCATAACTTTGTGAAGGACGCTCCCCAGAGTGACGACATCACCATGCTGACCCTGACCCGCAAATCTTAATCCCCCTACTATTCATGAAGCGCCAGTATATTGTCGGAGTTGTAGCTGCACTGGTTCTTTTAGGTGCCATTGTACCTGTGGGTGCGCTCTATTACAAGGAGCACAAGCACACCCGCCAGCTTGAAGATCAGCTACGGGAACTCAGCGAAAAAGAGCAACGCCTGACCATTGAGCGTAGCGTGAGTAAGCAGATGGAGGAGATTGCCTATGAGCAGAAAGCCGTCAGCGACGAGCAGCGTGAGGCCGCCAACGAGCAGGCCCGCATTGCCAACGAGATGAAGCGGCAGTCCGACATAGAGCGCCAGCATGCCATTATCGCCCAAGAGAACGCCATGGCCTCAGAGCAGCTGGCTATTATGGCCTCGCGAAAAGCCGAGGAACAACAAGAGTTGGCAGAGCGGCAACGTGAACAGGCAGAACGCGCCCGCCGGCGTGCCGACACGTTGAGCTATCAGGCACTGGCCCGTTCGTTAGGCTCCGTCTCTTCAACCCAATGGAACTTAGGCAACAAGGAGTTAGCCTCCTTACTGGCATACGCTTCCTATAACTTTGCCCACCGCTACCACGGCGACCTGTACCAGCCCAACATTTACGAGTCGCTGATGCTGGCCAGCAACAGTAGCAGGCAGTGGTCGGTGGGTGAAGGTGCCATCATGAAGATGGGGCTGCGCCGTAATGACCAGACGCACTTTGTTTTCATCACCACATACGGAGAAGTCATTTCGAACGACATGAACTTACAAGCCTTGAACTCACAAGTTCTCTTCAAGGACAGGCACTACGACTTCCGCGACTTTCTGGAGACAGCAGACGGCACGCTCTACGTTGTCAGCCGCACTGGGGACATGGTGGAAATCGGAAAGAATTACACCAAGATATACCCGATAAACAAGATTCTGCATCCGTTCCGTATCTTTCCATGGAACACAGACCACCTGTTGGTCATAGGCGAAACCAGCCTTCACCTGTTTAACCTGAAGACCAAAGTCTTCGACAAGATGATACCCCTTAATTTCCATGCAAGCATTGTTGGCAGAACATCCGACCACTATCTGCTCATAGGCAAGGGAAAGAAAATAGTAAAGCTACATAAGAACAGCGGACAGCTTTCTGTCGATGAGCTGCCGTTCAACGGGCAGGTCACCACTTGCACCCACTCTGAAAAGACGGCGGCGATGGCCTATGGCATGGCCGACGGCGTTATCTATCTGGTTGACAAGAACGGCAAGCAACGTAAGCTGGTAGCACATCGCTCCCGCATTTCACGCCTGAAATTCGACGACAACCGTCTTTACTCCACCAGCTATGACGGTACTGTCAACGTCTGGGACGTCAGCCACGAGAAGGCAGACCCCATACGTGTGCTGACCACCAACCGCTGGGTCATCAGCTTCTCTCTCGAAAAACGAATGAACTCCATCTGGACTGGTGACCAGAGCGGCAACCTGACCCGCACCCTGATTGATGCCGAACAGATGGCCTCACTTATCAGACTGTCACTGAAGAGGAACCTGACCCGTGAGGAATGGTCACAATACATAGGCGACAACGTCCCGTACGTAAAATTTAAACCGTAACCCGCACGCTGATGAAGAGGCTTATTATCACATATCTGTTGGTGCTTTCCGCCATTATTCCCTTGATGGCCCAGAGGGGTGTACCCTTCATGCGCAACTACAGTGCCCAGGAGTATGGGGCACACAACCGGAACTTCGACATTATCTGCGGAGACAACGGGCAGGTATTTATCGCCAACTTCGAGGGTCTGCTCTACTTCGACCAGGCAGCGTGGCATGTCCTCCACACAAAAGGCATCCACCGGCTGACGGCACTCTTCAACGACAAGAAAGGCCATATCTGGGTAGGCGGCTACAACTACATAGGCTATCTGGTCCATGAGAAGAACGGCAGTCTGGGCATTAAGGACCTGCTACCCAGTAACGACGTGCCCTTCCACGGACAAGTAGAGGAAATCTGGCAAGATGCCAGCGGCAGCATTTGCCTGGAGATTTCCGACCACAGCGTCTATTGTGTACAGGGCGACAAATTGGTTCCTGTAGGAGCCTTGCCCCCTGACAAGAAAAACATTCAGTTGAGTGAAGACTACGAAGTGAACGAAGTCATCCGCATCAACAATGACCTGCAGGTAGTCGCTTTAACCAGTCAGGGACTGTTGGCTGTTGACGGTCAAGGCCGAAAAATCTTCCAGCTGACCGAGGAGAGCGGGCTGTGCAATAATAATGTGAACCACATAGCCTACGACTCCCACGGCATGCTGTGGGGCGTTACTGACAATGGCATCTTTGCCGTTTCCCTGCCCTCCATCTATTCACGCTTCACGTCAGGCGAAGGACTTCGCGGTGAAGTGCTCGCCATACAAGCCATTGAGGAAAATCTCTTTGTAGGCACCCTCAGCGGACTGTTCCGCCGCGTAGGGCAGTCATTTGTCCCAGTCAGCGAGATTAAGCACGCCTGCTGGAACCTGGAGCCAGACGGCAACAGTCTGCTGGCAGCCACCATGGGCGGTGTCTTCCGGGTCTTTGCCGACGGCAGCACGCGTCAGTTGTCAACGGCCAGTGCCACCGCCGTCCTGCCTGATGACGACGGTTACTACAGCGGCGAGTTGGACGGTCTGTTCTATTATAAGGACAATTTCCGTTCCGAGGCTTCCAATGCCGAGAAAGTGGTTCGGATGTTTCAGGACAAGGACGGCGACATCTGGGCACAGAACCTCTACGGCGACATCTGGTTAAAGCCGGCTGACGAGCAG